>Ga0316624_10000391_pt1 | contig 14603 bp, 14 predicted proteins | sample OWC_Aug_N3_C1_D5_FD_207657 | JGI IMG/M metagenome (GOLD analysis project Ga0316624, IMG submission 207657) | Wetland soil microbial communities from Old Woman Creek delta, Ohio, United States - OWC_Aug_N3_C1_D5_A | ecosystem: Environmental > Terrestrial > Soil > Wetlands | place: USA: Ohio... | reverse complement strand
CGCCACTCTGCGGCGAGCCTTCTGGCTTGCGGGTTGTACCCTGGCGGCAAGGCGAGGGCGCGCCGCAATTGCGCCTGCGGCTCGTCGGGATTGGCGCGATAAGCAAGCAACGAGGTGGCGTTATAGCGGATGCGCGCCGTCACCGGTTTTCGGCTGAGCAACTGGAAATCCGGTGCAAGCACGGCGGGAATGGAAATCTTCGACGGCATGTCCAGCGCGAACAGCCAGGGCTTGTTGTGCGGCTCCAGCGTCACGCTGTAGTCCACCGGTGCGCTGGTATCGGCAAGGGTGGGGCTCTGCAAAGTGGCGCTGCGTCCGCGCGTCCACGTCGTGCCGTCGAAATCCCACAGCACCGGACCGCGCCAGTACATCTGGTCGCGCGGCGGCGCCCTATCGTTGAAGGTGACGCGGAAGGCCACCGCGTCGGACAGCGATAATTTGCTCACGCTGCCCGGCGCCATCGTGTCGGACAAGCCGCTGCTGGCATAGGCATCCTGCGGCATCCCCCACAGCGGTCCCTGCACGCGCGGAAACAGCACGAAGATGATGAGCGACAACGGAATGGCCTGTAACAGCAATATTCCGGCAATGCGCAGGCGCGGCCGAAGCGCGAGACTGCCGGTCTGCAGGTGCACCCAGGTTGTCATGATGGCGAGCAGCGTGAACAGCATGAACAGCGCAGTGGCAATGCTCTGCGAGTAGAAGAAATTGGTGATGATGATGAAGCAGGACAGGTAGATCAGCACCGTGGCATCCCTCACGGCGCGAAGCTCCATGAGCTTGAGCGTGGCGAGCAGGACCAGCAGCGCGACCCCGGCGTCCCTCCCGAACAGGGTGCGGAATGAGATGGCGAGGGCTAATACGCAGGTGACGGTGACGGTGAGCAGCAGCCAGCGTGGAGGCAGCGGGTTGCCGCTGTAGGTGAGGTAGGCGCGCCATGCCAGCAAGGCGGCGCAGACTGCGCTTACCCACAGCGGCAGGTGATCGGCATGCGGTGCGCTGACCAGCAGGATGCAGGCGGTCAGGCCGAAAATAAGCGGAGCGGTGAGCGGGGTAGCGGGCTTCATGGCGTATCCGCTCCGAATAAGGCCAGCCTGCGCAAGCACTCCGCCCGATGCGGCGCATTGTGCTGTGGCGCAATTTCGCCGTCCGGTAAGCGCAGGCCGTACATCAGTCCAAGTGCATCGGCGTCCAGCACCCAGCGGGCGAGCAGCTCCAGTTTGCGCTCCTGTGCGATGTTCGGCAGCAGCGACCAGTCCAGCCAGAGCTCCTGCCCCTGCTGCGCCGAGAACTGCTTCACCTGCAAACCCTGCTCCCGTGCCAGCGCCTTCCAGGCGATGCGCGGCATGGCATCGCCTGCCACATAGTTGCGCAGGCCGGAGAAATCCTCGTCTCCCGCCGCCAGCACCTTGCCGGTGCCGTCTTGCGCCGAGGTGGCCGGCAAGGGCTGGGGTGCAGCCGGCTTGGGGTAGACCAGGCAGCGCACATCGAAATGGATATATGTCCACGCATGGAATAAACCGAGCGGGAATTCGGTGTAGAGCGTCAGCCGCCCGCTATCCAGCCAGCCGCGCCGCTCGGCGGGGATGGAGATCTCGATCGGAGTGGACCGTTGCGCCGGCAGATCAAACACGGTGCGGTGGCCATTGTCATCGTGCAGATGCATCTGGTAACGCGATAGCGCGCCCGGATTGCGGAAGTGGAACACGAAGTGTGCCTGCTCGCCGGCGAACACCGGCTCGACATACCCCGCGTGTATTTCCAGCTGCGCCATGTTGCGGAAGGCATGCAGCATGCTCATGCCCCCCGTGGTGGCGAGCAGGAAGGTAAGCACGTAACCCAGGCTCAGGTTGTAATTGATGTCGCCCAGCAGCATCAGCACCAGCAGGAAGGCGAAGGCAATGCCTTGCCGCGAAGGGAGGATGTAGATGCGGCGCTGGTTCAGCACCACCGTGCCAGTCTCGGCGGTGCGCCGGAACGCCCAGTTGCGGAATTTCTGTTTGAACGCGGCGAACACGGCTCTGGGGAGAATCACGCGCAGCGATTATGGAATGGCGACCGCCTCGACCAGGTCGCGGGCCAGTTTGTCGCCGTCGGAAGCCTGCGTGTCCTGCACGCTTTGCAGGCGGTGGCTGGCCACGCCCGGCAATACCGCCTGGATATCTTCCGGCATGACGGCGTTGCGCCCGTCGAGCAAAGCCCAGGCGCGGGCGGCGGCGAGAAGCGAGAGTCCGGCGCGCGGGCTCAAACCGTGCACGTAGCGCGCCGATTCGCGCGTGTGGCGCAGGATGGCCTGCACATAATCGAGCAGTGCGGGGGAGACGAACACTGCTCTGGCTTGTTGCTGCAGGGCCATCAGTTCGGCGATCTCCATCTGCGGCGAGAGCTTGGCGATGATGTCGCGCCGGTCAATGCCGGACAGCAGGTTGCGCTCTGCCTGCGGATCGGGATAGCCCAGCTGGATGCGCATCAGGAAGCGGTCGAGCTGCGATTCCGGCAGCGGGAAGGTGCCGATCTGGTTGGTCGGGTTCTGCGTGGCGATGACGAAAAACGGCACCGGCAGCGGGCGCGTCTCGCCCTCGCTGGTGACCTGATGCTCTTCCATCGCCTCCAGAAGCGCGCTTTGCGTCTTTGGCGTGGCGCGGTTCACTTCGTCGGCCAGGATCATCTGCGCGAAGATCGGCCCGGCGTGGAACTTGAACTCGCCGCTGTCGCGCTGGTAGATGGAGACGCCGAGGATGTCGGCGGGCAGCATGTCGCTGGTGAACTGGATGCGCTGGAACTGCAGGCCCAGCGTCTTAGCCAGCACATGCGCCAGCGTGGTCTTGCCGACGCCGGGCAGGTCTTCGATCAGCAGGTGTCCGCGTGCCAGCAGGCAAGTGAGCGCCAGTCTGATCTGGCGGGGTTTGCCGAGGATGACTTGTTCGGTCTGGGCGATGACGCTGTGCAGGGGGTGGTTCATCTGGCCTCCTTATAACAGGACTGCCGCGACGACCTTGCGGTCTTCGGCGACGAGGATGTTGTAGGTGCGGCAGGCGGCGGGGGTGTCCATGAACTCGATGCCGATGCGGGCACGGATCAGTTCGCGGTACAGCTCGGGGCGGGCGAACTGCTGCTTCGCACCGGTGCCGAACAGCACGACCTCCGGCTTCAACTCCAGGAAATAATCGAAATGAGCGGCGGTCAGGCTGGCGAAGTCCGTGGCGGGCCAGTCCGTACGCACCTCTTCGGCCATTACCACAATGGGGTGATGATAATGATGGGTGTTGACCGAGACATAACCCTCACCGTGACCGGTGAATAGTCTTTGGCCCGAGGTTGTTTGTATATGCAATGCCAAAGCGCGGTCTCCATTTGCGGCGGGCACGGGCGGCGCGGTAGAATCGCGACCTTTGCAACGCCTTGTCTGAATGCTGATGATTCTACCATCGGTGTTGGCCGGGCAAATCAGGAAGCGCTCACGTGAAAGCCGAAAAAACCACCTCCAAGCCTGTGCTGAAATCGACCAAGCTGGCCAATGTCTGCTACGACATCCGCGGCCCGGTGATGGCGCGAGCGAAGCAGATGGAGGAAGAGGGGCAGCGCATCATCAAGCTGAACATCGGCAACCTGGCGCCGTTCGGTTTTGACGCGCCGGAAGAAGTGCAGCAGGACGTGATCCTGAACCTGCCGAATTCGTCCGGCTATTCCGATTCCAAGGGCCTGTTTGCCGCGCGCAAGGCGATCATGCATTACTCCCAGCTGAAGAAGATTGCCGGCGTCACCATCGACGACATCTTCATCGGCAACGGTGCTTCCGAGCTCATCGTCATGTGCATGCAGGGCCTGCTCAATCCCGGCGACGAAGTGCTGGTGCCGGCACCTGACTATCCGCTGTGGACCGCGGCAGTCACGCTGGCCGGTGGCACGCCACGCCATTACATCTGCGACGAAGCCAACGACTGGAACCCTGACCTGAAGGACATGCGCAGCAAGGTCACGCCGAACACCAAGGCCATCGTCGTGATCAACCCGAACAACCCGACCGGCGCGGTCTATTCGGACGAGACGCTGAAAGCGATCATCCAGCTGGCGCGCGAGCACAATCTCATCATCTACGCCGACGAGATCTACGACAAGGTGCTGTACGACGGCGTGACGCATACCTCGATTGCCTCGCTGGCGGACGACGTACTGTTCGTCACGCTCAATGGCCTGTCCAAGAACTACCGCGCCTGCGGCTACCGCTCGGGCTGGATGATCGTTTCCGGCGCGAAAAAGACTGCGCAGGATTACCTGGACGGCCTGAACATCCTCGCCTCGATGCGCTTGTGTTCCAACGTGCCGGGGCAATACGCCATCCAGACCGCGCTCGGCGGCTACCAGAGCATCAACGACCTGGTCGCGCCCGGCGGCAGGCTGTACAAGCAGCGCGAACTCGCCTACAACCTGCTCACTGCCATTCCCGGCGTGAGCTGCGTTAAGCCCAAGGCGGCGCTGTACATGTTCCCTAAGCTCGATCCCAAGATGTACCCGATCGAGAATGACCAGAAATTCATCCTCGAATTGCTGGAGGCGGAGAAGGTGCTGATCGTGCAGGGCAGCGGCTTCAACTGGCCGAACACCGATCACTTCCGCGTGGTGTTCCTGCCCAATTCCGACGACCTGACCGAGGCCATCAGCCGCATTGCGCGCTTCCTGGAAAACTATCGCAAGCAGCACGGGACATGAAGATCGTCGAGGTATTTACGCAAGACGGAGTGACTGTCGGTGCGGAGTGGTTGGCACGTGCCGAGGGCATACATCGCCAGTTGCGCCCGCACCTGCCAGTCGACTATGCGGCGAAGATAACGCGGGTGTTAAAAGATGCGCGCATGGCGTTGGCGGTCGAAGGTGATGCCGTGCTCGGCTTGGCCGTTTACCGTTGGCACGAGAACACATTCGACGGCCTGAAGTTCTACATCGACGATCTCGTCACCGATGAGGCGCGGCGTTCCGAAGGTGTCGGCCACGCATTGATCGCGCATCTCGAACACGTTGCGAAAAAACTGGGCGCAAGCGGACTGAAGTTGGATTCCGGCACGCAGCGCACGCAGGCGCACAAGTTCTATTTCCGCGAAGGTTTTGTTATTCCCGCTTTTAACTTTAAGAAATCATTCTCATGAAACCAATCAATGTAGGACTCCTCGGTATCGGTACAGTCGGCGGCGGCACCTTCACCGTGCTGCAACGCAATGCAGAAGAAATCACCCGCCGCGCCGGACGACCCATCCGCATCGTGGCGGTGGCGGACAAAAACGTGGAGCTGGCGAAGAAGGTCACTGGCGGCGCCTGCCGCGTGACCGACGATGCGTTCTCAGTGGTGAGCGATCCAGAAGTCGATATTGTCATCGAGCTGATCGGCGGCTACGGTGTGGCGAAAGAGCTGGTGCTGAAGGCGATTGCCAACGGCAAGCATGTGGTCACCGCCAACAAGGCGCTGCTGGCCACGCACGGCAACGAGATCTTCAAGGCGGCGCAGGACAAGGGTGTGATGGTCGCGTTCGAGGCGGCCGTGGCCGGCGGCATCCCCATCATCAAGGCGCTGCGCGAGGGTCTTTCCGCCAACCGCATCGAGTGGATCGCCGGGATTATCAACGGCACCACCAACTTCATCCTGTCCGAGATGCGCGACAAGGGCTTGAGCTTCGACACCGTGCTGAAAGAAGCGCAGCGCCTGGGCTACGCCGAAGCGGACCCGACCTTCGACATCGAGGGCGTGGACGCGGCGCACAAGATCACCATTCTGGCTTCCTTGGCGTTCGGCATCCCGATGCAGTTCGACAAGGCCTACATCGAGGGCATCTCCAAGCTGGATGCGACCGACATCAAGTACGCCGAACAACTCGGTTACCGCATCAAGCTGCTGGGCATCACCAAGCGCACCGCGGAAGGCGTCGAGCTGCGCGTGCATCCGACACTGATCCCGGCCAAGCGCCTGATCGCCAACGTCGAGGGCGCGATGAACGCGGTGGTCGTGCAGGGCGATGCCGTCGGTTCCACGCTGTATTACGGCAAGGGCGCCGGCGCCGAGCCGACCGCCAGCTCGGTGATCGCCGACCTGGTGGACGTGACACGCATGGCTACCTCCGATCCGCAGAACCGCGTGCCGCACCTGGCATTCCAGCCGAACGCGATGGCCGACCTGAAGATACTGCCGATGGACGAGGTGATCACCAGCTACTACCTGCGCCTGCGCGTGCAGGACAAGCCGGGCGTGCTGGCCGACATCACGCGCATCCTGGCGGACGAGCAGATCTCCATCGACGCCGTGATCCAGAAGGAGCCGGGTGAGGGTGAAGAGCAGACCGACCTGATCATGCTGACGCACCAGACGCGTGAGAAGCGCATCAAGGCAGCGATCGTGAAGATCGAAGCATTGGGCGTGGTGGCAGGCAAGGTGACCAAGCTGCGCCTGGAAGAACTGGGGAAATAAATATCTAACTCCCCTCGCCCGCTGGCGGGAGAGGGGGCGGGGGAGAGGGGCGCAGAAGATCAGCCCTCTCCCTAGCCCTCTCCCGTGAACGGGAGAGGGAACAACAAACGAAGCGAGTTCGCTATGAAATACATCTCAACCCGCGGTAACGCGCCCGCCAAGACCTTCACCGAAATCCTGCTGGGCGGCCTGGCACCGGATGGCGGCCTGTACCTGCCGGAACAGTATCCCAAGGTAACGCGCGCCGAACTGGATGCGTGGCGCAAGCTGTCGTATGCCGACCTCGCCTATGCGGTGCTGTCCAAGTTCGCCACCGACATTCCGGCGGCCGACCTGAAAGCCATCGTCAGCAAGACCTATACCGCTGAGGTCTACAGCAACGGCCGCAGCGACAGCGATGCCACGCAGATCACGCCGCTGCGCAAGCTGGCCGACGGGGTGCACATCCTCGAACTTTCCAACGGCCCGACGCTGGCGTTCAAGGACATGGCTATGCAATTGCTCGGCAACCTGTTCGAGTATGCGCTGGCGAAACAAAAGGAAGAGTTGAACATCCTCGGTGCGACTTCCGGCGATACCGGCTCCGCTGCCGAATACGCGATGCGCGGCAAGAAAGGCATCCGCGTGTTCATGCTGTCGCCGAACGGCAAGATGTCGGCCTTCCAGCGCGCGCAGATGTACTCGCTGCAGGACCCGAACATCCACAATATCGCCATTAACGGCATGTTCGACGACGCGCAGGACATGGTCAAGGCGGTATCCAACGACCACGCCTTCAAGGCCAAGTACAAAATCGGCACGGTCAACTCGATTAACTGGGCGCGCGTGTCGGCACAAATCGTTTATTACTTCAAGGGCTACTTCGCTGCGACCCAATCCAACGACGAGCAGGTCGCGTTCTCGGTGCCGTCCGGGAACTTCGGCAACATCTGCGCCGGCCACATCGCGCGCATGATGGGCCTGCCCATCGGCCAGCTGATCCTCGCCACTAATGAGAACGACGTGCTGGACGAATTCTTCCGCACCGGCGTGTATCGGCCGCGCGACACCAAGCACACCTATGAAACCAGCAGCCCGTCGATGGATATCAGCAAGGCGTCCAACTTCGAGCGCTTCGTGTTCGACCTGGTCGGCCGCGATGGTGCAAAGGTTCGCGAGTTCTGGAGCAAGGTGGATGCGGGCGGCTCGTTCGACATCAAGGATACTTTGTACTGGAACGAGCTGCCGAAGTTCGATTTCGTTTCCGGCAAGAGCTCGCACCAGGATCGCCTCAAGACGATCCGCGAAGTGTGGGAGGAATACGGCGTGATGATCGATACGCATACTGCCGATGGCCTCAAGGTCGGCTTGGAGCAGCGCCGCCCGAGCTTGCCGCTGGTCTGCCTGGAAACCGCATTGCCGGCCAAGTTTGCCGAGACCATTCAGGAGGCCTTGGGTCGCCAGCCGGAGCGTCCGGCCGCGATGGAAGGTATCGAGAATCTGCCGCAACGCTGCGAAGTGATGGATGCGGATGTCGCCAAGCTTAAGGCGTTCATCTCCGCGAACGTTCCAAACTAATCCTTTTCTGAGCGAAGCGGCGGCATGAACAACCTTCTTTTGCTCATCCTCTGTTTCATCGCCGGCATGCTGCTGCGCCGTTTCCGGCGCATGCCGGACAACGCTCCGGCCACGCTCAATAGCTTCATCATCCATGTCTCGCTGCCCGCGCTGGCGCTGCTGTACGTTCATGAGTTGCACATCTCCGGCGACATTGTGCTGATCGCGGCGATGGCCTGGCTGGTATTCGGCTTGTCGGTGGGGTTCTTCTGGCTCGTGGGGCGCTGGCTGCATCTGCCGCGTACCAGCACTGGCGCACTGATGCTGGTGGGCGGGCTGGGCAATACTTCGTTCTTTGGCGTGCCGATGGTCGAGGCGTTCTACGGCAAAACCGGGATAGCAACAGCCATCATCGTCGACCAGCTGGGCTCGTTTTCCGTGCTGTCGATACTCGGCATCACCGTCGCCGGCATCTACTCGTCGGGCCGCCCGACCGCGGCGCAGATCGCCAAGCGCATCGCGCTGTTTCCGCCGTTCATCTCGCTTGCCATCGCCTTGCTGCTGATCCCGGTCGAATATGCTGAATGGTTCTCGGTGTTGCTGAAGCGGCTGGGCGACACGCTAGCGCCGCTGGCCTTGCTGTCGGTGGGGCTGCAATTGCGGCTGGGACATGTTGCCGAGCACAAGCGCAACCTGGCCATCGGCCTAGCGTTCAAGCTTGTCCTCGCACCGCTCGCAATCTACCTGCTCTACGTGCAGCTGCTCGGCGCGCACGGCCAGGCCATCCAGGTCACGTTGTTCGAAGCGGCGATGCCGTCGATGATCACCGCTGCCATCGTGGCGACCGAACACGACCTTGATCCGCCGCTGGCGAACCTGATGGTGGCGGTGGGGCTGCTCCTTTCATTCTTCACGCTGAGCGCGTGGTGGTATTTGTGGAGGACGGTATGAGCGTATGGAACGAACGTTACGCCGGCGAGGAGTATCACTTCGGCACTGAACCGAATGTCTTCCTGGTTGCGCAACGCGCGCTGCTCACGCCGGGCATGACTTGCCTCGCCGTGGCGGATGGCGAAGGCCGCAACGGTGTGTGGCTGGCCGAGCAGGGGCTGCATGTGCTGTCGGTGGATTCTTCGCACGTCGCACAGGCCAAGGCCAAGAGGCTGGCGCAGCAACGTGGGGTGTCGATGCAGTTCGAGCAGGTCGATCTGGTGCAATGGGATTGGGGAACAGACAAGTTCGATGCGGTCGCGGCGATCTTCATCCAGTTCGCGCCGCCCGGCCTGCGCGAGCAGATGTTTCTGCACATCAAGCGCTGCCTCAAGCCGGGCGGGCTGTTGCTGCTGCAGGGCTACACGCCGCGCCAGCTGGAATACCGGACCGGCGGGCCGTCGCAGGCCGAAAACCTATATACCGAGGCGCTATTGCGCAAGGAGTTTGCCGACATGGAGATTCTTCATCTTTCCGAACACGATGATGTCATCAGTGAAGGCATTGGCCATAGCGGCATGTCGGCGCTGATCGATCTGGTTGCGCGCAAGCCGCTCTGATCAATTCACTTTACCAACAAGCATGAACAGCGGCCATTCAACACGCAGGCTTCTTCCATCCGGCCAGTACACCGCGATCTCCCCAGCCAGCGCGTCGACCGGATCGTAGCCGTTTGCCGCCTGGAACCTTCCCACTGCCGACCAGCTGCGCAGGTAGCCGAGCAGGTGTTCGCGCGTCCAATCCTTGTGCAGCGAGAATTGCGGAGCCGCGATGCGCGGGAACGGGAGATCCAGATCGCGATAACTGTTCTCCACCAGCACGCGCTCTGGCGGCCAGTAGCTGCCGATGGTCTCTTCGTAAAAGTGATCGACGATGCGCTGTACTTCCGGCTGGCCGACCAGCAAGCGGTTGTAGCCCCATGCTGCAATCACGCCTTGCGGCCTCAACACGCGCCGCACCTCGGCGTAGAACTGTGGCAGGTCGAACCAGTGCATTGCCTGGGCGACCGTGACGAGGTCGCTGGAGTGGTCGGGCAGGCCGCTCGCCTCGGCTGGCGCCACGCGGTATTCGACATTGGTGAGTTTTGAAGCAGAAGCCAACTGCGCAGCACTGATGTCGGTGCCTATCACTTGCTCGAAGCGCGCCGCCAGCGCGGCGGTTGCCTGTCCGCTGCCGGCGCCGCAATCCCATGCCAGCTTGCGCTGCGGCGCGATGCCTGCCAGCCAGTCAAACAGCTCGTCCGGATAGGAAGGCCGGAACGCTGCGTATTGCCCGGCAACTTGGGTGAAATGATCGCTGCTCATCGCCGCACCATCATTTTTCCGGCGGAGTCTCGCGCTCCTGCCTGTACTTGTCGTAGCTCGGCGCAGGTGTCATGGCGCGCTCGCTCGGCGTCCGCTTGGCATCGTTGCTGCTCTTGATGCCTTCGTACAGGTGGCGCGAAGGATCGCTGCAAGCGGCCAAGACCAGTAAGGCGAACAACAACACGATGCGAGTCATGCGCTCCCCGATCAGCATTTTGATTTTGCCCACAGCACGATGTTGTTGACGTCCATCGCCCCGGCCTGGCGGGCCACTTCGCGCCCGCCCTTGAACAGCGCCAAAGTCGGAATGCTGCGGATATTGAATTGCGCGGCGAGCTGTTGTGCTTCCTCCGTGTTCAGCTTGGCCACGCGCATCGAAGGTTCCAGCCGTTGCGCGGCTTGCTCATACGCCGGCGCCATCGAGCGGCACGGACCGCACCAGGGTGCCCAGAAGTCCACCAGCACCGGGATGTCGCTGCGCGCAATGTGCTGCATGAAGTTGTTGCCGTTCAGCTCAACCGGATGGGCAGCGAACAGCGGTTGCTTGCACTTGCCGCAGGTGGGGTTCAGGGCCAGCATATTGCTGGGAACGCGGTTCACCGCGTCGCAATGCGGGCAAACGATATGTTTTTGGTCGCTCATGATGTTCTCGGTAAATCAGGAAATTCTAATATATGGGGTGACCAATGAAATTTCAAGGGACAAAAAAACGTCGCGAACGGTTGAAGCGCAGCAGGTTGTTCGATGTTCCTTTCAAGGGAGCGAGATGCGCATCGAAAGATCGATGGCCTTGATGTCTTTGGTCAGGGCGCCGATGGAAATGCGGTCCACCCCCGTTTCGGCGACCAGGCGCACGTTCTCCAGCGTGATGCCGCCGGAGGCCTCCAGTTCAGCGCGCTTTGCGGCATGGCCCACGGCCAGGCGCATGTCGGCCAGCGAGAAATTGTCGAGCAGGACCAGCCGCGCGCCGGCGTTCAAAGCCTCATCCAGCTGTGCCAGCGTTTCCACTTCGATCTGGATGGAGGTATTGGGCGGGGTGATGCGGAACGCCTGTTCCAGCACCTTGCCGATGCCGCCGGCCGCCGCAATGTGGTTCTCCTTGATCAGCACGCCGTCGAACAGTCCGATGCGCTGGTTGTGCCCGCCGCCCACGCGCACCGCATGCTTCTGCGCCATGCGCAGGCCGGGCAGCGTCTTGCGCGTATCCATGATCCTGGCGGCAGTTCCCCGAATCGCATCGACGTAACGCCGCGTCTGTGTTGCGACGGCAGATAGGGACTGCAGGAAATTCAGCGCCGGGCGTTCGGCCGAGAGCATCGCCCGCGCATTGCCGTGGATCTCGCACAGCGTCTGGCCGGCTTCGGCGAGATCGCCTTCCCGCAAGTTCCAGCTGATCCTGCAGTCCGGGTCCAGAGTGAGAAAGCACTCCTCGAACCACAGCGTGCCGCACAGCACCGCCGCTTCGCGCGTGATGACTGTGGCATGAGCCTGCGCGTGTTCGGCGATGAGCTGGGCGGTGAGGTCGCCGCTGCCGATGTCTTCGTCGAGTGCGGTGCGAACATTGGCGCGGATGTGGCGGGCGAGGTTGGTTTGCGGCATAGGAATTTCCTTGGATGAGGGCGTAGTATAAGGGAAGCACGCGGTGCATGAAATTACGGGGCTTGAAATCGGCGCAGCCTCCCCCATTTGGCATTCAATCGAATTTATTCAGGAGTGCATCATGCGTTTCGACAAGTTCACCACCAAGTTGCAGCAAGCCCTGTCCGATGCCCAGAGCGTGGCCGTCGGCAGCGACAACCAGTTCATCGAGCCGCAGCACCTGCTGCTGGCCCTGCTCAACGATGCCGACAGCGGGGCCGGCTCGCTGCTGGCGCGCGCCGGGGGCAACGTCAATGCACTGAAGACCGCGCTGAACGATGCGGTGTCGCGCCTGCCCAAAGTGGAAGGCCATGGCGGCGAAGTGCAGGTCGGCCGCGACCTGGCCAACCTGTTCAACCTCACCGACAAGGAAGCGCAGAAGCGCGGCGACCAGTTCATCGCCAGCGAGATGTTTCTGCTGGCGCTCACCAATGACAAGGGCGAATGCGGCCGCTTGCTCAAGCAGCATGGCGTGGCGCGTGCGCCGCTGGAGCAGGCCATCAACGCCGTGCGCGGCGGCGAATCGGTCGGCTCGCAGGAGGCCGAAGGCCAGCGCGAAGCACTGAAAAAATTCACCCTCGACCTGACCGAGCGCGCAAGACTGGGCAAGCTCGACCCGGTGATCGGCCGCGACGACGAAATCCGCCGCGCCATCCAGGTGCTGCAGCGCCGCACCAAGAACAACCCGGTGCTGATCGGTGAGCCCGGCGTCGGCAAGACCGCGATTGTTGAAGGCTTGGCCCAACGGATTATTAACGAAGAAGTGCCCGAGAGCCTGAAAGGCAAGCGCGTGCTGTCGCTGGACATGGCGGCGCTGCTGGCCGGCGCCAAGTATCGCGGCGAATTCGAGGAGCGCCTGAAATCGGTATTGAATGAGCTGGCCAAGGACGAAGGCAAAAACATCGTGTTCATCGACGAGCTGCACACTATGGTCGGCGCGGGCAAGGCCGAGGGCGCGATGGACGCGGGCAACATGCTGAAACCGGCGCTGGCGCGCGGCGAGCTGCACTGCATCGGCGCGACCACGCTGGATGAATACCGCAAGTACATCGAAAAGGATGCCGCGCTGGAGCGCCGCTTCCAGAAGGTGCTGGTGGATGAGCCCTCGGTGGAATCCACCATTGCGATATTGCGCGGCCTGCAGGAGAAATACGAACTGCACCACGGCGTCGAGATTACCGACCCCGCCATCGTTGCGGCCGCGGAGCTGTCGCACCGCTACATCACCGACCGCTTCCTGCCGGACAAGGCCATCGACCTGATCGACGAGGCCGCCGCGCGCATCAAGATGGAGATCGACTCCAAGCCTGAGGTGATGGACAAACTGGATCGCCGTTTGATCCAGCTGAAGATCGAGCGCGAAGCGGTGAAGAAGGAAAAGGATGAAGCCTCGCGCAAACGCACTGCGCTGATCGAGGACGAGATCAAGAAGCTTGAGCGCGAATATGCCGACCTCGAAGAGATCTGGAAGGCAGAGAAAGGCGCGGCGCAAGGGGCGGCCAGCGTGAAGGAGGAGATCGACCACGTCAAAGCCGACATCACCAAGCTGCAGCGCGAAGGCAAGCTGGAGAAAGTGGCCGAGCTGCAATACGGCAAGCTGCCGCAACTGGAAGCGAAATTGAAGGAAGCCGCCCAGCGCGAGGCCGAGGGCAGCGCGTCGAAGAACAAGCTGCTGCGCACCCAGGTCGGCGCGGAAGAGATCGCCGAGGTGGTGAGCCGCGCCACCGGCATCCCGGTTTCCAAGATGATGCAGGGCGAGCGCGACAAGCTGTTGCACATGGAAGACAAACTGCACGAGCGCGTGGTGGGACAGGACGAGGCGGTGCGCCTCGTGTCCGATGCGATTCGCAGATCAAGGTCTGGCCTGTCCGATCCGAACCGTCCGTACGGCTCGTTCCTGTTCCTCGGCCCCACCGGCGTGGGCAAGACCGAGCTGTGCAAGGCGCTGGCCGGCTTCATGTTCGATTCCGAGGATCACCTGATCCGCATCGACATGAGCGAGTACATGGAGAAGCATTCCGTCGCGCGGCTGATCGGTGCGCCGCCCGGCTACGTCGGCTACGAAGAAGGCGGCGGCTTGACCGAGGCGGTGCGGCGCAAACCCTACAGCGTCATTCTGCTGGATGAGGTGGAGAAGGCACACCCGGATGTGTTCAACGTGCTGCTGCAGGCGCTGGACGACGGCCGCATGACCGACGGCCAAGGCCGCACCGTGGACTTCAAGAACACCGTCATCGTGATGACTTCCAACCTGGGTTCGCAGATGATCCAGCAGATGTCCGGCGACGATTACCAAGTCATCAAGCTGGCGGTGATGGGCGAAGTGAAGAGCTACTTCCGTCCCGAGTTCATCAACCGCATCGACGAGGTGGTGGTGTTCCACTCGCTGGACGAAAAGAACATCAAGTCCATCGCGCGCATCCAGTTGCAGTATCTGGAGAAACGTTTGGCCGCAATGGAGATGAAGCTGGAAGTGAGCGATGCCGCACTGTCCGAGATTGCCAACGCGGGCTTCGATCCGGTGTACGGTGCGCGGCCGCTGAAACGGGCCATCCAGGCGCAACTGGAGAACCCGCTGGCCAAAGCCATCCTCGAAGGGCGCTTCGCCGCCAAGGACACCATCAAGGTGGATTGCACGGGCGGGGTGATGAAGTTCGAAAAATGACCAATGATTTGTTCAG
>Ga0316624_10000390_pt1 | contig 14614 bp, 10 predicted proteins | sample OWC_Aug_N3_C1_D5_FD_207657 | JGI IMG/M metagenome (GOLD analysis project Ga0316624, IMG submission 207657) | Wetland soil microbial communities from Old Woman Creek delta, Ohio, United States - OWC_Aug_N3_C1_D5_A | ecosystem: Environmental > Terrestrial > Soil > Wetlands | place: USA: Ohio... | reverse complement strand
TCCGCACGCCGCTGCTCGGTGACGTCGCGTCCGACGCCTCGGTAGCCGAGGAACCTGCCGTCCGTGTCCACGCGCGCCTGGCCCGACACGATGTGCACCACGCGCGCACCGCGCTCGTCGGAGCGCGCGATCTCCAGGTCGAAGAACGGCTGGTGCGTGTCGACCTGCTCGAGGTGATGCGAAAGCGCCTCGGGAGCCACTTCGACGCCCGGCGCCTCCCAGAAGCGCTTGCCGTACACGGCGCCGTGGCCGAAGATCATCATCACCGGGGCTCCGCCGCTCACCCAGGTGATGCGGTGCTCGGCGTCGGACTCCCAGAACCAGTCCGCGGTCAGCGCGGTGAGGCTGCGAAAGCGCTCGCTGTCGGAGCGAAGCGCCAGGATCTCGTCCTCGCCGCGGCGCAGCGATCCCTGCACCAGCACGAAGATGAAGCCGCCAGCGACCAGCGCGAGAAGCGCCGCATCGAGCGCGGCCTCGGCCTCGGGCGACAGGTAGGACGACAGCGCGAACCTGAGCGCCAGCGCGAGCGGGCCGATGATGGCCACGTACAGCGCGACGCCGCGAAGGAATGGATCGCGCCGGATGCGCGCGAGGAGGAGCTCTAGGCGTCGCACCGGCTGCTCAGCGCGCACCGCCCGCGTCGTGCGGCGGCGGGGCGACCTTGAGCACCTCGTCGATGGTGGTCAGGCCGGCGCCGACCTTCATCGCACCGCTGATGCGCAACGGTTTCATGCCTTCCTTGTGCGCCTGGTCGCGCAGGCGCGCCACGTCCGCGTTGGCCGCGACCAGGTCCTTGACGCCGCTCGAGCAGACCAGCGTCTCGTAGATGCCGACGCGCCCCTGAAAGCCCGTCATGCGGCACTCGAGGCAGCCGACGGGCTTGTACACCGCGGCCGGGCGCTTGGACTTCCAGGGTGCGACGAGCGCGTCCCAAGCGTCGATGTCTTCGCTGCGGTTCAGTTCGGTCTTGCGCTTGCACTTCGGGCACAGGGTGCGCAGCAGGCGCTGCCCCATGACGCCGTTCACCGTGGCGTTCAGCAGGTAGGGCGCCACGCCCAGCTCGAGCAGCCGCGTGACCGCGCTCGGCGCGTCGTTGGTGTGCAGCGTCGAGAGCACCAGGTGGCCCGTGAGCGCCGCCTGCACCGCCATCTCGGCGGTCTCCAAGTCGCGGATCTCGCCCACCATGATGATGTCCGGGTCCTGGCGCATGAGCGCACGCAGGCCTTCCGCGAAGCCGAGCTCGATCGCCGGCTGCACCTGCATCTGGTTGAACAGCGGTTCGACCATCTCGATCGGGTCCTCGACGGTGCAGACATTGACGTCCGGCGTCGCGAGCTGCTTGAGGGTCGAGTACAGCGTGGTGGTCTTGCCCGAGCCGGTCGGCCCGGTCACCAGCACGATGCCGTTCGGTCTCTCTGTCATCTCCTTCCAGCGCTGGTGGTCCTCCTCAGTGAAACCGAGCTCGCGAAAATCCCGGATCAGTACCTCCGGGTCGAAAATGCGCATCACGAGCTTCTCGCCGAACGCGGTCGGCAGCGTGGACAGGCGCAGCTCGACCTCGTCGCCGTCGAGCGTGCGCGTCTTGACGCGCCCGTCCTGCGGGCGGCGTTTCTCAACCACGTCCATGCGCCCGAGGATCTTGATGCGGCTGGTCATCGCCTGCAGCACGGCGACCGGGATCTGGTACACCTGATGCAGCACGCCGTCGATGCGGAAGCGCACGATGCCGGCCTCGCGCCGAGGCTCGATGTGGATGTCGCTCGCGCGCTGCTCGAAGGCGTATTGCCAGAGCCAGTCGACCACGCGCACGATATGCGCATCGTTCGCGTCCAGCTGCTTGTTGCCGCTGCCCAGCTCGACCAGCTGCTCGAAGTTCGACAGGCTCGCGCTGCCGACCGCATTGCGGTTGGCGCCCTTGACCGACTTCGCCAGGTTGTAGAACTCGACCTGGTAGCGCTCGATGTCCGCGGGATTGGCGATCACGCGCTTGATGCCGAGCTTCAGGATGGCCGAGAGCTCGCGCTCCCACTCGCGCACATAGGGCTCGGCGGTCGCGATCACCGCTTCCTTGCTGTTCACGCCGACCGGCAGGACGCGGAAGCGCGTCGCATAGGCGCTCGACATCACCTCGGTGACGGCCGAGAAGTCGATCTTGAGAGGATCGATGTGCAGATATTCCATGCCGACGCGCTTGGCGAGCCATTCGCTTAGCGCGTCGAGCGTCAGCGGACGGCCTGCGGGACCCGCGGTCTTCAGCTTGTGGTCGGCGAGGACCACCAGCGGGTGCTGGCTGCCGCGGTAGTAGCGCCGCTCCTTCTTCAGCAGTTCGGCGGTCGCGCCGTCGAGCAGCCGGTCCTCGACCAGCCAGTCGATCACTTCGACGAGCGCCAAGCGGCGCTCGGCGGCGGGAATCTGGACCGCTTGCTGCATGCAGTACCCTCGAAATTACGTGAAACACTATACCTTAACGCTAGAATCCGCCATGGCTTTTACCCATCGTTCGGGCCCTCTCGCGCAAGATGTCACACTGCGCGAAGTATGGGCCTGGAGCATGTACGACTTCGCGAACTCCGGCTACACGACGGTGGTGATCACGGCGGTGTTCAACGCCTACTTCGTCGCCGCCGTCGCCCGCGCCGCGCACTGGGCCACCTTTGCCTGGACCGCAGCGCTGTCGCTGTCCTACGCCGCGATCGTCGCCACCGGTCCGCTGGTCGGCGCCTGGGCGGACGCGCACGCGGCGAAGAAGCGCCTGCTGCTCGCCTCGACCGTCGGTTGCGTCCTGTCGACGGCGCTGCTGTGGTTCGCCGCGCCCGGCGCGGTCGCGCTCGCGATCGCGCTGGTGATCGTGTCCAACTTCTTCTACGGCAGCGGCGAGAACCTGATTGCCGCCTTCCTGCCCGAGCTGGCCGACTCTCGCGCCATGGGCCGCGTCTCCGGCTGGGGCTGGAGCTTCGGCTACCTGGGAGGCATCGTCTCGCTCGGGCTGTGCCTCGCCTACGTCACCTGGGCGCAGCGCGCGGGCCAGCCGGCTTCGTCGTTCGTGCCGGTTACCATGCTGATCACCGCGGCGGTGTTCGCGCTTGCCGCGACGCCGACCTTTCTCTTCCTGCGCGAGCGCGCGGTGCCGCAGGCGCCGCCCGCGGCGGGCGCGCTGCGCGGGGCCTGGGCCCGCGTACACGCGACGCTGCGCCACGCGCGCGAGTTCCGCGACTTGCGCAGGTTTCTGTTGTGCACCGTGTTCTACCAGGCGGGCATCTCCGCGGTCATTGCGCTGGCGGCGATCTACGCCGAGCAGGCAATGAAGTTCACAACGCAGCAGACGATCACGCTCATCCTGGTGGTCAACTTCACCGCCGCGGCGGGCGCCTTCGCCTTCGGCTACCTGCAGGACGCCATCGGCCACGTGCGCGCCGTGGCGCTCACGCTGCTCGGCTGGATTGCGATGGTGCTCATTGCCGGCCTGGCGAGCAGCGCGGCCGCGTTCTGGCTGGCGGCGAACATCGCCGGCCTATGCATGGGATCCTCGCAGGCGGCGGGGCGCGCCGTGGTGGGCTATCTCGCCCCCCCGCCGCGGCTTGCCGAGTTCTTCGGGCTGTGGGGCCTGGCGGTCAAGACCGCGTCGATCTTCGGCCCGATCACCTACGGGATCGTCACCTGGGCGTTCGCCGGCAACCACCGCCTCGGCATCTTCGCCGTCGGCGTCTACTTCGTCGTCGGCCTGATCCTGCTCGCGGGCATCGACGTCGAGCGCGGGCGGCGTGTGGCGCTCACTACCGCCTAAGGTGACCGGCTGGCAAACATGTAAGGCCCCGCCGGCAGTCCGCCCTTCCACAGTGCGGAACCTCGCGCTGCATCTCTGCATCCATTGAAATAATTGAGAAGCAATACGCTATCATCGTCCGCCTATCCCCCGAACGCCCGAAGGAGTCACGTCATGACTATCAAGGTCGGCGACCGTTTGCCAGACGCCAAGCTCAGCGAATCGCACGATTTCGACCCCACCGGCTGCCCGCTGCCGCCCAAGGAAGTGAGTGTGGCCGAGGCAGCGAAGGGCAAGAAGATCGTGATCTTCGGACTGCCCGGGGCCTACACGCCGACCTGTTCGGCGAAGCACGTGCCGAGCTACGTCGCCAATCTCGCCAAGCTCAAGGCGAAGGGCGTCGACGAGATCTGGTGCGTTGCCGTGAACGACGGCTTCGTCATGAACGCCTGGGGCCGCGACGAGAAGGCGAGCGGCAAGATCCGCATGCTGGGCGACGGGAGCGCCGAGTTCACCAAGAAGCTCGGCCTGGAGCTCGATCTCAGCGCGCGCGGCATGGGCCTGCGCATGCAGCGTTTCTCGATGCTGGTCGACAACGGCGTGGTGAAGAAGCTGAACGTCGAGGCCCCCGGCAAGTACGAAGTGTCCGGCGCCGAGACGATGCTGCAGCAGCTCGGCTAGCCTCCGCTCCCCCCGATCACTACGCCTGCATTCGACCGGGCCGCTCTTCTCGGCGGCCCGCGCGCGGCGCTGCCGGTGCCGTTCGCCGTCGTGCTTTTCGGCCTGACGACCGGCGTCGCCATGGTCGCGAGCGGCATCCCGCCGCACGCGACGGTGGCGATGTCGCTGCTCGTGTTCGCCGGGGCGTCGATGCTCGCCGCCACGCAGCTCCTTGCGGCCGGCACACCCGTGCTGCTGGTGCTGCTGACGACCCTGTTCATCAACCTGCGTTTCATGATGAACAGCGCCTCGATACGGCCGCGCCGGTGTGGCTCGCCTGGCAGCTGGCGGTGCTCGCGGGAGCGCTCGCCGGCTCCGGGCTACCGGCTTCCTGGAAGCTGGAATTCCCCGCCCCGCTCGCGTTCATCGCCATCTCGGTGCCTCTGCTGCGCGACCGAGTCATGGTGGCCGCGGAGCGGAGGCGCGCGTGACCCTGTGGCCGGCGATCCTCGGCATGGCGCTCGTGCGACGCGCCCTGCGCTACGTGCCCGCGGCGGCGCTCACCGCAAGCTGGCGCTGCACCTGTTTTCGCATCTCTCCTGAAAACGGGCACAATCGGCCGACATGACGCAAGCCTTCGCGCGCCTGTTTCTCGCGCTGGTCTTCGCCGCGCTCGCGGCCGGCGCGCTCGCCGCAGAGGCGCCACGCAAAGTCGTCTCGATCGAGGGCGTCACCGAATACCGCCTGGATAACGGGCTGCGCGTGCTCACCGTGCCCGACCCCTCGGCCAACACGGTGACGGTGAACGTCACCTACCTGGTCGGCTCGCGCCACGAAGGCTACGGCGAGAAGGGCATGGCGCATTTGCTCGAGCACCTGATGTTCCGGGGCTCGAAGGCGCATGCGGAGATCAAGCAGGAATTCGCCGCGCGCGGCGCGCGCTGGAACGGCACCACCTCCAATGATCGCACCAACTACTTCGAAACGCTGCCCGCGGAAGGCGACAACCTCGAATGGGCGATCGGCATGGAGGCGGACCGGATGGTCAACGCGTTTATCTCCAGGGTCGACTTGGACAGCGAGATGACCGTGGTGCGCAACGAGTTCGAAATGGGCGAGAACGACCCCGGCGCGGTGCTGTTCCAGCGCGCCGTGCAGCTCGCTTACCTGTGGCACAACTACCGCAACCCGGCGATCGGCGCGCGCTCCGACATCGAGCACGTGCCGATCGAGCGCTTGCAGGCGTTCTATCGCAGCTGGTACCAGCCGGACAACGCGGTGCTGATCATCGCCGGGCGCTTCGACGAAACGCGGGCACTCGCCGCAGTAGCGCGTGACTTCGGCGCGATCCCGCGCCCGGCGCGCAAGCTGCCCGAGCTCTACACGGTCGAGCCAACGCAGGACGGGCCGCGCAGCGTGACCCTACGGCGCAGCGGTGACACACCGCTCGTCGCGGCGCTGTACCGCCTGCCGGCCGCGGCGCACCCGGATTACCCGGCGCTAGACGTGCTGATCCGCGCGCTCGGCAACAAGCCCTCGGGCAGGCTGCATCGCGCATTGGTGCAGAAGGGGCTGGCGAGCTACGTATGGGCCTTCGAGCGCTCCCTGCACGACCCGGGCTTCGCCTACTTCGGCGCCGGCCTGCCGCCCGGCGCCTCGCTCGACACGGCGCGCGACGCGCTGCTCGGCACGCTGGAGGGCTTCGCGCGCCATCCGGTGCGCGCCGCGGAGGTGCAGCGCGCGAAGACAGAGCTGCTCAACGATTTCGACAAGGCGCAGCTCGACATACGGGCGCTGGCGCAGGCGCTGTCGGAATTCTCGGCGCTCGGAGACTGGCGGCTGTTCTTCCTCTACCGCGAAAGGCTGCGCGCGGTGACGCGCGAGGACGTGCAGCGCGTGGCGACCGCCTACCTCAAGCCCGCCAACCGCGTGCTCGCGCAGTTCGTGCCGACCGCTCATCCCGACCGCGCCGACATTCCGCCCACGCCGGACATGGACGGGGCGCTCGCCGCGGTGCGTGGCGACGAGCGGACCGCGGCGGGCGAAGAGTTCGATCCGACGCCCGGGAACATCGAAGCGCGCGTCATCCGCAAGACGCTCGCAAACGGCATTCGTATCGCGCTGCTGCCGAAGAAGACGCGCGGCAATAACGTCGTGGCGCAGCTGGCGCTGCACTGGGGCGACGAGCGGAGCCTCACCGGGCGCGATACCGCCTGCTCGCTCGCGGGCAGCATGCTCGCGCGCGGCACGCGCCGGCATACGCGCGGCGAGCTGCACGACGCGCTCGAGCGGCTGAACGCGTCGGTCGCCGTGAGCGGCGAAGGCGCGAGCATCGAGGTGCGCAGCGCGCAGCTCGCCGAGACCTTGCGCCTGGTCGCGGAGGCGCTCGAGCAGCCGTCCTTCCCGCCCGAGGAGTTCGCCGAGCTCAAGCGCGCCTCGCTCACCGTCGTCGAGGCACAGCGCAGCGACCCGGCGGCGATCGCCGAGCTGCAGCTCGCGCGCCACCTCTCGCCTTATCCCAAGGGCCACCCGCTCTACACCGAGACGGTCGAGGAGCAGCTGGAGAACCTGCAGGCGGCGAAGCTTGCGGACGCCGAGCGCTGCTACCGCGAGCTGTTCGGGGCCACCGGCGCGGACTTCGCCGCCGCCGGGGACTTCGAGCCGGAGGCGCTGGAGCGCCTGCTCGTCGAGCTTTTCGGCGGCTGGAAGAATCCTTCGCCCTTTGCGCGCGTGCCGGGGCGCTTCTCCGACGCACCGCCGGCCGCCCAGGAGCTGCGCACGCCGGACAAGGCGAACTCGGTGCTGCGCGCCGGGATGAACCTGCCCTTGCGCGACGACGACCCGGACTTTCCCGCGCTGGTGCTCGCGAATTACCTCCTCGGCGGCTCGTTTACGGGCCGCATCACCCACCGCGTGCGCGAGAAGGAGGGGCTGTCCTACAGCGTCTACAGCCTGTTCAATGCGAGCGGCTTCGACCGACTGGCGGCCTTCCGCGTCTCGGCGATCTTCGCGCCGGCGAACCGCGAGCGCGTCGAGCGCGCCGTGCGCGAGGAGCTGGCGCGCGCGGTGCGCGACGGCTTCAGCGCGGACGAGGTCTCGCGCGGCGCCGCGGCGCTGATCGAGGCGCGGCGCCTCGCGCGCCGCAATGACCGGCAGCTGGTCGGTCGCCTGGCCGACTACCTCTACAAGGGCCGCGACTTCGGCTGGGACGTCACATTCGAGAAGCGCATCGCGGCGCTCACCGCCGACGAGGTGAACGCGGCCCTGCGCCGCCACATCGACCCGGCGCGCCTGTCGATGGTGGCTGCCGGCGACTTCAGGTAGCGGCCGCTACTTCTTCTTCAGAAGGTCGCGGATCTCCTCGAGCAGCAGCTCCTGGCGCGGCGGCGCCGCCGGCTCGGCCGGCGCCGCGGGCTGCTCGCGCTTGAGGCGGTTGATGCCCTTCACGGCTAAGAAGATCGCGAATGCGATGATCGTGAAGTCGAACACCGCCTGCAGGAATTTCCCGTAGGCCCAGACCACCGCAGGCGTCTGCCCGGAGGCCGGCTTGAGCGTCACGGCGAGATCGGTGAAGTTGACGCCCCCGATCAGCAGCCCGAGCGGCGGCATGACGATGTCCCCCACAAAGGAGGTCACGATCTTGCCGAACGCCGCGCCGATGATGACGGCGATGGCCAGGTCGACCACGTTGCCCTTGACGGCGAACTCCTTGAACTCCTTCAGCACGCTCATCGCTTTCCCCTTTCGTTCAGTCGATGGTCCGGTACTCCACCTGCACGATCTCGAGTTCTTCGACTCCCGCCGGCGCCGCTACGCGCACCACGTCGCCCTCGCGCGCCTTGAGCAGCGCCCGGGCGATCGGCGAGATCCACGACACGCGCCCGCGTGCGGGGTCGACCTCGTCGATGCCGACGATCGTCACCTCGCGCTGCGCGCCATCCGCGGCGCGCAGCGTCACGCTCGCGCCGAAGAACACCTGGTCGGACTCGCGCCCGGCCGAGGCTACGATTTCGGCGCTCTCCAGTCGCTTGATCAGGAAGCGCACGCGCCGGTCGATCTCGCGCAATCGGCGCTTGCCGTAGATGTAGTCGCCGTTCTCCGAGCGGTCGCCGTTGGACGCCGCCCACGACACCGTGCGCACCACTTCCGGCCGCTCGACCTCCACCAGGTGCCGGCGCTCGGCGTCCAGGCGCGCGTAACCCGCCGGCGAGATGTAGTTCTTCGCCGCGTCGGGCGCCGCCTGCGGCGCCTCGGCCGCGAGCTCCTCGGCCGCGTCGTCTTCCTTGAGGAAAGCTTTCGACATTCGTGTGAAATTTTACCGCGTAGCGGCCCCGCGCGCGACTTGCCAGCCCTGGAGCAACTGCGCAGAATGGCTCGCGCTCCACGCGCGCCGAACGAATGCGACTCCCCCTTCCGACGATCGATTTCCTGACGCGCATTCGCATCCGCGAGATGACGCTGATGGGCCTCATCGCCATCACTGCGCTGCTCGCCAATCTGCCGCGCGAATACGTCGAGCAGTCTCTGCACCTCAATCCCGATCTGCTTGTCGCGGTGCTGGGCTGCATCGTGATCCTGGCGCTTTTCCTGTACCTAAAATTCTTCTTCTTCCTCGCGGTCGTGCTGCTGATCGCGGGGGCCAACATGCCCGATCGCATCGCCGAGGGCCTGGGGATCTCGAAGCCTCCGCTGCTCTACGCGCTGGCGGTGCTGGTCGCGTTGTCGCTCATCAACTACGTGGTCAAGCTGCTGCCCACCGGGCTCGAGCCGCGCAGGAAGCAAGCGAGCCGCGAGGCCGTGCGGGCGCTGTTCTACGCCATCGAGAAGGGCAACCCGGCCTACGCCAGGAAGGTCCTGGAGATGAATTTCGATCCCAACCTGCGCCACGACAGCGGCTATACCGCGCTCGCCTACGCCGCGATGAAGGGCAACGCCCTGCTGGTCGAGCTGCTGCTGCGCCACGGAGCCAGCCCGACGCTCGCCATCAAGGACGGGGACACTCCCGTCGAGGTGGCGCTGCGCTTCGGCCACGGCGAGGTGGCCGAGCTGCTGCGGCGCGCGCGCCGGCGCGCGGCCGCCTCGCGCTGAAGCTGTATACTTATACAGTACGAGGCGTGCCCCGGCCGGGAGCAATGCGCCGCGCCTGAACCGGGTTGCGAATCAATCGGCTAGCTCGGCCGCCGGGCGTCCGCCGGCGCCACAGCCCATACTAGATCTAGTAGCCGGCAATACCCCGATGCCGTACTGGTTGTGTTTTCAAGGTTTTAGGTGGAACATTTGATCCAAGTTACCAATTCGCGGATTTCGCTGCCCAAGCATTGCGGCGCGCAGTTATGCTGAGCGCCTTCGTTCAAACGAGAACCGGGAGACAACGATGAGCACCGACCAAACCGGCACGCAGGACAAGCTCGACGCGAGCGCCGCGCTCGCGGCGCAGGAGATCTCGCGCGACACGCTGCTGGAGAAGTACGCCAAGGGAAAGGAGTCGTCGATCGAGGAGGTGCGCCGGCGCGTGGCGCGCGCTCTCGCCCAGGCCGAGCCCGAAGAAAAGCGCGCGCAGTGGGAACGGCGCTTCCTGCAGGCGCTCGAAGAGGGATTCGTCCCGGCCGGGCGCATCAACTCCGCCGCCGGAATCCAGATCCAGGCCACGCTGATCAACTGCTTCGTCCAGCCCGTGGGCGACTCGATCAGCGAGCTGGTGGACGGCAAGCCCGGCATCTACACCGCCCTGCGCGAGGCGGCCGAAACCATGCGCCGCGGCGGCGGCGTCGGCTACGACTTTTCCTCGATCCGCCCGAAGGGCGCAGAGGTAAAGGGCACGCACTCGCGCGCCAGCGGCCCCGTTTCCTACATGCGCGTGTTCGACCAGTCCTGCGAGACAGTCGAATCCGCAGGCGCGCGCCGAGGCGCGCAAATGGGCGTGCTGCGCTGCGACCATCCGGACATCGAGGACTTCATCCACGCCAAGGACCAGGGCGAGCTCACCAACTTCAACATCTCGGTCGGCGTGACCGACGAGTTCATGCAGGCGGTCGAGAAGGACCTCGACGTCGAGCTGGTGCACAAGGCGCGCCCCTGGCCCGAGAACGGCGGCTACCAGCGCGACGACGGCCTGTGGGTGTACCGCAAGCTGCCGGCACGCCAGCTCTGGGAGCAGATCATGCGCTCGACCTACGACCACGCCGAGCCGGGCATCCTGTTCCTCGACCGCATCAACCGCGACAACAACCTTAACTACTGCGAGACCATCGAGGCGACAAATCCCTGCGCCGAGCAGCCCCTGCCCGCCTACGGCTGCTGCTGCCTCGGCTCGATCGATCTCACGTGCTTCGTCAGGCGGCCTTTCAGCGACAAGGCGGCGTTCGATTTCGAGCGCTTCGGGCGCGTGGTCGAGGTCTCGGTGCGCATGCTCGACAACGTGCTGGACGTCACCGCCTGGCCGCTCGAGCAGCAGCACAAGGAAGCGATGGCGAAGCGGCGCATCGGCCTGGGCTTCACCGGCCTGGGCGACGCGCTCATCATGCTGCGGCTGCGCTACGACACGGACGAGGCGCGCGCGATGGCGGCCAGCATCGCCGAGGCGATGCGCGACTACGCCTATCGCGCCTCCGCCGAGCTGTCGCGCGAGCGCGGGCAATTCCCGCTGTTCAACGCCGACCTCTACCTCTCCGGCTCGAGCTTCGCCGCGCGCCTGCCCGACGACATCAAGGCGCTCATCCGCAAGCTGGGTGTCCGCAACAGCCACCTGCTGTCGATCGCCCCTACCGGGACGATCAGCCTGGCGTTCGCCGACAACGCCTCGAACGGCATCGAGCCGCCCTTCTCCTGGACCTACACGCGCAAGAAGCGCATGGCGGACGGCACCATGAAGGAATTTCCAGTTGAGGATCACGCCTGGCGGCTGTACAAGGCGCAGGGCGGCAATCCCGAGCGTCTGCCGCCCTACTTCGTCACGGCGCTCGAGATCAGCGCCCGGGCGCACGAGCAGATGGTCGCCGCGGTCGCGCCGTTCGTCGACACGAGCATCTCGAAGACCGTGAACGTGCCGGAAGACTATCCCTGGGAGGAGTTCCAGAACCTGTACTTGCACGCCTGGAAGTCCGGCCTGAAGGGGCTCGCCACCTACCGCCCGAACAAGGTGCTCGGCGCGGTGCTGAGCGTCGAGAAGCCGTCCGAGGCGCCGCAGGACTTCCGCAGCGACGACGTCAACCGCCGCATCCAGATCAAGACCGTGCCGCAGCCGGTGCTCGCCAGCCTGCGCTGGCCCGGCCGGCCCGACTTGACCGGCGGCAACCCGGCCTGGACCTACATGATCGAGCATCCGTACGGGCATTTCGCGGTGTTCGTCGGCCACGTGGAGAACGGCAAGCCGCACGCCTTCGAAGTGTGGGTGAACGGCAGCGAGCAGCCGCGCGGCCTGGGCGCGCTCGCCAAGACCCTGTCGATGGACATGCGCGCGAACGACGCCGGCTGGCTCAGGCTGAAGCTCGACACGCTCGCCAAGGCGGCGGGCGACGACTCCTTCGAGATGTCCTTCCCGCCCCACGGCGAGAAGCGGCGCATGCCCTCGCTCGTGTCCGCCTTCGCGCAGGTGGTGCGCTGGCGCGTCGAGCAGCTCGGCGCGCTCGCCGAGGGCGGCCCGACGCACGTGATCGACACCATGTTCAGCCTCAAGGAGCCGAAGACCGGCACCGACGGCACCATGTCCTGGACGGTGGACGTGCTCAACCCGAGGACCGGCGACGACTTCGTGCTGGGGCTCAAGGAGATCACCCTGCCCGACGGCCACACGCGGCCCTACTCGATGTGGCTCTCGGGCGAGTATCCGCGCTGCATGGACGGGCTGTGCAAGGTGCTGTCGCTCGACATGCGCGTGCTCGACCCGGCCTGGATCGGCATGAAGCTGAGGAAGCTGCTCGACTTCCCCGAGCCGCTGGGCGATTTCATGGCCTTCGTGCCCGGCAGCCAGAAGCAGCAGACCTTCCCTTCGACCGTGTCGTACCTGGCGCGCCTCATCATGCACCGCTACGCGATGCTCGGCATCCTGGACGAGCACGGCGTCCCGAAGCAGCAGATGGGCATCCTCGAGGAGCCCGAGAAGAAGGGCCAGGCGCCGGTGATGCAGGGCGGACGCTGCCCCGAGTGCGGCAACAACACCATGATCCGCAAGGACGGCTGCGACTACTGCACCGCCTGCGGCTACGTGGGGGTGTGCGGCTAAAGGAAGCTCTTCACCCAGAGCAGGCCGGCGATCGACTTGGCATCGGTGATGCGCCCGTCGCGCACCATGGCGAGCGCCTCGCCGAAGGGCACTTCGAGCACCTCGAGGAACTCGCCGTCGTCCAGCCTGGCCTCTTTCTTGGTCAGCCCCTTGGCGAGGAACAGCTCGATCGCTTCGTCGGTATAGCCGACCGAGGGGTGGAGGACGCCCAGGCGCCGCCAGTCGGAGGCGACGTAGCCGGTCTCCTCGAGCAGCTCGCGCTGCGCGGTTTGCAGGTGCGGCTCGCCCGGCTCGAGCTTGCCGGCCGGCAGCTCGATGAAGTCGCGCCCGTGCGGGTAGCGGAACTGCCGCTCGAGCAGCACGCGTCCGTCCTCGAACAGCGCCACCATCACCACCGCGCCGGGGTGGCGCACGTATTCGCGCACCGACTGGTTGCCATCGGGCAGGCGCACGAGGTCGCGCCGCACGCGCAGCAGCTTGCCGGAGAACACCTCCTCGCCGGAGACGAAATGCTCGCTCAGGTCTTTGTGGGCCACCGCTGCGCTACAGGCCCATGATGGCGCTCATGCACAGCGCCATCAGCTTCTGCGGTAGGATTCCCAGCCCGAGCACCGCCAGCCCGTTCACCGACAGCAGCACGCGCATGTCGAGCCCTCCGCCGACGGGCCGCACCAGCTTGGGTTCGTCGAAGTACATGAGCTTCACGATGCGCAGGTAGTAGAACGCGCCGATCAGCGACAGCAGCACGGCCACGACGGCGAGCCATACCTGCCCCGCGTTGACCGCCGCGGACAGCACGGCGAGCTTCGCGTAGAAGCCCGCGGTCGGCGGGATGCCGGCGAGCGAGAACATGAGCACGAGCATGATGAAGGCGTACCATGGGCTGCGCCGGTTGAGGCCCTTCAGGTCCTCGAGCGTCTCGCACTCGACGCCCGCGCGCGACAGGAAGATCAGCATGCCGAAGGCGCCGAGCGACATCAGCACGTAGACGATGGTGTAGAACATCGCGGCGCTGTACGCGTCGGGCGCATTCAGGCGGTTGCCGCCGACCACGCCGGCGAGCAGGCCGAGCAGCATGAAGCCCATGTGCGCGATCGTCGAATAGGCCAGCATGCGCTTGACGTTCGACTGCGCGATGGCGGTGATGTTGCCGAGCGCCATCGAGGCGATCGCCAGGATCACCAGCATCTGCTGCCAGTCGATCGCGAGGTCGAGCAGCCCGTTGACCAGCAGCCGGATCGCCATGGCGAAGGCGGCGAGCTTGGGCGCCGTGCCGATCACCAGCGTGACCGCGGTCGGCGCGCCCTGGTAGACGTCCGGGATCCACATGTGAAACGGCACCACGCCCAGCTTGAAGGCGATGCCCGACACGACGAACACCAGCCCGAACACGAGGAAGCGGTGCGTCGCCGAGCCCTCGAAGAGCGTGGCCCCGCTCTTCAGCTCGCGCACGTGCCGCGCGACCTCGGTGATGTCGAGGCTGCCGGTGGCGCCGTAGATCATCGACATGCCGTACAGCAGCAGGCCCGAGGCGAGCGCGCCGAGCACGAAGTACTTCATCGCCGCCTCGGTCGACACGGCCGAGTCGCGGTTCAGCGCAACCATCGCGTACAGGCAGAGCGACAGCAGCTCCAGGCCCAGGTACAGCGTGATGAAGCTGCCTGCGCTGATCATCACCATGATGCCGAGCAGAGCGAACAGCAGCAGCGTCATGAACTCGCCGCGCAGCAGGCCGCGCTCGAACAGGTACTGGCGCGAATAGACCAGCGCGGCCGAAACCGATATGTAGGCGGCCATCTTCAGCACGTTCGCCATGATGTCGTCGACGAACATGCCGCCGAACAGGAAGTACTTGTAGGGCTCATGGATCCTCGAGCCCCACATCACGAACGCGGTCGCCGCCGCGCAGCCGATCAGCACCAGCTGCGCGATTGCGTAGCTCGCGCCGCGCCGCTCGTCTTTCACGTACA
>Ga0316624_10000389_pt1 | contig 14635 bp, 22 predicted proteins | sample OWC_Aug_N3_C1_D5_FD_207657 | JGI IMG/M metagenome (GOLD analysis project Ga0316624, IMG submission 207657) | Wetland soil microbial communities from Old Woman Creek delta, Ohio, United States - OWC_Aug_N3_C1_D5_A | ecosystem: Environmental > Terrestrial > Soil > Wetlands | place: USA: Ohio... | reverse complement strand
GTTGAAAATGTTTCTTTTCCGGTTTGCTCCATGACATGCTGGATGATATTGATCATTCCCGAGTGGGCGCATCCAAGAATCAGGATGAGTCCTTTCTCACCATCCAGGATCAGGGATTGGTCGTCTGGAAAGGTATCTTGCACCGTCTTCCCATCGATTTCGGTGTAAAGGGTGGGGTCCGGCTTTTCAAAGCTCGTTTTTCTCGGAACCTCTCCCGTTAAGAATACCCCCTCCTCCACCTCGGTAAAGGCAACATTCAAAACAAAATGGGCTCCAAGAAACTCCAGGTATCTTCTTTTGTAAGGAATCCCTATAAACCGCTTCGTCTCTTTTCCATTTTCTTTTTGGACCGCAATTCGGTCTGCGAAGACGTTCGGATGGGCATGAACATCCACTTTCCCTCTTACCTTCAAAACTTCGGGGAGTCCTCCGGTATGATCGAAATGTCCATGGCTTAGAAAGATCTTTTTGACGCTCCTCAAATCTTTGTCAAAGGTAAGGCTATTGGCCACAACGGATTGGCCGCTCCCTGTATCGAAGAGGTAATGTCCACGGTCTGTTTCAATAAATGCCGAGAACCCATGCTCGCCCGAACCTATTCGTTTGCCGATCAAATTCTCGCTTAATATCGTTATTCGAGTTTTCACCAGTTCTCCCCCCTGTGCATCGAATCGAATTCTCTTGATGATCCTTTATTAACTTTACAAGCCACCGATTTCTACCTCGCCGCTCTCCACAACTCACAGAATACGCCTATGACTTTACCCGCCATTCTACGCTCCTCCGGTGATCGCTTCTACAGGACATTCATCAATGCATGCTCCGCAATCGATGCAGGTTCCGCCCCCATCTCCCTTTCATTATTGATTACGATACAGTCTCCCAGATGAAGGGGGGTTAAGGGGAAATGCTAAAAGGCCATCTCTGGTTTCCAGACTTTCCAAACTTTACCCGCCAGATCTGGGCCGGGTTTCAGGGTTGGTTTGCCTGGCTGCCAGCCTGAAGGAGTAACCTCTCCTGTTGCGCGGACATGCTGAAATGCCTTGACCTGACGGATGAGTTCAGACACGTTACGGCCCACCGGGGGCGTCACGCTTTCCATCGCCTGGATCACACCGTCCGGATCGATTAGGAAACGGCCCCGAATATCCACTCCTGCTTCGTTATCATAAACCCCATAAACACTACCGATACGTCCACCCGCATCTGACAACATCGGAAAGGGCACCCCTCCCGGCACCATTTTTGAAAGTTCCTCCTCTTGCCAGATCTTATGGGTGAAGCGACTATCCGTACTAAAGGAGAGCACCTCGACCCCAAGCGATTTTAACTCTGGGTATTTGACGGCAACTGCCGACAACTCGGTTGGTCAAACAAAAGTGAAATCGCCGGGGTAGAAACAGAGGACAATCCATTTCCCTTTGTAATCAGATAGCTTGATGTTTTTGAAACCTCCGTTGAGATAAGCGCTTGCCTCAAAATCCGGGGCTGGTTTTCCAACTTGAGCCATCATCTTCAATCCCTCCTTTTGAATTTCTGTGGTTTGAGAAGTTTTGGTTTCCGCCGAACCGATAGGCCCTTTTGCCGGCGCCACACATGAATCTTTTGCCTCAGTCATATTCAACCTCCTTTCTATTTTAGTGTGTCTATAGCCGCCCAGATGGGTTCAGTAGGTCCACGGTCTTCGTGCCATACATAATAAATTCTATCCCCAACAATTTGAAATTGAGGGTCATATTTACCATAAGGTGACCGGGTCCGTTTTTCGGCCACCCATCCCGTTCCGTATTCATTCGTCGCAGCGGTCCATATTTGGCGATATTTGCCGTCCGATTCTTCCCAGACATAATAGATTTTATCGCCTACCGCCTGCAATTGTGGTGTGTATTTGTCGAAAGGTGTGTTGGTTCTTTGAATCGCTTGCCACTCCGTTCCATCAATATTCATGCCGGCAGTCCATATCTGGCACCTGGCCTTTCGCCAATCGGGACGATCCGCTTCATGCCACGTGAAATAAATTTTTCCTCCATGCACCTCCATTTGAGGATTGTGTTTATCAAAAAGCGTGGTCGTTCGCTTGAATGCCTGCCATCCGGTTCCATCTCGGTTCATCAGACCAGTCCAGATCTGGAAATGCGCCCCGTCAGACTCTCTCCAGACGAAATAAATCTTGTCATCTCTGACTTGAAGCTGAGGCTCAAACTTATCAAAGAAGGTTGAGGTTCGCTTCGTGGCATTCCAGCCGGTGCCGTCCACATTCATCTCTGCTATCCAGATCTGCCTGTATTTCCCATCTGATTCATTCCAGGTATAATGAATTTTATTTCCAACCTCCTGAAGCTGGGGAAACTGCTTATCAAAGGGAGTATTCGTCCTCTGAACTTCTTTCCATTCTGTTCCATCAATGTTCATCTCCATCGTCCAGATTTGGCGATTTTTTGTGGCATCAGGTTGCTGGCGGACATAATAGATTTTGCTTCCAATCACCTGTAGCTGGGGAAAAACTTTATCAAATTGGCCGGAGGTTCTCTTCTTCGCTTTCCATCCTGTCCCATCCATATTCATTTCTCCGGTGAAGATTTGCCGGAAAGGGCCATCGTACTCATGCCAGACATAATAGATTTTATTTCCCGAGACCTGAAACTGTGGCTGATAGCCTGTAGAGGGTGTTTGAAGGAGTATGAGATCCGAGGCAAAACATAATGGTAAAATAAAAAAGATAAAGATTGATTGAACAAAAATTCTTGGGCCCCATTTGGCCATTCTGGTCATCTTGCTTTTCATTGGGTATGCCCTCCCGAAATTATTACGGAAGAAGAATTTGAATCTCAATTTCAATAACACTTTAAATTGAGAGGCGTTGAGATGAGCCCAACTCCAACGCCTCTCTTCAAATAGAAGTGCTTCTAATTTTTTTCTGATTCTTCAGTCTTGCAAGAATGACCCCCTTCTCCGGGATAGTAGATGGCAACCTGTTCTGGTGAACAGTCCTTCGGCTCCCGTTTTAAATTCTCTGGATGGGTGCAACCATTTCTACTCCCCTGCCAATGCTTCAACCTCTTTCTTACCCTTTTCCAACTCCTTCCCTTGCTCTCCATCTTTTCTTATGAGTAGAGTCAGGAATTCTCCAACGTGGGTTTTCTCTTCTTTGGCTATGTCGAGGAGCACCTTTTGAATCTCATTGTCTTGCGTCATGGCTGCCATTTGTTCGTAAAGATTAATCGCATCGAGCTCCGCGATGATGCCCGCTCTTAATATTTGGTTTTCAGGATTCTCTTTCCCGATAGTCTCAACAAGCATGATCGGTATTTTTGACAACATGTCGCCTCACCTCCTATTCTTGGGCAGGCGTAATTTTTGTCCTATTTCTCGCAACAGAATTCTGCGGTGGACCGCTTTCCTTTTCAAATAATGGCTCCTCCATGTCCAGGACTTTCAGAGGACTTTTTCCCGTAAACAGCTTTATAATTCTACCTACCGTGTAAGCATTCCCCTTGAGCATCAATTTGCAGTCTTTGAAACTGCATCCGTAGATTTCCGTCTCTCCCCTTTCAAGGATAATGATGCAGCTTTCGAATTCACAATGGATAAAGGATTTCCCATCCAATTCAACTTTCTCATTAGAAACTTTTGCATTCTTATATCGAACCTTATAGTCTCCCATTCATTCTTCATCCCGCTCTTTCATTTCAAAAATCATTGGAAATTTTTTGATTCCTTTAAAGTCTTGCCATAAATCTTTGAGAAATCTGTTTCCTTAACCCATCCCACTCTGACACTTGTCTTTGAATCAATTTCGGGCAGATAGGGTTTGATGTCCAGGAGAGGGCTTCCCTCCAATGCATCCAGTCCTTTTACTTTCAGCTTGTTTCCTTTTCTTTCAATTAACTCCGCGACAGCAAAGCCCAATGAATTAGGCCTATCCGGTGATCGGGTCGAAAATAAGCCATGAAGCTCTGGGCTCCATGGCGTCTTTACTAGAAGGGTGTAACCCTTCCCCTGGTGAAACCAATAAAGTAAAATCAAATGGGAGAACCCGTCGATATCCTTCAGCCCTTCTGCATATTGCTCCGAGACTTCAATCCAGCAAATTTCCTCTCGCCCCTGAGGCGGAGATTCCTTTCTATTTATGTATGGGGAATGAATAATTCCGATAGGTTTAAGTTGCATTTTTTCTTAACCTTTTGGCAGCCAACCCGGCTGCTTCGTTATCCTCAGGAGGGTGCCTTAAAGATGAGTGTATCTCCTTCGTTTAGGGATGTCTGCATACGGTTTTCAGAGAGATAGGTTGCTCCGTTAAGAAGCACTCGAATCTCTACGTCGACATCTCCATTTTTATCCAACAGGAACTTTTTTACTTCAAATCCAAATTTTCTTACCAGAGCGTCGATCAATTCCTTCAAGGTCTTACCAGGGAATTCAAATTCTATCCTTTTTTTCTTTCCAAAGGTCTTATAAAGGGGTAATCCCGCTATCTCGATGTTAATCTTCATCTTTCTCATCTCCCTTAGATGAAATGATTTCACCCTCAATATATGAGGGCGTCCCTTGTCTTCAAATATTAATCCCGTCTGCAACCGCTTCCTGTGGAGCAGGGGGGAGTCGAACATCGCTCCTCTTTTCCGCAGCAGGTGTGTCCCAATTGTCTTTTTTTGCCTTTCTCACAAAAACCTATCCTTCCACCATCAGCTTATAGCTTACTTTTCCCTCTTCGGAATAGATTAGGAATGTGACCTTTTTCCCTTCCGTGAGATATCCTTCATAGTGACTCCGAAGGTCACTACAATCTGTTGACTCCAGAAACAGTCTTAACACTTCAAGCCTCTCCCCAAGTTCTTCATTCACAGACCCCCTTTTGAAGAAGAAGATCAAGGGTCCGTTCATATTCTTTTTTGGATAAGGTTTCAATACAACTCGAAAGATTGGGGGTGAGTTCAATGGGGGCCATTTTCATCTCACGGTTTAGTCTTTACTATTATCGTTGTTCCCTGTTTGAGTCCTCACTTCAAAGTACTGATCCATTGGAAGATGAGCAAATTGGACGGCTCCGATACAAGGGACGACGTATTTGGCTGTCCACTGTTCTCCCAGAATATTGAAAAACTCGAGGCACGAAGAGCATACATGAATACTATCTGAAATAGAATAGGGGACAACGGACCCATTCAGGTTAATAAAAAAACTGGGGTCGAGAAAATTGGCATGGTTTGCCGAGTGGCTCATAAGGATTCTGTCAAAATCGAAAGGTTCATTGATCTGATTTCTTTCAAACCACCTCCGGTAAAAATCCTTTTCAAGAGGATCGGGCTTATCCCATTCACGAGGTTTCCTCTTCTGATACTCCTCTGACTGAATCAGTAGAGGGATTTCTTTGGCGGACGGGATTCGGTCAGGCTTGAAGTCCAATTCTGTGAGAATGATGGGATTTTCCAACCCGGGCAGATCCAATAAATTATTACTAACAATTAAGAACTTATCCGCCTTCGCGGATTTCCGATACCATGAGGTTCTTCGCTTACAAAAACCATTCCAGGCTGGAGGAGCCAGGTAGACAACTTCTGTTGAGGCCCTTAACACCCGACAAGGAATGCGGGCTTCGTCAGTAAGTTGGATGCTTCTTCCCTCAAGGTTCCTCCTTACCGATTTTAAGCCGTGAAGGTCTGTCCAGTAGCAAAATTTCTTGTATTCCATTTTCTTTCCATATTATCTGAATAATGACGCGTCCGTGTCCGTGGGTTGTTTCCGTTCAAGATTTAGTATAGCTTCCACTTCGCGCCACATATTCCAGACAATCTCCTGTACATCGTTACAAGGATAATCCATCACCGTTTTTCTGTTCACCAAGGCCTCAACCACTTTCGATTCATATGGAATTTTGCCGATGAGTCTTGAACCATTGACTTCACAATAAGAAGCAATTTCTTGAGCATTTTGCAAATTAATATCAAACTTGTTAATACAAACCATCGAGGGAATCTTGAAGTGCGTTGATAGTTTCAGAATTCTCTCCAGATCGTGAATCCCTGAGAGAGTAGGCTCTGTGATGGCTAGGACCAGATTCACTCCGGTCAACGAGGCTGTGACCGGACATCCTATCCCTGGAGGTCCGTCAATCAGGATCAACTCCAAATTCTCCCCTTTTGCAATTTCCATGGCCTGCTTCCTCACCACGGTCACCAGTTTTCCAGAGTTCTCCTCTCCGATTCCCAATCGGGCATGGACAAACGGACCATGGGGTGTTTGGGAAATAAACCAATCCCCTGAGAAACCCTCCTCCATTATAATAGCATTTTCCGGACAGAGGTGACTGCAAAAGCCACAGCCTTCACACGAGATAGGATTGACAACTCCATTATCGATTGCATTGAAGCGACAAATCTCGGTACAGAGCCCACATTGGGTGCATTTCTCCAGATCGACATGTGGAGACCTTCCGCCAAAATATTTCTCCTGAACCAAGACCTTCGGTTTAAGCAGAAGATGCAGGTCAGCGGCATCCACATCGCAGTCCACCATCACTTTATTCCTGGCTAGAGCTGCAAATGCAGCTGCAATAGTGGTTTTTCCCGTTCCACCTTTTCCACTGACGATGGCCAATTGTTTAATTTGGTTTTGTTCCATTATCAGTCCCACCCACCCCTCCCCCATCAACGGGGAGGGAATATGGGAAAGAAATTTAGACGAAGTCACGATTGTTTTTCACTTCTTACCCACATACTGAACAAGCTTATCAAGTTGTTCTTTTGAAAGGGGCTCCCCGAATGCGGCGTAATGGTAGATCGGCTTAGAGGGGTTCTGGATGGGAACCCACTTTCCCTCCTTTCGATCCTGGTAGACACATTGGTAATCCACCCCTTTTACAACAGGGACAACCCCTTTCAAATTTTTCACTTTTCCCTCTTCAAGCCAGGTCAACGTTATCTTCCCTTTTTGGACCTGTTTCATAATTTCGGTTCCATGGCATCCATCGCATTTTCGACCATCTTTCATGATTGAGTGACTCATTTCGGGGGCAAACATAAAAAATGTTTTTTCACCTTTTAATACAAAAGTCTGCATGTTCGCCGAGGTGACTTTTCCTCCATAGTTCAGGAGGAACACCCATCCGGAGACGGGGATGGCAATGCGCTTCCCTTCTTTGACAAGGGTTTCAAAATGGCAATTGGTGCAACTGACCTCCTGGCGTGTGTGGCAGGCTTTACAGTCCAATTTATCCCCGTGAACGGTATGGGATTCGGATGGCTTAACAGAGCTATGGCATTTCTCGCACCTCGTATCCATTGTACCGGGCTGTTTCAAAGAGACATATTCAATGCCATCCCCATGCATCTCCCTGGCAGAATGGCAATCCATACATTTCATTCCTTTAGCGAAATGGACATCCTCCTGGTTCGCTGCTCGATCAATATTCATGATGGCCTGTTCTCGTGCATGGCATTCCAGACACATGGCTTGGTTTTTGGCAGCTTTTTTTGAATATTCCGCCTTTCCGTCTTTTGTGATTTTATGGCACCGGTCACACCCGGGAACATGACAATTCTTGCACCCGAGGTCGGAATAGGGAACGCCTGAAATGATTTCTATGCCGCCATTTGCCTTGTCATACCAATACCCCATGCCCTTGGCGGTGTAATGCAAGCCAGAAAGGAAAAAACAGTTTTCTTTCTTGATTTCCTGGCCATATGAAACCCCATCCAACCCCAAAAGCATCAAAGCAACTACGAGAATCACCTGAACAATGAACACCCGCTTCATATTTTTTCCCTCCTTCGATGTGGATTATAAGCGTGCCCTCACCATCTATTGTTGACGCTGCTCTGATCCTTCAGTCTGTTTCTCCAGATAATGACTAATCGCCTGGTGCAATCCTTTGATTGCCAGTAGAGAACAATGGGCCTTCCTTGCCGGGATGCCTCCGGCTGCATGGATCACATCATTATCCGTAAGCTTCAGTGCCTCTTCGAGGGTCTTCCCAACGGCCAATTCGGTGGCAATGCTGGAAGTGGAAATGGCCCCGGGGCAACCCTGGGTCAAAAACTTGAAGGCCAAAATCTTCCCGTCTTCCACCTTGAGATAGACTCTGATGAAATCTCCGCAAGTAGGATCACCGACCACTGCCATGGCGTCAGGATTCTCGATTTCTCCTACATTTCTCGGATGAGTAAAATGATCGATCAGAGTTTCGTTATAAACGAGATAACCAACCTCATCACTGATCTGTTCCTTCTCTTCCACCTGGCTCATAGGATTTCTCCACAAAATCCCCCCACGCCACTTTGTTAAAGGGAGGCGAGAGGGGGGATACACTTGAAACAGCAACAGGATTCTTAATTTTTTCAAACAGGTATTCAAATTTCTGGATATAAGAAGGATTTTCAATCACGATGGGAATTCCTTTTGAATAAGATTCCGCAATTTGGCGGTCCATCGGGATTTCCATAAGAATTGGAATATTCCTTGATTCACAGTAATTCCAGACGCCTCGATCCCCAATGTCCGCCTTGTTAACAATCACTCCCTTTGGGATTTCCAACTTCTCCAGCATTCCCACTGCCAGCTCCAAGTCATTCAGTCCAAAGGGCGTGGGCTCGGTAACCAACAAACAGAAGTCACTTCCTTTTACGGTTTCAATGACTGGGCATGCTGTTCCAGGAGGCGCATCGAGAATCACGACTTTTTCCTTTTGGGTCTTTTCTTTAACTTTTCGTATGAGGGGGGAGGCCATCGGCTCTCCAATGTTCAACACCCCATTTATGAAACTCATTCCATTCGCATTCCCTTCCTGGACAATTCCAATCTCCCTTTCTACTTCAAAAATGGCCCTCTCAGGGCACAGATAAGAACAGGCTCCGCACCCATGGCAGAGTTCGTCGAAGACCAGAACGTTTTTTAAAATGACTGCAATTGTATGGTATTCACAGATCTTTGCACACTTGCCACAGTAAGTGCATTTGGATTCATCAATTCGGGGGACCGGAATTCCCACGGAGGATACCTGGTGGATGGTGGGGGATAGAAACAGGTGGGAATTAGGTTCCTCCACATCGCAATCTATTAATTGGGCAGTCCCTTTAGGAAGCGAAAGGGCTAAATTAACCGCGACAGTGGTCTTTCCGGTCCCTCCTTTACCACTTGCAATTGAAATAATCATGGCAGTCTTTACCTGCGCTTGGCGCTTTGTTTCCTTTTAATGAGTATGGGCATTCTCGTAATAACCACGGTGTTCATACATCCGATAATGGACGCCCCCTTCTTGAAGGAGTTTCTCCAAGCATTTCACAACCTCATTTAAATGTAGTCCCAGAACCTTAGAAATATCTTCCGCTGTGCACGGCCTCCGCTTAATCAGATTCAGAATTTCTGAATCTTTAACCGTGTCAAATATTTCACTCTTGGGTAGGGCAAATTCGGAAATGATCTCTGCTTTATTTCCGAGTCTCTCTTTTATTTCCTCCAGCTGGAGCAAGGTTAGAGGAAAGGCAAAGTCCTCAGCGGGGGATCTGACCGGAGTATTTAATTGAACTCTATCTGGCCGGATTTTCTCTATGACGCCCTTGAATTTTTCGACCTCTTCTTTCCCATCATTCACACCCCGGCAAAAGAGGACTTCCAGCCACAATAGACCCCGATACTGTTTCCGAAATTGAATCAGTCCGGAAATGATTCCCCCAATGCTTAAGGATGCGTGCGGCCTGTTCATGTATTCAAAAGTGGCTGGAGTGATTGCATCGAGAGAGGGGATAACGACATCGGCTTCCGAAAGACTCCTTCTTACCTCGTCTAACGAGAGGAGCGAGCTATTCGTTAAGACGGTTACGGGGGTAGAAGTGATCTCTTTAATCCTTTGAATTATTTCTCTAATGCTACTATTTAGCGTCGGTTCACCGGAGCCAGAAAGGCTTATGTAATCTGGTTTTTTCTCCAAAACTGACAGACAAAGCTCTAATTTTCCCTGGATCTCTTTTGGAGATACAAAAGATTGCCGAGAGATGGTTTTACGAGTTGTCCTTCCCAAGTCACAATAGATGCAATCAAAGGTGCAGCTCTTATATGGAACGAGGTCAATGCCTAAGGATCTTCCCAGCCTCCTCGATGGGACCGGACCAAAAACGTATTTTAACGGACGGGAAGACTTATCCATTGAAGTGCTCCAGTATGACTTGCAGGACTCCCCCGGAGATGGTTCTGGCCTTATCCGAGATGGTGTAGCAATGGCCCTTAATCCCCCTGGGATCAACATCACCCAGTTTCATGCCCTTCCAGACTTCGGTTCCATCCCGCAGCAGACCCCGGACAACTCCTGCAATCCTGGATCGAACCTCAACATCCCCTATCATCCCCACTTTTGCATCAGCCAGCACTCCCTCCCCGATCTTTGTCAAGGCTTTGAATTTTCCATCTTTTGGAGCCCGTATTACCCTCTCCTCTGCATAGCCGTCGATGGAGCCCGGGATTCCCGTATTGGGTTCGGCTTCCCCGTTTGAAATGATTCTTCCGAGGTTGTGGCCACGGTTTGTCTCGATGACCAGGTGAACATCCCTTCCTGCATAGAAACCGGGCCCAAGGCCGATGACCAGAGGGGCATCGGTCATCTTAGTCCCCAGATTCTTTTTGGCCAGAGTGGCATCGATGAGGACATCTGGTTTTATAATATCTTTAACCGTTGCCTCCGGATCGATTAGGATGGGAATCTTGCCATCTTTCCACACCGGAAAGATGCGATGGGGTGAGTCTATTTTCTTTGCAATAACACCTTCGACCTTTTTCTCTTGATCGAAGACCGCCTCTGAAAAGGCGACTTCTCTCCTCACGGCTTGAGGATTCGGAGTTTCAGTCGTACAGACTTTAAAATGGCAGGAAACAAGGCGATGAGCGACCCCGGTGGCCATCTCACCAGCGCCTCTGATTAGGATCACCAGGTCACTTATTTCTTTATCCGTATCGATCAATTCCGGAGACCCTCCAATTCTTTAAACAACCTCTTCTGATCAACGCCGAATAGAATGCAAGCCATCCCGAGCGTCTGGATCTTAAAGCCCGCTCTTTCCACGCAATGTCCACCAAAATATCCTTCCATGATCTCGGACATTCCGGGAAACTTTTTGACTATCTTCCCAATCAGTTTATTTCCTAATAAAGGGTCGGAATATTGATTTCGGACCACTCCACGATGTTCTTTCATCATCTATTTTCTCACCATCTTTGCTCCACATTTGGGGCATTTCTTAAAGTAACAGGGTGTCCCGACTTCATGAGGAGCGGTCGTTCCGCACTTTGGACACATACACTCTCCCCCTGGACCGGCACCCGCTCGGGTCCCGTCCATTCTTCCTCTCTTGGATCCTCCCATCCCAGCGCCTCTTCCCCTTCCGGGACTGCCAGCCCCGGGAGGACCTGTTCCGTCTCCTCTTGGCATAATCGTCACCCCCTCTTCAAGCTATTGGTTGAAACGAATGGCGAGGGGGTCGACCATGAGTACAAACGCCAGGGAAGAATCTGCACATGTATGGATTGGTCGACCCCCGGGCTTCATCGATAGCCCCCATGCAATTTATTTTTTTACCACCGACGAAACCCTCGCCCGCCACCAAAGGCTCTACCACGGCCTCCACCCCATGGAAGTCCGCCACGGCCAGCTCCGAACATGGGGCCGAACAATGGCCTTCCATAAAACGGATGACTACCATAGGCTGGATCATGAGGCGCCCGCATCCCAAATCCATATGGACCATAGCCCTTGTAAGGCATAGCGCAGAAGCCTCTACCTCCACCAGTCATCGGGCCCATCCCTCCTGGTCCTGTTCCGTCAAATCCTGGCATAAGAAACACCTCCTTTTAGACCCTGAAACAATACTGAAACAAGTTCAGCACAGGGTTCAGGGTGACAAATTGGAACTTATCTCAATTTGTCACTTTTTTAGTTCTTCGAGCTTTTTTTCGATCTGATTCAGTTCCTCCTGAAGAAATCTTGCTTCCCCTCCTAGAAACCGAATCTCTTCTTCCTTCGTTGGAGCCCCCCATGGAGGAACGGATGCTTCGTACCACGCGGGATGCCAACACCGCCCCCGACCGTACCCATAAGAACGGTTTCCCCATCCTGCAGGTCCCATTCCGAACGGCATAATGACTCCCTCCTTTCTCTTACACGTGAAACGTGAAGCGTGTATCGTAAATCGCAAAAGAAATTAAGAAGCTCTGCGGCCACCCATGCCGAAGTGCGGAGGAACCGTAGACCCGCTTACTTCTCGAAGTTTTCCAGCTTTGAATGCTTCGGTCACTTCCTTCACCGACCCTCCTGCGACTAAATGGACTTTGATCCCCGAAGCTGAAAGGGCTGAGGCCGCGTTGGGTCCGAGATTACCGGTAATGAGAGCCTTCGCACCTTTTTGAACTACCAGTTGTGCCGCCTGAACGCCAGCACCGCCGGAAGCCATCAATCCCTCGTTCTCGAAAGCTTCGAACTCCATGCTTTCGGGATCGACAAACACGAAATACTGGCATCTTCCGAACCTCGGATCAATCTGGCAATTAAGTTCCTTTCCTGTTGCGCTGATAGCCACTTTCATCGCCTCTCCTCCTCGCATTCATGGTCCTGCCCATGATGCTCACAAGCAACAACTCCCTGAACTTCACCTCTAAGATAAGCCTCGACCACATCCTTGACCTTCCCTTGGGCCCCTGTGGCGACATCAATCCCGAATTGGGTGAAAAAGTCGATGGCCCTCGGCCCCATTCCGCCAGCGATCATCACGTTTGCCTTTTGAGAATGGATGAACTGAGGGATAACGCCAGGTTGATGGTTGGGAAAGTAAGGATTTTTCACCACTTGAAACCCCGCAATTTGATCGTCCGTCACATCAACAAGGACATAAAAAGGACATCGGCCAAAGTGAGGGCTGAGCGAGGCCTCAAGACCAAAACCGCCGTCACAAGATAATGCGATTCTCTTCATCTCTTCACCTCCTGTTTCTCAAAATGATAAGGGAATTTCTCAATCTCTATCTGCCTCTCTATCTCCTTAACCCCCACGTACTCCTTGCATCGATGAGCTATCTCCTGAAACGCCTTGGTTGCCTCAGAATCTGGATGGGCCATCACAAAGGGCATCCCTCTGTCGCAATCAGTAACCATCTCCGGATCGATGGGGATTCTTCCCAGGAACGGAACTCTCATTTCTCGGGCTGCCTTTTCCCCGCCGCCTCTCTTAAAGAGGGAAATCTCCTTGCCACAGTGAGGGCAGATCAACCCGCTCATGTTTTCAACAATCCCGATCACTGGTATATTGAGCATCTTACTGAAATTAACCGATTTTCGAGAATCAAGAAGGGCAACATCCTGAGGAGTGGTCACGATAATCGAGCCATCTACACTCTTAATGAGATGGGCTACACTTAGCGGTTCATCTCCTGTTCCGGGAGGAAGATCGACCACGAGGAAATCGAGAGGTCCCCAATCCACTTCCCCCAGAAACTGGCTGATGGCACCATGTTTCAGTGGACCTCGCCAGACCACCGGGTTATCCCGATCTCCGATGAAAAAGGCCATGGAGATGACCTTCAAATTCGGGAAAACCTCAACGGGGACCATCCCATTCCCAAAGTTTTCTACTTGTTGAAATTCGATTCCCAGCATCTTGGGGATATTGGGGCCATGGATATCCGCATCCAGAATCCCAACCTTGAGCCCATCTTGGGATAAGGCGACCGCTAAGTTCGTGGCGACGGAGCTCTTTCCCACACCGCCTTTCCCGCTCATCACCATAATTCGATGTTTGATGTGTGAGAGCGTTGCTCTTAATTTCTCCTGGGCGTGGGCCTCTTTCTCCTGCTGGCTGCAAGAATTGCTTTGATCACATGTTTCACAGGTTGAATCTTGTTCACACTTTTCTTTTTCCATTTATTCTCTCCTCCCTACCATTTTGCGAATTTGCGTATCAGTCTCCAAGCGCCCAACGTTCCATCCATTCAGGAATAGCGCAATACCCGGGTCGATGATTGAGACGGAGAAGTGTGGGCTTCAACCTCTCCTGGAAATAAGCCTCCTCCTTCTCCTCCTGGTTGCCAGAACCGGTTTGATTGCAGTTCTCGCAGGTTGCATCTTTCTCATTTTTTTCTTCAGCCATTAGATTTTTTCCTATGGAACCTTTCTTTAAGGATTTGAACTCTGGGGTTTGCCATTTGAAATTCGGGTTAACTGCTCCTTTTACCAGAGTCTTTTCTCCAGGGGCAAAAGCCTCTTCTTCCCCTTCTTTCACAACAGAAACCTGACCGAAGCCTTCCTCTCATAAAAAGATCAAAAACGATATCGGCATCTCCGATGACGTCTTGGACAACATCAATGCCTCGACTTCCAAGTTGATCCCGAGAAAGACCATCAATCCCGCCACAGATAACTTTGTCGACCCCGTTTGACGTGATCTGTTCCAGCCGCTGGGGGAGATTAAGGTTTGCAGTCGAAAACTTTTCCCGTCCTCGCACTTTACCCCTTTCCACCTCGATGACCCACATTTCCGGAGAGAAGTCAAAGCGCGGGGAGATCCGATTTTCAAAAATGGGAATGGCGATTTTCATATCTATGGTTTTAAATAGCAAAAGGAGTGCCAGGGAAGGGAACGATGGGAAATGGCTGTAATTAG
>Ga0316624_10000388_pt1 | contig 14641 bp, 12 predicted proteins | sample OWC_Aug_N3_C1_D5_FD_207657 | JGI IMG/M metagenome (GOLD analysis project Ga0316624, IMG submission 207657) | Wetland soil microbial communities from Old Woman Creek delta, Ohio, United States - OWC_Aug_N3_C1_D5_A | ecosystem: Environmental > Terrestrial > Soil > Wetlands | place: USA: Ohio... | reverse complement strand
ATGCACCAATGCCGTAGCCCCCAGTGTTGTTCTCACCGATCGAGTCAAGAAGAAATGGGACACGCGAACGGAAGAAGAACAAAGAAACTTGTTGGCCGGCATTCCTCTGCGCCGACTGGCCCAACCCGAGGAAATCGCCACCGTCATCGCTTTTTTGGCCTCCGATGACGCCAGTTATGTGAACGGGGTCTGCATCGATATCAACGGCGGGAGCTATATGGTGTAGGCGATGGGAAATCAGGGGGTTGGGGAACTCAAAGTCTCCATCCCGGCCCTTCGTTTGGATCAATCGAAAACTATAGAATCATCTGGAACCGGGGGAGTCCTGTAATAGATTTGAGGCTTTCTGAACCTCCTCCCGAAAAATCTCTTCGACTTTTCGCAATTGTTCAAAATGCCAGTTCAGCGGAAAATGCATTCCCTCCTGGGTAAAGAGTTCCAGCATTTTGAAAAAATCAACCGTCCCTAAAATGAACCGATCGGCATAAAAAAGAATTCTTCCCAGTTGCGGGTTCAATTGCCATTTCCCATCATGGTGGTGGGCAATGGCTTCCACCAAGGATTCGGGGAAATTCCATTGTTTGGAGACCCTCCCTCCGATTTCCGCATGGGTCAAGCCCAATATTTCCTTCTCCCGCTTTAAAGGATCGACTTCCCCGCCATTTCTGCTTTGGATCTGCCGATATTGATCCGGAAAGTATTGTTGGATGACCAGCTTGCCGATATCGTGAATCAAGCCCACTAAGTAAGCCTCATCCAGCGCCTCGTAACGATATACCCAGGCCAAACGTTTGGCAACCAGCGCGCATTCCAAGGAATGCTGCCATAAAGGCTTAAGCGTTTTCACCTCTTTGGCATCGCGAAAAGTATGGAAGAGCGAGGTGGTCAAGATGATCTCTTTAACCTCATCAAACCCGATGATGACGACGGCGTGTTGCAGACTGTTTACCTTGCGTGCTGCTCTTCCCCCGTAATAGGCCGAGTTGGCGACTTTCAGCACCTTGGCGGATAACGATTGGTCCATTTCCCTGGAAAGGTCCAGGGCGCTGACTTTGGCCGAATCGGTCATGGACAGGAGTTTTGTCACCACTTGCGGGAGAGTGGGGAGATGCTCAATTTCCCTGAGAATTCTTTCCATGGTGCTGCTTTGGATTGGTGGCATCTTTCCTCCCTTCCCTTGCGGGGTTCCAGAACCATTCATTTCGCCAGGGGTCCATTTAACCGAAAATCTTTTCTTTCCCGATGCTGCTTGGTATAGGCGGATGAAAAACCCGGGCGCGCCGCGTCGGGGCATTCAAGAATGGGACGACCTTAGCTTCTTCGGATGCAATTGTCAAGTTATCCCTGAACCTGCGTCCCTTTCCCCTGCGGGTACGGGTGAGCCGGGGAGGGAGCTGCGATGGCAGCCGCCAGACCTACCAACCCCGCCACCAGCAACCCTAAATCCTGAAAAACTCCGAGCTGAAATGCGGCGAAGGAGCCGACCGCGGCCCAAATCAATGGCCCTGCGAAAACAGACCTCGGCCTCGGGGCGGCCGCGAACAATAGGAGGCCAATCGTGAAAATGGTCGTGGGACAGGGCAGGCCAAAAGTCGGCACAGCCGGGTACCGATGGCCGAAGACCTGGCCGAGCAAGGGATAGACGATGAGGGCAAAAACGATCAAAAGCCCTCCCGCCCAGCTCCGGATCCCCCCCTGGAAGCGAAACGGAATCTGATCGCGGATAACACCCGTCCAGACGAACCACAGCCCGCCGGCTAAGAAGAGAATGCCAAACAGCCAAGCGGCGGGATTGATGGCGGTGAAAAAAATGAAGTGATAGACTACGGCCATCCATAGCCAAAATATGGACAGAATGCCTGCGATTACCCGGCTGGTCCACGGACGAGGGCGCAGCAACAGCACAACAGCCCCGAGTGCCGCCAGGTTCAAGACAACCTGCATCGGCCATACGGCCAAATTGTACTGGGCGAAAACGGCGAAGAACTGCTCGGTGGTGAAAGGAATTTTCATCGTGCACCTTTTAAGAGCGGGCTTGAATATTACGGCTTCATCGAGAGCCAGCACCGGGATTCTCAAAAAGGAAAGTCATCCCATTTGTCAGACCGGCTTGAAGGCCCCGATTTTTTCCATGTGGTCGAGCATTTTCAGAAAGAGCGTATCTCTTTTTCGCAGGATCTCCTCTTCCGTGCGCCCGCCGTAATCATAGATCCCTTTTGACGTGCTCGCCCCCAAATGGCCCTTTTTCACGAGATCCTCGATAGGCGGGAAGCTAACGCCCTGCGCTTTCATGATGTCATAAACCAGGCCGAGCCCGGTGAAATCAAGGCTCTGAACGACCCCGATGATCGGCATGCGTACGCCGATACTCGACTTCACCGCCAGATCCACATCCTGGGGCGTGGCCCAACCCTGGCCGACGATTTCCAGGGCCGTATCCACGATCGCTTTCTGGATCCGGTTGACGATAAAGCGTTGGACAAATTGCTTCATGAGGATGGGTTTCTTGCCGATCCGCTCCATCAGCCCGTAGGTGAATTGCAGCACTTCGGGTGAGGTCTGTGGCCCGGGGACAACCTCCACCAGCGGGATGATATGCGGGGGAGCAAACCAATGGGCAACCACCGTGCGGGAGGGGTCTTTCACGTCGATGATCTTGAAGATCTCCAGTCCCGAGGTATTGCTCGCCAGAACCGCATGCTTCGGGCACGCCGCTTCCAACTGGGCAAAAGTCTTTTTCTTAACCTCGGGAACTTCGATGACCGCCTCCAGGGCGAAATCGACATCCTCAGCCGCGGTCGCCAGATCCGGGGTTGTGGAAATGCGGCCGAGGATGGCCGGAATGTCGCTCGCTTTCACCCTTCCGTTATCGGCCAGAGTTTTTAGGTTTGATTGAATGAGATTCCGGGCGCGATTCAGGATCTCTTCCTTTACGTCCATCAAATTTACACCGATTCCCGCCTGGGCAAAAACCTGGGCAATGGAATGTCCCATGGTTCCGGCCCCGATTACGGCGACTTTTTTCACGTTCTTCGGATCCATTTCCCATCTCCCTTCTTTCCCAAATGAATTCCGCGCCGAGCGGACATCCCCCAATTCCCTTCACGGGCGGCTGTCGCAATATATAAAATATTCTAAAACTTAGTCAATCGCATTTCTTCTGCCTTGCCCGTTTCATTTTGGGATCAAGCCTCTGGGAGACAATTTTGGCTTGGGCGCGGGGATTGCGTTCCATCTCCAAGCAGGCTGGAAGGATATTTAAGAAGAGCATATTATTTTTGCATCAGGCCCAGTTTGTCATTGCCAGGATGGCAGCGACGAAGCAATTCCGAGCAAGGGCGAGATGGCCACGCCCTTCGGGCTCGCAATGACCCCCTTTGGGGGACAGGAAAACTCAAGTGCTGCGATAGGTGGTTTCAAAAAAAGTCGTCATTCCCTGCTTAGGAGGCGCTCGCCGGGCGGCAGATTTTGCAGGGACGATAGCCGGATTGGAGGGCTTCTTGCTCCGATTTGAATAAAACCTGATGTTCATTCGAAATCCTTTGGGCCTGGTGACAGGTGGGGTAGCAGAAAATCTGCGTCGTATCGCTGCCGTAAAAGCGCGTCCCCGCCTCCGCCAGACTCTCCAACCGGTCCGGGTCAACTCCTTCCGCTTCCAGGACTGCCCGCTTGGCCTCCCTGCCGAGCGCATAATTTCCCACTTTGCCGTCACTTCGCACCACCCGATGGCAGGGAATCAAAAGCGGGACCGGATTCCTGGACAGAGCGGTCCCCACGGCTCTCACTGCCTTCGGACGGCCGATTTCCCGCGCAATCCAGGCATAGGGGCGGACCTCTCCCCGGGGAATTTCCAATGTCTTGTGGAGAACGGCGCTTTCAAAATCCGAAAGGGAGTTCAAATCAAAATTCATTTTCCTTCTTTTCAGACCTCCAAGCTGTTCCGCTACATCCCGGATCAGCTTCTTGGGAGGCTCATCGGCCGGATGGATAGAACGGCCAAATCTCTCTCGGAAGGAGCGCTCGAAAGCCGCAGCATTTCTGCTGCGCATGACCGCCGAAATGCCCTTGCTGTTGCTGGCCACGAACACCTGCCCGATGGGGGTATCTACCCGAAAATAGATATCCTCCAGCCCCACCCGCCTCAGCACGGCGGAAAGAAAATTGGTAGGGGCTTTGGTTTTTCCCCACCTGCGCAATTCCGCCACAAAATCGCGCGATTTGCCAAAAAAGTATTGTTTGTCTTGTTTCATCGCTCGTCCTCCTTCGTTTGTCTGACCCATGCCTCCCGAAGCATGCGCAGACCCCTGTGGACATTTGACTTGAGGGTCCCCGCAGGCTGACCGATCATTTCACTCATCTCCCCATAGGACAGCCCTTCCATATGGCGGAGAATCACCGGCACCCGGTATTTCCCCGGCAAAGAAGCCAATGCCTTAGCCAGTTGTTTTTGCCCCTCTGAGACTTCGAGGAGGGACTGCGGGGAGAGGGATGCATCTTCCCTTGCTCCCAGGCCCGGACCCGCTTTCCCCTCATTCAGGGGCAGGATTGTGGGTCGATACCCTCTTCTGCGATTGCGAAAAACATTGAGAACAATCCGGTATAGCCAGGGTTTCAAATCCATGGAGCTTATGCGCTCGCCTGGATAGCTCTTTAATGCCCGGTACGCGCGTACAAAACCCTCCTGGGCAACGTCCTCTCCATCCTGAACATGACCCGTAAGCCGGATGGCGAAAGAATACATTCGATCCTGATACGTTCGCACCATTTTTTCAAAGCCCCGGTCCAGATTTTTGGTCAATTCCTCGGCGAGAGTCTTTTCTTCCATAATCGCAACTCCAGACCGCATCCCGGATTTATTTTCTTTCTATTATGTACAACACAAATTCTCTATTGCGGTTGCATTTTTTTGCCCACAGCAAAAAAAACCTCCGAAAAGGCTCTTCGCCCTCCCGGAGGTTTTTTGACATCTTCGAAAGATTATTGGGGCTCCCGCCGCGAGGCAGAGAAGGTTTTATCGCCGGATTGAATGATCTAGAAAATCCCGCACCCCCCGAGCCTCAAACCCCTGGAACGCTCAGGGTAAAACTTCCTCCAAGGTGGACTTGAGGATTCTGATCATTTCATCTACGTGCTCCTTCTCGACAATGAGAGGAGGCATCAGCCGGATTGATGCGGGCTGCGGCGAATTGAGCAAAAGCCCCTTTCCGAGCGCTTTGCCGACGATTTCCTTTCCTGCCTCCTTGGGCAGATCGAAAGCCAGGAGAAGCCCCCTGCCCCGGATGCCGGTCAGTTTGAACCGCGAAGCCTCGGCGTTTAATTTCGCTTTGATATAATCCCCCATCTTTACAGCATAGGCGCTGAGATCGCGTTTGATGATCTCTTCGACGACCGCAATACCGACCGCCATGCCCAGGGAGTTACCGCCATACGTTCCCCCGTGATCCCCGGCGGCAAAACAGCAGACTTTTTCCTTGGCCAGTACCGCGGCCAGCGGATAGCCGGCTCCGATTCCTTTGGCGAGGGTCATAATGTCCGGTTCAATCCCGTATTGCTGATAGGCAAATAAGGTCCCGCAGCGCCCTAATCCGGTTTGTACTTCGTCGACGATCAGGAGAATCTTTTGCTCGTCGCAGAGTCTCCGGATGCCTTTCATATACCCCTCATCGGCGATATTCACGCCCCCCTCGCCCTGGATCGGCTCAAGCATAATCGCAATGGTCTTGTCGCTGATCGCTTTTTGGATCGCCGGAAGATCGTTAAAAGGAACATGGGTGAAACCCGCTGCTTTCGGTTCGAAGAGCGACGCCCACTGGGGCTTGCCGGTGGCGGACATCATGGCCAGGGTCCTTCCGTGGAAACTGTGGTCGGTCGTGATGATCTCATAAGCGCCCTTTTTGTGAAGGGCGCCGTATTTCCGCGCCATCTTGATGGCCGCCTCATTGACCTCTGCGCCGGTGTTCCCGAACCACACCTGATCAAAGCAGGAATGACGGACCAAAAGTTCGGCAAAGGCAATCATTCCTGTGTTGAAAAAAGCGGGACTGCAGTTTACGAGAATTTCGGCCTGTTCTTTTAGGGCTTCTACCAGAACGATCGGACAGTGCCCCAGCGCCGTAACGGCCCACCCGCCGACAAAATCGAGATACCGCTTCCCCTCCGTATCAAAAAGGTACATTCCCTCTCCGCGCTGCATGACTACCGCCGGTCGGTCGGTCACATACACTAAGTGATTCTTGGCCGCTTCAAGAAGTTTGGAAGTTGACATGCCGGTCATATAAATCTCCTTGGAAAAACACATTTCGAAAAATTTTCGCTTTTTCTCATCATAGGGAATTTGACTTTAGAAAGCAAGGGTCTCATATTGTTTCTTATCGATGAATTTGTACCCAAACTGGCCTTATGATTCCAAGCGGGCAACCTTGCGCCTGGGCCCTGGAAGCCCTTGGCCCTGGCAAGGCCCCTTTTCAAAGAGCCACAGCGGTACAGCAAAGGGAGTTTCCAGATGAAAACGATTTAAAGATCCCCGACTCTGTTCACTTTTAAGACGATGATCTCGGGGTAAGGGGGAAGGGTATCTTTGCTCACGGTTATGGTGTTGCTCTCCAAGTACCGGGATTTGTACGGTCCGCCTAAAAACTGCTCCAACAATCCTGTGTTGTACCAAAAATGCATGGGGATCACGATCTTGGGCTTTAGCTGTTCGATGATTTTCAAGGCCCCATCCGGGCCGATGGTGTACACTCCGCCGATCACTTGCAAAATAACGTCTACATGCCCGATGAGCTCAAGCTGGTCTTCGTTGTAAGGGTCGCTGATGTCACCGGAATGAAGGATGCAGAGTCCGTCCACTTCGAAAATAAAAGCGGAACCTTTCAGGCTCGTGGCGTAGTTCGGGACTCCGCGCTGATGAACGGGGACATTGTAGATCAGCACGTCCCGGTAGGTGACATTGATGGTATCCCACTCTTCTCCTCCGTCCTTCATTCCCCGAAGAACCTTGGGATTTCCTTTGACAAGGCCGACATTGTTGTGGTTTCCATGTTCCCTTCCCACGGTGACGACATCCCCGTAGACATCGGGCATGGGAAACCCCATGGCGCCAAATGGGTCGGTGATGATCCGCGTTCCCGCGCTTGAGGTAATCTGGAAAAACGAATGGCCAAACCACTTGATCTCCACGGGGCCGGAAGCCGCGGCGTAGGTTACATAAGGAGAGTCCCCGGCCACATTCGGATTGCGGCAGGCAGAATGGGCGGTAGAAAAGAGAAGACAGATCAAGGTCAGTGAAATCAAAAGAATATTCTGAGAAAGAATCTTTGCTTTCATAACAGCCTCCCCTTCTTAGAAAAGAGGGTTAAAATGCGATTTGAGCACTGCAAAATTTTTTCCGAAAATATCCTGGATTCCGGCTTTCGCCGGAATGACCGAAAAGTCTTCTTTCTTCTTAGACATCAACTTCAATTTAAGGCATTTTCAAATCAACCCCCATCTCCTCCGCAAATACCATTCGCTGGTCAGGAGAGCCACGATAAGAGCCAGGAAATAAGGATTCTCCCAGAATGGTTTTGTCTTTTCTTCCACGAAACGCTTTTCCATTTTCCCGGCCATATCTTCAATTTCCCGCAGGGCGTCATCTCCTTTCATTATGACCTTCCCTCCTACGGATGAGGCAATCTGACGCAGTCGATCATGGTTCGGCGAGCCATCGAATTCTTGAAGAGGGTCGGGAATCAGCAGAACCTCCTCGGTTACTCCCTGCCGGCTTTCGACCCGGATTTTATACGCTCCCGCTATGCCCGGCACAAAGGCGCCCTGTTGCTGATCCGGCTGCCCCGTAGCCTTCAATTGGGCGGCGATCTTCACGCCCTGGGGATTGAAGACCGCCAGAGAAACAGCCTCTCGCTGCTTTCCTTTTGGTTCATCTGATCCGGTTCTTACCCGAAATTCGACCTCTTTGCTTACGGCGACCCCTTTTTCGGGCAGGGCAATCTGGACCGTCTCCAATCCCGGATCTTTGGTGACCCACCGGATCAGCCGCTCGATCAGCCGAAGATATGTATAAGGTTCCTTGTCCTTGGCTACCATGCCCATATACCACTTCCACGAATCATCCGTGGCCAGGACGAAAACCCGCCCTTTTCCATAGCTTCCCACGGTCAGGATGGGCCAAAAGCCGCCTTCCGCGCCTTCCAGCAGAACCGTCCCATTGTTTTTGGATTCGAGGGGGTTGAATCCATCCAGGGGCGGCATCTCCCGCCAGAGATTCCGTTGGGCGGGTTCGTCCGCGGAAAAGCGAGTGATGGGATGATTCATCCCTGCCCGGCTGGGTCTCACGGGAACAGGCGTTGTCCGCCGGTAGCTCTCTTTCCCGAGCCAGCGCGTCGGCAAAATCTCCTCCAGCGGCGTTCCGGCATATCCGCCCTCCCCCTGAAAATTACTTCCGCCGACGAAGGCAAAAGCGCCCCCTTCCTTTACAAAATCCCTGATATTTCCCAGATACTGAGTCCGGAAAAAGGGGTGGTATAAAAAATTGTCAAAGATCAGCAGGTCGAAATTTTTCAGCTCCTTGGTAAAAAGAGTGTCCACCGGGAATGGGATCAGGCTCTGCTCCTGCACCGGAACATTGAGGATATTTGAAGGCATGCGCAGGATGACAAAGGAAAGAAGATCGATGGCCGGATCATTTTTCAGCGCCGTGCGCAGAAATCGGTAGTTCATACTGGGGGAGCCGGAAACCATCAGAACCCGGATTTTATCCCTCACCACCTTTAGGGAAAAGTCCCTTTTATTGTTTGCCGTAAGGCTCTCGCCGACCTGCGGGGGAATCGATAAGGATAGGGTATACTGCCCGATCTCCTCGGGGGTAAAGGACAAAGAAACGTCCCCTTCCCCTGAGCTCCCCTGGAGGCGGACACTTTTCGTCGCCAGGAGCTTTTCCCCCGATTTGAGAATCACCGGCACCGTCAGGCCCCTATAGCCATAGGCCTGAATTACCGCGTCGATGACTACTTCTTTTCCCCGGAAGGCGATCGGAGGAGCTTTTACCCTCCGAATCAGAATATCCCGGTAATCTTCCTGATTGCCGAGCGGGAAGGCGAGGAGCGGAAGACGGGAGGATTTTTGGGCTTCCCCCTTCATGTTCCCGTCGGTGAATAATAGAATCAGTTGATTTTTCCCCCCCAGGGTTTCAACGGCTTCGTTGAAATCTCCCTTTTGGCTTCCCGATTTAATTTGGGCAATTTCCCCCGCCTGCAGAGGCCGCAAAGATTCGTTGAGCTCAAAAAAACGAACTTCATACCGGTCCGTAAGCGTACGCAAAAGAGGCGTGGAACCGCCGAATAGAAGGTTTTTTGCGTCCTCCAGCCGGGTGCTTTTTCCGGATTCTCCCGCAAGCCCCATGCTGGGGGAGGTATCCAGCAAAACGGCCAGGGATGGCCGGATCTTGACTTCCTTTTTCTCGGTCCAAAAGGGATTGGCGGCAATGAGGAGGATCAAAAAGACGGATCCAAAACGAAGAAGCGAAATGCCCAGCGCCCTTTGCCGGGACAGCCTCCTCTGCAGAAGCCGGAACTGGAGCCAGCATGCCGCCACGCCGGCGGCCCCGATCCCGAAGATCACTTCAAGAGGAAGAATGGGTGCGAATTGGATCTGGCTCAAGCTCATAAATTCTGCCGCTTCTGGATAAAGGGGTGATGGATCACGTCCTTCTTATAATCCGAAGTCAGGGAGTAAACGATGATGTTGATTCCGGCCTTGAAGGCCGACGCTCTCTGCGCTTCGCCTCCGGGCACGCACGGGTTGACCCACTTCCCGAAATTGTCTTTTGCCCAGGCTCCGGCCAGGTCATTCTGCGTGTAGATCACGGGCGTCCAGTTTTCCACCGTGATTCCTTCCAGGAAGGGATTGACCTTCTGTCTCCCGCCGATGGAATCGATCAGGTAAAAGCTCTGATAGACCGAATGATCCGGCGGAAGACGACGCAGAGGGTGGTTCGGAAAAATCTTTTCCATCTCCCGGCGAAAGGCGCGGTCAAATCCAAACCCCTTGGCGCCCATGGAATCTTCCGCCAGCAGGAACCCGCCATACGTGAGAAACCTTCGGAGAATCCGCTGCTCTTCCCCTGTCAACGGATCGAATTCGTATTTCCCGGCCATATAAAGGAAAGGATAAAAGAAAAAATCCGGATCGGTGAGGGTCGTCACCCGCCGCTGCGTCAAGGCTTTAATGCTCGTCCGCAGCTCAAGCTCCTCAACCATGGGTTTTACAGACAGGGGATTGGGGTCCCATTCTCCGCCGCGATAATGAATCTGGGCAAAGAAGAAATGGGGGGGGACGGCTGCCCATAATCCCCTCGCCTGGAAAAACGCCAGGCTGACGGCAGTCTTCATTCCCAGTGATAAAAAGCGCCTTCTCGAGATCATATGCGGTTCGCGACCCCCATCTCTACGCCCAGGACAATTAACAAAAACCCCAAGAGATAGGGCCATAGTTCTTTTCGTCCTCCGCCGACTTCCTGGCTCGCCCCCCCTTGATACTCCGCCACCTTTACGCGAAGATTCCCAAATTTCCGGTTCAGCTCCGCATCCGTCATTTTCGTCAGGTTGGATTCTTCAATCGGCAGGTTCACCCCTCGCCAGAATTCCCCTGTTTCCCCGAACGATTTGTAAACTCCCAGTCCTCCCGGTTCGCCTCGTACCTGCACAGTGAGGCTTTTGCCATCCTGATGTCTCCCAAAGGGAACACTTTGCGGGGAGGATTCTTTTGCCAAACCCGTCGCCTCTTTAAGAAGCCCCTGGATCAGAGGCAGATAGCCGGCCTTCAGGGCAAGATCATTCCAGTCCAGACCCGCACTGGAGGCAAACAGGAAAAATTTTCCTTTGCCCATATCCGCCTGAACCAGGAAAGGGTCGCCATTCTCAAAGCCCAAAAGGGTTTTTGTGCTCCCCTCAATACGATAATAACGCCGGAACGACGCCCCCTTCAGGCTCTCTGCACCCGAGGTGAGGAAACCTTTCAGGGCTTCGTGGTTGAAATCAATCTGCGCGATCTTTTGCGGCTTTTGCCGTTCCCGTTCATTGATTGGCCGAAGGCGCCAGGGGAACAACGGAATGGCCTGATACTCTTCAGGGGAAATCCGGTCTCCGGGAAAGAGGAAGACCGGCTTGCCGCTTTCCAGAAAGGAAGCAATCCGGGAGCCTTGGGGTTTGGCCACATTTACCAGGAAAAGGGCGCCAAAACCGCGGATGTCCATGGTGCTCAGCTCGTTTTCGGTTACGACTTGCGGGAGGAAAGCCGCCTCTTCCCCTCTTCCCGGGTTCAAAGCATTGACCAGATAATAGCTTTCACTGGCCTTAAGGGATCTTCGGGGATTGCCCTCCACGATCAGCACTTTCATTTTCTCCTTCACTTGCAAAGCAAAATAAAAGGAGTCGTCCAGAGGCATGAAATCACCTGCCAAGCGCACTTCCCCGTCCAGCCATCCCGGTTTCTCAAAAAATACATCAAAAGACAATCTCTGCTCTTCGCCGGCTTTCAGCTCCAGGTTCTTCTGGTCCTTCTTCTCCCCCGCAAACACCAATCCAACGTTGGATGACGCGGGGCCATCGGAATCGTTGGCTACGGTTACCTCCAGGCGGGCAGATCCTCCGGCCACGGCTTCCCCCTCGGCAAGCCTGACTCCCTTGATCAAGAGATTCGAATCCCGTTTGGGGCCGCCGATGCGCAGGATCGCGATCCCGGTTTCCGCTGAGACACGGTCCGCTTCGCTCAAATCCAGATCTTCCCAATCCCCCCGCGTCAGATCCGTTACGATCAGAATATTTCCCGGGCCGCCCGCATCCTTCAAGGCCTGGAAAGCCGACCGCAGAGCAGATGAGGAATTCCCCCGGCCCAAGAATAGGGGAATTTTGGAAAGTATTTGCGCAGCTTCCCGGCCATCCGTCCACCGCCGATCTTCTTCCGCTGCCGTTCCACTGCGGACAGAGGCCATGGGAATAACCAGGATTCGGCCGGAAAGGTTCGGGAGAATCTCCCTTGCCGCATTTTTCGCCCGTTCAAACCTTTCACCCCCCTCGTCCCGATATCCCATGCTGGCGGAGTTATCAAGAATGACCAGCGTTGCTCCCTCCCGGTTCAGGGCCAAGAGCCCGCGCTGGTTCAGCATAGGCCGAGCCGCCAAAAAAACGAGCGTAATTACGGCAAGAATCCGTAAAGCCAAAAGAAGAAAATGCTTTAGCCGCTGCGGCCGCGCTATGTTCCGTTGGGATTGGATCAGGAGGCGGACCGCCGAAAACTTTCTCCTAAAGGCCTTCCGTCGGGTGAGGCGATGGATCAGGATGGGGAGAATCCCCGCAGCCAGGCCGAAAAGCAATAAGGGATTGATGAAGGTCAGGGACATAAAAAAAGCTTTCAGCGGTCAGCTCTCAGCTTTCAGCTAAAACATCAAAAAACTTTCTACTTTTCTCAGCCTTCATACATCGCTACAATCGGGGCAAAAGGAAGTCCATTGAATAATTTACAAACCTTAGAGCAGGGTCAGCGATCAGCTGAATGCTGAACGCCAAAAGCTGACACCTCTTATGCTCTTCTGAACTTCTCCCTCCACGTCAGGTATCGCATCAGGGCCCGGTCCAGTCCCATGGAAGTGTTGAAAAGCGAATAATCGATCCGATAGGAGGCGCAGGATTGACGGTATCCTTCAACCAGCGATTGCACCGTCTGCTTGTAGGCCGAACGGATGGTCTGGGGGTCGGTGAGAATTTTCAGGTCCTCCTCCAAGTCTTCAAAAAGCGTGGGTTCCTGGAAGGGGAAATCGAGTTCATCCGGGTCCAGAAGATGAAAAACGATCACGTCGCTTCCCTTCGACCGCAGTTGCTTCAGCCCTCGAAGGACCTCCTCCGCGCGGTCCAGAAGATCGGAAATCAGAATGATGAACCCGCGTCTCTTGATGGAAGCCGCCAGTTCCTGGAGAATTCCTCCCCCGGCCGTTTCCCCCTTGGGTACCGTCTCCTCCAACTCTCGGAGGATCGTGAAGAGATGCCCGGGTGCTGCCAGAGGGGGGATCATCCGGTCGATTTTCCGCGAAAAGGTGATCAAGCCTACGGAATCCTGTTGCTTCAGCATCAGATAGGCGAGGGAAGCCGCAAGGGTCGCGCCATAATCGAATTTGCTCCATCCGTTGGAGGCATAACCCATGGAAGCACTGCCGTCCAGGAGGATGTGCCCTCGTAAATTGGTCGCTTCCCGATACTCCTTGATGAAATACCGGTCGAACTTGCCGTAGGCCTTCCAGTCCATGTGGCGGATGTCATCTCCCTGGGCGTACTCGCGGTGTTCCTCAAATTCCGAGCTAAACCCTTTGGCTTGCGACGGATGAATCCCGACCATCAGGCCGTCGACCACGAATCGCGCCCTGAGATAAAGGTTTTTCAGCTTCGCCAGAACCTCGGGATCAAAGTGATTCAAGGGGAAACCTCATTCAGAAGGCGATCGATAATCTGCAGAGAGGTAATCCCTTCCGCCTGCGCCTTGAAGTTGATCAGCGTCCGATGGCGCAGAATCGATGGAGCCACGGCGTGCACGTCTTCCACCGAGGCGACGTACCTTCCTTTCAGGATAGCCCGCGCTTTGGCCGCCAGGATCAGGTGCTGCGAAGCTCTGGGACCGGCTCCCCATTCCACCCAGTCTTTGATAAACGGCAAGGCCTCCGCCTCTTTGGGACGCGTGGAACGCAGGAGCTTCACGGCGTATCCGATCACGTGGGATGAGGCGGGAACCCGACGGACGAGATCTTGCATCTGCAGGATTTTCTCGCCGTTGATCACTTTGGTCAGAATCGGTTGGTATGAGGAAGTGGTCGTCGCCACGATCTCCATCTCTTCGCTTAGGGGCGGATAGTCGATGCCGATATTGAACATAAAACGGTCCAACTGGGCTTCCGGCAAAGGGTACGTTCCCTCCTGTTCAATGGGATTCTGGGTGGCCAGAACAAAAAAAGGGAGAGCCAGGGTATAGGTGACCCCTCCGGACGTAACCTTGTATTCCTGCATCGCCTGCAGAAGCGCCGCCTGGGTCTTGGGAGGCGTGCGGTTGATCTCATCCGCCAGGAGGATGTTGGCGAAGATGGGCCCCCGGATGAAGCGGAACGTGCGCCTGCGGGTCGAAGGATCTTCCTCCAAAATCTCGGTCCCGGTTATGTCCGAGGGCATGAGATCGGGCGTGAACTGGACCCGGTTAAAATTGAGATCCATGATTCCGGCCAGCGTGGAAATGAGCAGGGTCTTGGCCAGGCCGGGGACCCCTACGAGAAGACAATGGCCCCGGCAGAAAAGCGCGATCAGAATCTCCTCGATCACCTTGTCCTGCCCGATGATCACCTTTTTGATCTCTGCGGTGATCTCCTTTTTCTTACGGCCCATCTCCTCTGCCTGGGCCAGGTCCTGATCGGCCATTGCGTACTCTTTTTCCAGGGCTTCCATACCTCTCCTCAACGGGTTAATTTGCGAACCGCATTCCTTTCCTTACGGGCGGGTTCCTTCTCGCCCAGCATTTCATAAGCTGTTGCCAGATCCTGATGGACTGCCGGGTCAAACGGGTTGATCTCGATGACCGTCTGGAAAGCCTCCCGCGCCTGTTTGAAATT
>Ga0316624_10000387_pt1 | contig 14650 bp, 11 predicted proteins | sample OWC_Aug_N3_C1_D5_FD_207657 | JGI IMG/M metagenome (GOLD analysis project Ga0316624, IMG submission 207657) | Wetland soil microbial communities from Old Woman Creek delta, Ohio, United States - OWC_Aug_N3_C1_D5_A | ecosystem: Environmental > Terrestrial > Soil > Wetlands | place: USA: Ohio... | reverse complement strand
CGGCGGTTCTTCGCGCGGCCCGCCCTGGTCGTGTTCGGCGCGACCGGCTTCTCCTGCCCATAGCTGATCACGTTGACCTTGTGAAGCGGGATCTGGTGCTTCTCGTAGAGGTACCGCTTCACCGCCTCGGCGCGCTCGAGGCCGAGCTTCTCGTTGTACGCCTTGTCCCCGACCGAGTCGGTGTAGCCCTCGACCTCGATGAAGGCGCCGTTCGGGTTCGCCTTGAGCTGGCTGACCAGCTCGTCGATCCTCGCCTCGGCCTCGGTCGGCAGGTTCGCGCTGCCGAACGCGAAACCGCCCTGGTCCTCACTGAGCGTGACCTGGTAGACGATGCGCTTGGCGGCCGTCTCGACTGCCGTCGCCTTGTCGTTGGCCGTGGTCGCGGTCGCCTTCGCGTCGTTCGCCGTCACAGCCACTGCTGCCGTCTTCTGATCGAACTTCTGATCGACCGCCTTGATGTTCGCCTCGGCGTCACCGATCCGCTTCGTGTTCTGCCGGGTCTGTTCCTGCGTCTCCTCCAGCGATTTCGACAAGGTCTCCACCTTCGTGTTGACCTCGCCGACACGGTCCTTCACGAAGCCCTTCGACGCACATCCGGTCGCACCCCCAACCGCGAGGACCACGATTGGTACCGCCACGAGTAACTTCTTCATACGTCGCCTCCCGATGCTTAGCTGCCTTGGCGGGGCCTGGCCGCAAAATAGCCGCCACGGGCCCGAACACTGAGATTCCTGTCGCGCACCCGGAGCTCCAACGGGTGCCATCCTGGCCGGCTGTCCGGTTCGAATGCGATCAGGTACTGATGCCGGAGCTCGCTGACGATCTGCCGTGCGGCCTGGTACATCTGGGACGGCTGGCTGCTCACGAACAGCTCGCCGCCGGTCCACCTGGCGAGGTCGACCAACTCCCCCGCGAGCGGGGAGTTCCGGCTTCCCTTCACGGCATCAGGGCCGCCGGGGTGATCCAACGGAGACGTAACCGCGACGATGTAGACCGGGACGTCGATCGAACTGGCGACCCCCGACACTTCGGGCGCCGTGAGCGCGCTGGCCGTGTCGATGCCGTCGGTCAGGACAATGACCGCGCGGTGAAAGCGGCCGCGCGTGGCCACGCGTCTGGCGGTTACCGCGATGGCGTCATAGAGAGAGGTCATCCCGAACGGCCGCACCTCGCCGAACAGATCCTGGAGCCCGCCGCCGTGAGTGCCGAACCCCCGCAACTCCTTGAACTCGGTGTCGAAGGTGAACACGGCGACGTCGTCCGACTTCGGGTCGAGCTGCGCGAGGATGAGGTCGGCAGCCTTCTTGGCCGCCGAGACGTTGTCCGCCACCTGCATGCTGCCGCTGCTGTCAATCAGCAGTGCCGCGGTGATCGGCGCGGAGTCCGGCCGGAAATCCAGGATCGGCCGCGGCTTCCCGTCGTCGATCAGGGCGAAGTTCTCACGGGTGAGGCTGGTGACGAGGCGGCCGTTCTTGTCCTTGACGACGGCGTTGAGGGTCACCATGTCGACGCCGCTCCTGAAGGTCGGCGTCGACCCGGATGCCCGGCCCGCCTGGTCCTGCTGCCCCGCGAGGGGAGCGGCCAGCCAGATGGGCCACGCGATCGCCAGTACCGCCAGAACCCGCCGCATGCCGGTTGACATATCAACAGTCTTGCCAGGATACATTGATAATTAACTCCTTACGAAACAACGAATTAACTGGTCGACTCCTCCTAGCAGAGCCATGACGACGGAAAGGCCTATGTAATTCTTACACTGTTGCGCAACTTTTTCAGTCCTGCCGGTAGGCCCCGCGTCGCCGGGACGCGGGGTTCCGGGTCGGCGCCAGAGGATGGTTCGGGTTCTGCTAAGATGCTGCGATCTTCAGCGGCCCGCCCCCAAGAACAGGACTTGCGCATGAGACCGACCACGCCCACCGCCATCCCGGTTGCCGACCGCGTTGCCGGCTTCACCTACGCCATCCGGAATATCGTTGCCGAGGCGCGGAAGGTTGAGGCGACGGGTGTGAAGATCCGGTACCTCAACATCGGAGACCCGGTCCCGTTCGGCTTCAGGACGCCGCCCCACCTCATCGAGGCGGTCGAGCGGGCCATGCGCGATGGGCACAACGGGTATGCGCCGTCGCCCGGGATCCCCTCGGCGCGCGAGGCGGTGGCTGCCGACTTCACCGCCCGCGGGCTCGAGACGTCGCCGGACCGGGTCATCATCACCTCGGGCACCTCGGAAGGCATCGAGCTGGCGCTCAGCGCCCTGGTCAACCCCGGCGACGAGGTGCTGGTCCCGATGCCGACCTATCCGCTCTACACGGCGGTGCTGGCGAAGATCGCGGCCCGTGCCGTGTTCTACCGCACGCACCCGGCGAGTGGCTGGCAGCCTGATGTCGCGGAAATCGAGAGCCTGATCTCGCCGAGGACCCGCGCGCTGGTCGTCATCGACCCGAACAACCCGACCGGCGCCGTCTACCCGACCTCCACCCGGCGCGCGCTGCTCGAGATGGCCGACCGCCACGGCGTCGTGCTCCTGGCCGACGAGGTGTACGGGGATCTCGCCTACGACGGGCCGATTCCTCCCATGGGGATCCTGGCGCCCGAATCGCCCATCATCTCGTTCTCGAGCCTCTCGAAGGCCTACGTCGCCCCCGGCTGGAGGGCCGGCTGGCTCGCCGTCGGGATGAGCGATCGCCTCGACGGCGTGCTGACGGCGCTCAAGAAGCTGGCGGACGGCCGGCTGTGCAGCCCGGTCCCGATGCAGCACGCCATCACCGCCGCCCTGACCGGCGACCGGTCGCACCTCGTCTCGATGCGCGCCGAGCTCGGTGCTCGAGCGGAGGTGACCACGAGACGCCTGAACGCCATCAAGGGGATGTCCTCGATCGCGCCCACCGCCGCCTTCTATGCGATGCCGCAGGTGAAGCTCCCGCCCGGCACGACCGACGAGCAGTACGTCCTCGCGCTCCTGCGCAAGACCGGCGTGTTGTGCGTGCACGGCTCGGGGTTCGGCATGCCGCCGGAGGAGGGCACCTTCCGCGTCGTCTTCCTTGCGCCCCCGGCCGAACTCGGCGACATCTACGACCAGATGGCGGCCTTCACGGAGGAGTACCTGCGGCAGCGTTGAGGATCTCCCTCGTGAACGACCCCTCGACGATGGTGGACGCTTCTCTCCGGGAGCATGACCCGAACGAGCGCACCGGCCGCTGGCGTCGGCTCGCCCGGGCGTCGGACCCGCAATCGGCGTGGTCGGCGGCGGCGTGGTACGTCCTGGCGACCGTCGCGATGACGTGGCCGCTCGTCCTCGGCCTGACACGCGACATCCCCGGAGACCTCGGCGATCCCCTGTTCAACTGCTGGGTCATCGGCTGGGGAGCCCACCATCTCGGCCGGTTCCTGACGGGGCATCTCGACGCCTTCAACGGGTTCTGGAACGCCAACATCTTCTACCCGACGCCGCTGGCCTTTGCGTACTCCGAACACCTGTTCGCGCAGGCCGTCCAGATCCTGCCGGTCTACGCGCTGACGGGCAATCTTCTCCTCTGCTACAACCTGCTCGTTCTCTCGACCTACGTGCTGTCGGCCGTCGGCGCCTACCTGCTGGTCCGCGACCTGACCGGAAGCCCTCGGGCCGCGTTCGTGGCCGGCCTGCTTTACGGGTTCGCGCCGTACAGAGTCCCGCAACTCTCGCACCTGCAGGTGCTGTCGTCGCAGTGGATGCCGTTCGTGCTCCTCGGCCTGCGCAGGTACTTCCAGTCGCGCCGGCCCCGCGCGTTGGCCGGTGCCATGGTGGCGCTGCTGGCGCAGAACCTCTCCTGCGGGTACTACGCGCTGTTCTTCGCGCCCTTCGTGGCGGCCTACGTGCTGTACGAGATCGTCCGGCGACGGCTGGCCGGTGATCTGCGGCTGTGGGGCGCGCTCGCGCTGGCGGCCGGTCTCGTCCTGCTGGCGAACTGGCCTTTCATCCAGGCGTACCGCGCGGTTCGCGCGCACGGGTTCGAGCCACGGACGCTGACCGAGGTCGGCCGTTTCTCCCCTGACGTGCTGTCGTATGCGACGGCGGGCGAGGCGCTGCGGCTCTGGGGCGGCCGCGTCAACGCGATGCCTCGCGCGGAGGGCGAGCTCTTTCCGGGAGTGATTCCCGTGGTCCTGGCCTCGGCAGGCCTTGTCTGGCTCGGCCTCGAGGCGTGGCAGTCGGCGCGCAGGCACCGCCGCGGCGCGGCGCTCTGGCGGCGCGTGATTGCGGCGACCGCGGCCACGGTGGTTGTCGTCGAGACCCTGACCGCCGCGCTCATCCTCGTCCAGCATCACGTCAACCTCGACCTCGGGTTCGCGAGCATCAGGGCGAGGAGCATCGGGTGGTCGATCGAGCTCGCGCTTCTCGCGCTGGCCGCGCTGATGGCGGCGTCTCCAACCTCCCGCGCCGCGCTGAAGGAGACCGTGCGCCGGCCGGCCGCGTTCTTCGCCGTCGCCGCCGTCGCCGCGGCCCTTCTGTCGTTCGGTCCCGTGATCCGCACGCGCGGCCTTGCCGTGGCCGCCGGTCCCTACCTGCTCTTCCTGAAGTGGGTGCCCGGGGTGGACGGGCTGCGGGTCCCCTCGCGCTTCGCGATGCTCGTCGCGCTGTTTCTCGCCGTCCTCGGCGGGTACGGTGCGGCAGGCCTGGAGCGGCGGCTCGGCAGGCGCGGCGCGATTGTGCTGGCGGCAGGGTTGTTGTTCCTTTTCGAAGCGACCTCCGCGCCGATCCCCTTGAACGTTGGCTGGGACACGCCGGGGTTGGTGTCACCGGCGCGCTTCGTGCGCCTCGGCTCGAACGTGGCGCCTGTCTATCGGTACGTTGCGACACTGCCGTCCAACGCGGTCGTGGTCGAGTTCCCGTTCGGCGAGCACGCGTACGACATCCAGTACATGTTCTACTCCACGTACCACTGGCGGCCGCTCCTGAACGGGTACAGCGGCGGGTTCCCGTTGAGCTACGTGCGCCTTGCCGATCTCCTGCGGCGGCCGCAGCTCGCGCCCGGGCGAGCGTGGCAGGCGCTCATCGACGCCGGGGCGACCCACGCGGTGGTTCACGAGATGGCCTATCTGCAGGGGACCAACGAGGAGCGGGAGGTCGTCGACTGGTTGCTGCAGCATCACGCGGTCGAGGTCAAGGTGCTTCGCACCGATCGCGTGTTCGCGCTACCGCGGAAACCCTAGAAGAACAGCAGAGCTGTCCAGGGAACGATGGCGGCGCCGAGATACAGGCAGGTGAGAACCGCGACGACGCGGTGGACGCCCGTGACGTGGAGCATGACGCCGAGCGAGCTCGCGACGAGCTTGACGACGGTGAGGGCGGCACCTTGCCCGAGGACGGTCATGAGCGTCGAGACCATCGGATTCCCTTCGACCCAGGCGCCCATGGTTGAGATGCCGACGTAGGTGAACACGCCGTCGGCCGCTTGCGTCGCGAGGAATGCGACGATCATCAGGTCGCCGAAGACGGTGGGCTCGGACGTGGTAGACATCCACCACCGGCGCATCTTTGTTCCGCCCTTTGCGCGACTTTTCGCCAGAATCCCAGGAAAAACGCGCATTCGCCGATCAGGTGGATCAACGGGTGTGCCAAAGCAGCAGGCAGTAGGCGGTAGGCAGCAAGCAGGGCACCCGCTGCTTGCTGTCGCTGGCAGCTCGCTGGGACCAGACGGCTGAGAGCCGCTGACAGCTGGCAGGCAGCAGGCGATCGGACGAGACTTGAAGCCTGTAGCCCGGAGCCTCATCGGTAGCTGATGGCCCATGGCTGACAGCTGGTCGCTGATAGCTGATAGCCGGCGATCAGTAGTTCCTGTTGTAGATGGCCCGGATGTCCGTGGAGGTGATCGAGGGGTCCAGTGATTTCGCCCTCGCGGAATCCAGCCAGCGCGTGTTAGGCCTGAGCCGCGCCACGCGGTGGATGTTGAGCAGGTGGTCCGTCGAGATGTTGTCCGTGCTGAGGTTGCCGGCCCAGGTCCCGCACGCCAGCGTCAGTGACGGCCGCAGGGTGTTGAAGATTCCGCCGATGGCGCCTTGCGTCGAGGGATGGTTCACGAGAATCCGCGCCGCCATCATCCTCCCGAAATCGTTCACCACGCGATCGTCGTTGGCGTACACGCCGACCGTGTGACCGAGCCCGCCCCACATGTTGAGCGCCTCGCACATCTCGAGCGCGGCCTTGTAGCTCTCGACGCGGTAGTAGGCAAGAACCGGCGCCAGGATCTCGTAGGACAGCGGGTGGGCGGGGCCGACGCCGTCGAGCTCCGCCGCGAGCACCGTGGTGCCCTCCGGCACCGTGAAGTGGGCCCGACGCGCGATCGTGGCGGCCGACTGGCCGACCACGTCGGCGCGCATGCGGCCGCGCTCCGCGTCCAGGCACAGTGGTCCAAGGGCCTCTACCTGAGCGGCGTCGCAGAAGTACACGCCCTGCTCCGCGAGGAGCGGCCTCAATTGCCGATCCACGTCGTGCTCGACCACCAGCGCCTGCTCGCTCCCGCAGACCGTCGAGTTGTCGAAGGACTTCGAGAAGACGATCGAGCGCGCCGTGAAGGGCAGGTCGGCCGAGGCGTGCACGTAGATCGGCACGTTGCCGGGCCCGACGCCGAGGGTGGGCGTCCCGGAGGAGTGCGCCATCCGGACAATCGAGCTGGTGCCGGTGGCGAGGATCAGCGCCAGCTTCGGATGGCGCATGGCGGCGTCGACGTACTCGGTCTGCGAGCGCGTCATCCACTGGACCGCGTGTCTGGGCGCGCCGGCCCGGTGAGCCGCCGCGGCCAGCAGGCGCGCCGCCTGGCGGATCGACCGCCGCGCCGCGCGGTGCGGGCTGAAGATCACCGGGTTGCGCGTCTTCATCGAGATGAGCGTCTTGAAGATCGTCGTCGCGGTAGGGTTGGTCACCGGCACCGTCGCCAGGATGGGCCCTTTCGGCTGCGCGATCTCGGTGATGCCCGTCGCCTGGTTCTGGGAGATGACGCCCACCGTCTTGAGCGGCCGGATGTCCTCGTAGACCAGCAGGGAGGCGTACGCGTTCTTGAGCACCTTGTGCTCGAGGACGCCCATGCCCGTCTCCTCGAAGGCCAGCCGCGCCAGCTCGTGGCGGGCGTCCCAGGCGGCCTCGAAGACCGCGTCGACGATGCGGTCGGTGCGGTCCTGATCGAGGAGGCGGAACTCCTCGGCGGCCTGCCAGGCGCGGCCGACGATCTCGTCGGCGTACTGCCCAATCGCGTCCATCTGCTGCCAACCCTGAAAGGTAGAATAGCTATTCTACCCGCACTCGCGGGCCCGAACCCCGGCCCGCCCCGCCGGGGCATCCCGGGGAATCGACCCTCTGGCTGCAGGATCACGATCATGGACACGCCGCCCATCCCGGAGCTCGAGCGACTCAAGGACCGCTATCCGGACAAGTTCCAGGCCGAGGACAGGGTCTTCAGCCACGTGCGGCGAGGCGACCGGATCTTCATCGGCACCGCCTGCGGCGAGCCGCAGCACCTGGTGCACGCGCTGACCAGCTGGGTGCGGGCGAACCCGAAGGCGCTCTTCGACGCGGAGATCGTGCAGGTGTGGACGCTCGGCGTCGCGCCCTACACCGACGAGAAGCTCAAGTCCAACTTCAGGCACAACTCGTTCTTCATCGGCGCGACCACCCGGGGCGCCGTCAACGCGGGCCTCGCCGACTACACCCCGATCTTCCTGTCGCAGGTCCCGGACCTCTTCAACCGGGGGCTCATCCCGATCGAGGCGGCGCTCATCCAGACGTCGCTGCCCGACGAGCACGGGTTCCTCAGCCTCGGCGTCAGCGTCGACATCGTCAAGGCGGCGGCGAAGAGCGCGGCGCTGGTCGTCGCGCAGGTCAACCGCCACATGCCACGGGTGCACGGCGACGGGTTCCTCCATGCCAGCGAGGTGGACTTCCTCGTCCCCCACGACGAGCCGCTGCTGGAGTACGAGGCCCGGGTGCCCGACGACATCGCCGCGCGGATCGGCACATATGTCGCGCGGATCGTCCAGAACGGCGACACCATCCAGGTCGGCTACGGGAGCGTGCCGAACGCGATCATGTCGGCGCTCGCAAGGAAGAAGCACCTGGGCGTCCACACCGAGCTGCTGACCGACGGGCTGGCGGATCTGATCAGGCTCGGCGTCATCGACAACTCGCGGAAGACGGCGAACCGCGGCAGGACGGTCGCCAGCTTCTGCATGGGGCACCGGGACACCTACGAGTTCATCGACGGCAATCCCGCCATCGAGTTCAAGACGATCGACTACACGAACAGCCCCCTGGTGATCGCCCAGCACGACAACATGTGCGCGATCAACAGTGCGCTCGAGATCGACCTGACGGGCCAGGCGACGGCCGAGTCCATCGGCCCGGCCTTCTACAGCGGGATCGGCGGCCAGGCGGACTTCATGCGGGGCGCCGTCCTGGCCCGGGGCGGGAAGTCGATCCTGGTGCTCTCCTCCACCGCCCGGAACGGCAGCGTCTCGCGGATCGTGCCGTTTCTCAAGGAGGGCGCCGGCGTCACGCTGAACCGCGGCGACGTCCACTACGTGGTCACGGAATACGGGATGGCGCACATCCACGGCAAGAACATCCGGGAGCGCGCCATGGACCTGATCGCGATCGCGCACCCCGCGTTCCGCCACGAGCTGGTGGAACAGGCCCGCCGGCAGAACCTGGTGTACGGGGACCAGGAGTTCGTCCCCGGGGAACGGGGCGAGTACCCGGAGCACCTCGAGACGCGCAGGACCACCAAGACCGGTCTATCCCTGCTGCTGCGGCCGGTGAAGATCAGCGACGAGCCGCTGCTCAAGGAGTTCTTCTACTCGCTCTCGGACCAGAGCATGTTCCGGCGGTTCATGACGCCGAGGCGGGACATGCCGCACGAGCGGCTCCAGGAGTTCGTGGTCATCGACTACACGAGAGAGATGGTGATCCTGGCCATCCTCGACGAGGACACGCGGAAGGTGGTGGTGGGTCTCGGCGAGTACTACGTCGAGGAGGACGGCCTGACGGCCAACGTCGCCTTCGCCGTGCGCGATCGCTACCAGAACCAGGGCGTCGGCTCGGAGCTGCTGGCCTACCTGACGCAGCTCGCCCGGAAGCAGGGCCTGCTGGGGTTCACGGCCGAAGTGCTCAAGGAGAACGAGCCGATGCTCCGCGTGTTCGAGAAGATGCGGTTCCCCATCGAGACATCGGCCGCCGGCGAGTGCTACGAGCTCAGGATCTCGCTGAAGTGACGTCATGAAACCCACCCTGCTGCTCGTCGGCGTCGGTGACCTGGGCGGCGTGCTGCTCGAGCTGTTCGCCAGAGAGCCGAGGCTCGGGCGAATCGTGGCCGCCGATCGGGACGCGGAGCGAGGCGTCGCGCGGTCGAACCTGGCGCGGGCGGGAGGGGTGGCGCAGGGGTTCGAGCCCGACATCCGCTTCGAGACGATCGACCTCAACGACGTCGCGGCGACCGCGGAGCTCATCGCGCGAGTGGAGCCCGCTCTCATCCTGGGCACGGCGAGCCTGCAGACCTGGTGGCTCCCCGAGACGCTGCCCGCGCCGCAGGCCGCCCTCATCCGGAAGGCCGGCTTCGGCGTCTGGCTGCCGATCAACCTGACACCCACCCTCAAACTGATGCAGGCGGTCAGCGCCGCCCGCTACGGCGGGTTCACGCTGACAGCCCCGCATCCCGACGTCGTCAACGTGGTGCTGGCGCGGCTGGGCCTCGCTCCGACGTGCGGGATCGGCAACCTGGACGAGGTCGTGCCGAAGGTCAGACTGCTCGCGTCGGAGCGGCTGGGCGCGCCGGTAGGGACGGTCAGGGTCTGGCTGGTGGCGCATCACGCGCTCGAACCGCCGGCCTTCGCGGGCGCATCCGGCGAAGTCGCGCCGTACTTCCTCCGCATCGAGCATAACGGGCGCGATGTCACCGCGGAGGTGGATGGCGACGAACTGCTGCTGCGGCCGTACCCGCTGCCCCCCGGGCCGGCGATCCACTTCCTCACCGGGGGGTCCGCCCTCAGGCTGGTCAACGCGCTGCTCTTCAGCGACGGCACATTCCTCCACGCGCCGGCGCCTCACGGGCTCCCCGGGGGCTACCCCGTCGTGGCCGGGCGTTCCGGCATCGGCGTCGAGCTGCCGCCGGGGCTGACGCTCGGGCAGGCGATCGATATCAACACCCGCTCACACCGCTTCGACGGGATCGAGCAGATCGAGGACGATGGGACGGTCGTGTTCCGCCGGGAGTCGGCGGACACGCTTCGCGCGGTCCTGGGCTACAGCTGCGACCGCCTCGCGCCGGCTGAGGCCGGCGAGCGGGCAGTGGAGCTCATGGCGCGCTTCCGGGAGTTCGCAAAGAGGCACGGTGTCGATTTCGCGGAGCGGTTTGGCAGGTGAGACGACGCTCGCGCGCCGGGCCGCGCGGCGCGATGCGCAGCCTTGGCTCAGGCCATCGGCGAGGAGACGTGCAGATGCCTTGCGACACGACGAGATCGAAGACACTGTTCCAACGCGCCCTCGGCGTGATGGTCGAAGGCGGCAGCTCACCTTCGCGCGGGCCTGCCAACTACGGGGCCTACCCGCTCTTCATCGAGCGGGGCCGCGGGTCGCGCATCTGGGACGTGGACGGCAACAGCTACGTGGACTGGATGATGGCCTACGGGGCGCTGCCCCTTGGACACGCCCACCCGCGCGTGGTCGAGGCCGTCAGCGAGGCGGCGGCGACCGGCGCCTTGTTCGCAGCGGCGACGGAGATCGAGATCGAGGTGGCCGAGCTCGTCCAGAAGATGGTGCCGGGCGCCGAGCGGGTGCGGTTTGCCAACACCGGAACGGAAGCGGCGATGGCAGCGATCCGCCTCGCGCGGGGCTACACGGGGAGGCCGAAGTTCATCAAGTTCGAAGGGCACTACCACGGCTGGTACGACGACTTCCTGGCGAGTGCCCACCCGCAGCCGATCGCCTCGCTCGGCCACCGGCACGATCCGATCAGGATCCCCGACAGCTCCGGCCTCAACCGCCACGCGCTCGACGACACGATCGTGGTGCCGTGGAACGACCTCGAGGCCGTCGAGCGGGCCGTCGAGACGTGGCGCGGCCAGGTCGCGGCGGTCATCACCGAGCCGGTCATGGCCAACATCGGCGTGATCCCGCCGGAGCCGGGCTATCTTGCGGGGCTGCGCGAGATCACGCGCGAGCGTGACATCCTGCTCATCCTGGACGAGACGGTGACCGGGTTCCGGATCGCCCCCGGCGGCTGCCAGCAGCACTACGGCGTCCAGGCCGACATCGCCACCTTCGGCAAGGCGCTCGGCGCCGGCCTGCCGGTGGCCGCCTTCGTCGGCCGGGCCGAGATCATGGAAGCGCTCGCGTGGGGCGGGGTGCTGCACTACGGAACGCAGAACGCCTCGCGCGTCGGCCTTCACGCGGCCCGCGCCAGCCTCCAGGTCCTCGGCGAGAACGGCGGCGACGCCTTCACGCACACCTGGCTCATCGGTGATCTGCTGGTGCGCGGCTTGCGCGACGTGTTCGCGGAGACCGGGACGAAGGCCATCGTGCAGCACGTCGGCCCGATGCTCCAGATCATGTTCACCGACCGGCCGGCGATCCGTGACTTCCGCGAGTTCTGCGCCCACGTGGACCGGGCGAAGTACCGCGAGCTCGCGTGGGCGCTCTTCCCGCACGGCGTGTACATGAGCCCGTCGGCCGCGCTGCACTCGGTCGCCTCGCTGGCCCACACCGAGGAGGACGTGGCCTTCACGCTCGACGCCGTGAGAAAGGTGCTTCGCCATGACCGCCACTGAGACGGCTCAGCCGCGCGACGCAGGGGGCGGGAGGGTCGCGCTCGTCACGGGGGCCGCCTCCGGCATCGGGCGCGCCATCGCGGTGCTCTTCGCGCGGCGCGGCATGGCAGTCTCGATTGTCGATCTGGACGAGGGTGGCAGCCACGCCGTCGAGGAGGCCATCCGGCACGCAGGCGGCCGCGCCCGCGCGATTGCCGCCGACGTCAGCGACGCCGACGACTGCCGCAGCGTCGTCGAGGTGGCCGTCGAGGCCTTTGGAAGGCTCGACGTCCTGGTCAACAACGCCGGGATCATCCGGCGGGCGACCGTCCTGGACACCACTGAGGAGGAGTGGGACCGCGTGATGGCGGTCAACGTGAAGTCGGTCTTCCTCCTCTCGAAGTACGCCGTGCCCGAGATGGCTGCGGCCGGCGGCGGGGCCATCATCAACATCTCCTCGGGCTGGGGCCTCAAGGGCGGGCCGCGGGCCGCGGCCTACTGCGCTTCCAAGGGCGCCGTCGTGCAGCTCACGCGGGCGATGGCCATCGACCATGCCGCCGCGAACATCCGCGTCAACTGCCTCTGTCCGGGCGACACCGACACGGCGATGCTCCGGCACGAGGCCCGGCAGCTCGGCGAGCCCGAGGATCGTTTTCTGGCTGACGCGGCAGTCCGGCCCCTCGGGCGCATCGGCCGCCCCGAGGACGTCGCGGAGGCTGCCTGGTTCCTGGCCAGCGATGCATCAGCGTTCGTCACCGGGACGACGCTGGTGGTCGATGGAGGGGGACTGGCATAGGGCAGGCTTCAGGCGATGGCGTTCGAGGCCACGATCTACAGCGAGCGCACCGGCGGTGGACCGTCTCGCAAAGCGCGACTTGAGCCAGCCCGGATGCACGGGTAGTGCCCAGATGCCCGCCTGGCGAGCGGAGCGCGGCGCGAGATGGTCCGTCGCCGGAGTGGTACGGCAACGGCAGCTTCCCACCAGCCGCAGTTCGAAGACGAATGGTGAGCAACATGACGGGACTCCATGGCAAGCGTGTCCTGATTACCGGCGGCGCGAGTGGCATCGGCGCTGCTACTGCTAGGCGGTTCGTTGACGAGGGCTCGCGGGTCGTCGTGCTCGATCGCGATGAGGGGGGCTGCCGGCGCCTGGCTGGCGCGCTCCCGTCTCTTGCCGGCACCATCGTCGCCGACGTGTCCGACCCGGCCGCGGTGGCCGGCGCGTTCGGGCATCTCGATCACCTGCTCGGCGGAATCGACGTGCTCGTCAACAACGCCGGCATCAGTATCCGCCACGCCTTCCTCGACCTCGCGCCGGACGAGTGGCGCCGGGTGATGCGCGTCAATCTCGACGGCGTGTTCTTCGTCGCCCAGCAGGCCGCCCGGCGCATGAAGGCGGCCGGGGCCGGCGTCATCCTGAACATGGGTTCGACCAATGGCCTGATGGGCTATCCCTTCTACGCCGACTACAACGCCTCGAAGGCGGGGGTGATCGAGCTGACGCGCTCGATGGCCCTGGAGTTGGCCCCGCAGGTGCGAGTGAACGTTGTGTGCCCGGGCTACGTGTTGACGCCGATGCAGGAGGCCGAGTACACGCCGGAGATGATCGAAGCGGTCAACGGGAAGATTCCGCTGGGGCGCCACGCGAGGCCCGAGGAAGTGGCGGCGCTGTTCGCGTTTCTCGCCTCGGACGATGCCGCCTTCATCACCGGGCAGGTCTATGTGATCGACGGCGGGGAGATCGCGGGCGGCCTGGCAAGTCGGTAGGGCAGGCTTTCAGCCTCTGGACTCACCCGGCGCTGCGCCCCGGCACCTGCCGGTCGTGGCGCAGGCCGCCACAGGCAGCGATCTCCTCTTGAGCTGGCACTCTCAGTCGCGGCACAGGCCCCGCAGGCGGCGACCTGCTCCTATGCTGGCACTCTGAGTCGTGGCGCAGGACTTCAGTCCTGCGAGGTAGCCGCGACAGGGTTGGTTGTGCGCACAGGCTCGAGCCCTGTGGCACCTCGGTGATGGCATTGGCGGCCCTCCACGCCGGGCGTTGGGACCAGACTCAGGTTCCCTCAGTCGCGGCACAGGCCCCGCAGGCGGTGATCTGCTCCTATGCTGGCACTCTGAGTCGTGGCGCAGGACTTCAGTCCTGCGAGGCCGCCTGCCCGACGATATCCTCGACCCGGCACACGTCGGAACCTGCGTGCGGGTACTCGCCGATCACGTCGGCCAGCCCAGCCCGGACCGGGTTTCCGAGCACATACCGGCACGTAGCCAACGTCGACTCTTCGTCACGCAGCACGCGGTCGAAGTAGCCGGACTGCCAGAGGGGCTGCCCGGTCTTCTGGCGATGGCGGAACCCGGATGCCTGCTTGAAGCGACTGATGAAGTGCGGCAGGGAGGAATCTCCAGCCATGCCAGCCAGTACCAAATGAAGGTGGTCCGGCATGAAACAGTACGCGAAGATTGCGAACCGTTCCTCAGCCGAGAATGTCCGCAACAGCGACAGCGTCTCCGAGACGGTTGGCGGTTCGACGAAAGCAGGATGGCGATCAGCGGTGCACAGGGTGAGGAAGTACCGATAGCACCCGCGGTACTCGAACTGCCTCAGCCGGCCCGGGCGCGGGCGCCACATCACCAGGGCTGTTGCACGACCTGCGCCAGCTTGTCCACAGGGCTGAAGCCCTGTGCCACGACCGTTCCACTGGACAGGCCCGGCCAGAACGCTGTGCCACGACCGTTCCACTGGACAGGCCCGAACAGAACGCTGTGTCACGACCGTTCCACTGGACAGGCCCGAATAGAACGCTGTGTCACGACCGTTCCACTGGACAGGCCCGAATAGAGCCCTGCACCACACCGGGTCCAATCCTGCACTGCATGAAGCCCTGTGCCACAT
>Ga0316624_10000385_pt1 | contig 14670 bp, 10 predicted proteins | sample OWC_Aug_N3_C1_D5_FD_207657 | JGI IMG/M metagenome (GOLD analysis project Ga0316624, IMG submission 207657) | Wetland soil microbial communities from Old Woman Creek delta, Ohio, United States - OWC_Aug_N3_C1_D5_A | ecosystem: Environmental > Terrestrial > Soil > Wetlands | place: USA: Ohio... | reverse complement strand
CCAGCCCCGCGCAGAGACCCGAGGCAACAGGTGACGACCATAGACGCCGCTCGCCCCGAGGACCGCCACCGTCGTGGACACAGCGCTCATGCCTGCTCCTCGCGCATCCGTTCCCAACGGGAAGGCAGCGTAAGGCTGGACGTGGGCATCCGTCCAATGCATAATTTAGAGGTATTCCATCACTGAACCGCATGGTCATCATGGACGCCGAGGCCCTGCGAACCTTCCTCGAGATCCATCGCGCGGGCGGAATCACTCGCGCCACTGAGGCCCTTCACCGCTCCCAGCCGGCTGTGAGCCGCCGCCTCGCCCTGCTGGAGCAGGAGCTGGGCGTCGGGCTCTTCGAGCGCATCCGCGGCGGCGTCGTGCTGACCGACGCGGGGAAGGCCCTCCTGCCCTTTGCGGAAGCCGGACTGGCGGTCCTCGCGGACGCCGAGGCCGCCGTCCGCGCGGTGGGCTCTCGGGAAGCCGGAGCGGTGAGCCTCGCCCTGGTGGGCACGTTGGCGAGCTCGGGCCTGACCTCCGTGCTGCGGCGGTTCGCGCGGCGTCATCCGAGGGTCGAGCTGAGCCTGCGCACGGCGACGAGCCGCGAGGTGAGCGACCTCGTGCGTCGCGCAGAGGTGACGCTCGGGCTGCGTTACTCTCGCGATCCGGCCCCGGAGCTTCGCTGCGAGACGCTCTTCTCCGAGCGCATGGTCGTGGTGGCCGCCTCGGACCACCCCCTCGTCGGTGCGTCGCGCGTCCCGCCGAGACGGCTCGCGGAGCAGACCTGGATCGCGTTCCCCCAGGCCCCGGGAAGGCCCGAAGCCTCCGCCGGCTACGTCCAGCGAGCGCTCGACGCGGTGGGCGTGCCGGAGGGTCGGATCCTGCGCGTCGACAGCCTGACCGCACAGAAGCGCCTTGTCGAAGCCGGCTTCGGCATCGCGCTCCTCCCGGAGAACAGCATTCGCGAAGAACGGACGTCGCGCTCGCTCGCCGTGCTGGACGTCCGCGGCCTCGAGGTAGCGGTTCCCGTGGTCCTCGTCACCCGGCGCAACGGGTTCCTGGGAGCGGCGGCGCGGACCCTCGTGGGGGAGCTCCGCAAGGCAGCTGCCGAGGTGTCGGCCTAGAAGGGTGCGACGAGATCGCGGCGGCCCGCTGCGCCGCGCCGGGGGCGGGAGCGCCACCCCCGCCTCCTCCCGGCCACTTCCCAGGAAGAGTGCCGTGCGAGGAGGCCTGCCATGCCCCGTCCCCTCCCCGTCCTGGCTCTGGCCCTCGCCCTCGCGCTACCCGGTGCGGCAGGCGCCACTTCGTTCGTCTACCAGGCTGCGCTCAGCGGCCCGAACGAGTTCCCGGCCAACGCCTCGCCCGGCACCGGCTTCACCACCGTCACCTACGACGACGTGGCGCACAGCCTCCACGTCCAGATCACGTTCGGCAATCTCACGGCCGGCACCACCGCCTCCCACATCCACTGCTGCGTATCGCCAAGCGCGGCCACGCCCACCGCCGGCGTCGCGACCACCACGCCCACGTTCCCGAACTTCCCCCTCGGCGTCACCGCGGGGACCTACGATCAGACGTTCGATCTGACGCAGGCCGGGAGCTGGAACCCCGCCTTCGTGACTGCGAACGGCGGCACGACGGCAAGCGCGGAAACGACCCTCGCTGCCGGCTTGGCGGCCGGGTTCGCCTACCTGAACATCCACACCAGCGCGTTTCAGAGCGGCGAGATCCGCGGCTTCCTCACGCTCGTGCCCGAGCCAGGGACCGCCGGCCTCCTCGGAGCGGGTCTGGCGGTCCTCTCCCTGGCGCGCCGCCGCAGCGGCTGAGGCACCTCAGGGCTTCGGGTCCGGTCCCTCGTGCGGCTCGAGCCGCAGCCGCGCGCTGCGCCCGATCCAGCCCCGCCGGCGGAAGAGCCAGACCATGGTGGCGGCGATGGCGAGCATCGCCACCCAGAGCGCGGGGTACGCCCATGGCTGGTGCAGCTCGGGCATGTACTGGAAGTTCATGCCGTAGACGCCGACCAGGAAGGTCAGCGGGATGAAGATGGTGGACATCACCGTCAGCACCTTCATCACCTCGTTCAGGCGGTTGCTCACGCTCGAGAGGTAGACCTCCATCAGGCTGACGGCCATCTCTCGGTAGCTCTCCACCACGTCGATCAGCTGGATCACGTGGTCGTAGGCGTCGCGCAGGTAGACCCGCACGCCCGTCCCGATGCGCGGGCTCTCGCCACGCAGGAGGCGGCCCAGCGCGTCGCGCTGCTGCCAGAGCAGGCGATGGATCACCAGGAGCTGGCGCCGCACTCCATGGATCGTGGCGAGGGTGGCGCGCGTGGGCTCGCCCACCACCTCCTCCTCCAGCGCCTCGAGGACGTCGCCGAGCGACTCCACCGCGGGGTAGTAGGCGTCGATCACCAGATCGATCATCGCGTAGGCCAGGTAGTCGGCCTCCATGCGGCGGATCAACGCGTTGCCGCGGATCCGCTCGCGCACGGGGTCGAAGCAGTCCTCGCGCCCCTCCTGGAACGAGATCACCCAGCGCGGGCCGATCACCAGCCCCACCTGCTCGAGCTCGATCTCCCCGCCCTCGCGCAGCAGCGGCATGCGGCAGATCACGAGCTCGTGCTCGTCGAAGGTCTCGGCCTTCGGGCGCTGAGGGACATTCACCAGGTCTGCCAGGGCCAGGGGATGGATCGAGAAGAGCTCGCCGATGCGGCGCATCACGCTCTGGTCGCCCAGGCCCTCGACCTCGATCCAGGCGATGCCGCGCGGGGCCTGCCAGCGCGCGAGGTCCTCGACGTTCGCGATCGGCTCCTCGGTGTAGCCCGCCGGGTCGTACTCGATCACGGTCAGGCGCACGGCCCCGGCGTCCTCGGAGGGCGCGAGGGCGCCCGGCCCGGCCCCGACCGGCGGCATGCGCTTGCGGAAGACCCCCCCGGCGCGGCGCTCCGCGCGCCGCCGCTTGCTGGATCGGCTCAAGCAGCCCCCTCTCCGGCCGGCACCACGGCCCGCTCGGCCCGCTCCGGCACCCGGCGTCGCGACCGCACGCCCTCCAGCGCTCGCGCCACGCCGGGATCCCCCGCCAGCTCCTCCAGCGCGAGCCGCATGCGCCTCGACCAGCTCGGCCAGCGCTCCACCGGCACTCCCGGAAGGTTCACGGGGTCGAGCTCTCCCGCCACGTCGTCGAGCGAGATCCCGACCAGGGGCGACGGCGTTCGACACAGGAAGGCATTCACGGCCGCGCAGAGCTCGGGGGCGGAGGGCACGCCGTCGCCCGGCGGAAGGCAGCCCTCCTCCCGCAGCCGCCAGAGCAGGGCGGAGCGCTCGCGCTCGCGGCGGCTCCGCGCCTCGCCCACCTCCTCCGGGCTCATCTGGCCGACCTCTCGGCGGAGCTCGAGGTCGCGGTCGGCGAAGAAGCCGGCGAGCGGCGGGAGATCGTGGGTATTGGCGGTGACGAGGGCGCGGCTCGAGTACGCCGACGAGGGCCGGAAGCCCCCGTCCTGGCGCTCGAAGTAGAGGACCTTGGAGGAGAGCACGCCCCAGGAGGCGAGGGCGCCCGGCACCTCGGGCGGGATCGTGCCCAGATCCTCGGCCACCGCCACCGCCCGGTGTCGCTGGCTCTCCAGGGCGAGGATGCCGAGCAGGTCGTCGGTCGGATAACGGACGTAGGCGCCCTCGGAGCCCGGGCGACCGGCCGGGATCCAGTACAGGCGGAAGAGGCCGAGCGCGTGGTCGATGCGCAGCGCCCCGGCGTGGCCGAAGCCCGCGCGCAGCAGCCTCACCCAGTAGCGATAGCCGTCCGCCCGCAGCCGGTGGGGATCGAGCGGCGGAAAGCCCCAATCCTGACCCGCGGAGGAGTAGTCGTCGGGGGGCGCGCCGGCGTGGACGCCCTCGGCGAAGAGGCCCGGAAAGAGCCAGGGATCGGCGCCGTCCGGAGCCGACCCCACCGCGAGATCGGTGTAGAGGCCGAGCGGGAGGCCGGCGTCCCGGCCCTCGCGGGCCGCCGCGGCGAGCTGGCGGTCGAGCTCGAACTGGATCCAGCGCTGCCGGTCCACCGGCTCCGGGTGCGCCGCGCGAAAGGCGGCCACCTCGGCCGAGCGCGGGTCCCGGAGCCCGTTCGACCAGCGACGCGGATCGCAGAAGGGATCGCCCGAGCGCTCGACGAGCGCGCAGAAGGTGGCGAAATCGCGCAGCGTGTCGCCTTCCCGCTCCAGATAGCGCGTGTACTCGACACCCCGTGGCGTCGGCTGATCTCGGTGGAGCGCAACGAAGCGCCGGTGCAGCGGCTCGAGCACGCGGAGCTTCGCATCAAGCACGCTGTCCGTGTCGATGCGCGGGGCCTCGCGCAGGCGCTCGAGCGACGCCCGAAGCTCCGGGGCGGCCAGGAGCGCGCGCGCCTCCTCGCAGACGGCGAGCTCCGGCACGGCCTCCACGTCGAGATAGAGCACGCTCCGGTAGAGCCGCGAGAGCGGGCCGTAGGGGCTCACGTCGTGGCCGCGGCCGCGGATGGCGTGGAGCGGGTTCAGACCCACGAAGGCGCCGCCGGACTCCGCGCAGAAGCGAAGCAGCCCGCGCAGGTCGCCGAGATCGCCGAAGCCCCAGTTCCGCCGACTTCGAACGGTGTACAGGTTGGCCCACAGGCCGAAGACGCGGCGCTCGCCGATGCGCTCCGCCGGCCCGAAGCACGCGCGCGGCGCAACCACCAGCAGCGCCTCGCCGAGCCGGGTGCCGCCCCGGGCATCGAGCACCAGGCGCAGCCGGTGGTAGCCGGCCGGCGGTCGCAGCGGCAGCGGCAGATCGAGCTCGCCGCCCGGGCGGAGCGCCGGCGCCCGCCCCTCGACCCGCGCACTGCGGCCGTCCTCGCCCACCAGCTCGAGCGAGTAGGCGGTGGCCTCCTCGCTCTCGGGCAGCCGCACGCGGACGCGCGGCTCGCGCTGCGCGTGCTCCCGCCAGACCTGGACCGGATCGAGCAGGCGCGCCCGCTCCACCTGCTCGAGGGCCTCCAGCGAGACGGCGGCCGCGGCCTCGCTCGAGCCGTCGTGTCCGAGCGCCGCGACGAGCGCCTCGCGCGTCGCGTCCCTCGTGTGGTGCTCCTGGCGCCCGCTCTGGTCGATGTAGGAAGAGAGGATCCCGAGCCGCTCGGCCAGCGCGCGCAGCTCCGGCCGCTGGGTCATCGGCCTGCCGGCTCCAGCACCAGCGCGCCGAGGGGCGGCAGCCGCAGCCGGAGCGACTGGGCGTGGCCGTGCGAGGGCACGGGCTCGCTCTCGAAGCCGGGGGGCAGCCACCAGCCGCTCCCGCCGTAGCGCGGATCGTCGCTCGCGAGCCGGATGCGCCAGCGCCCGGCCACCGGCGCGCCCACGCGGTAGTCCTCGCGCGGCACGGGCGTCCCGTTCAGCACCACCAGCAGCATCGCGTCGCCGTCGGAGCGTCGATAGGCCAGCACCGTGTTGTCGGCGTCGGAGCAGTCGATCCAGGAGAACCCGGCCGGATCGTGGTCCCACCGCCACAGGCTCGGGGATTCGCGGTAGAGGCGCCCCAGGTCTTCGAGGAAGCGCGCGAAGCCCGCGCGCAGCGGATCGCCCGCCAGGTGCCAGTCCAGGCTCGTCTCGTGATGCCACTCGTTCCACGACGCGAGCTCGGTCCCCATGAAGAGCAGCTTCTTGCCGGGACGGGTCCACTGATAGGCCAGCAGCAGCCGCAGGTTGGCGAAGCGCTGCCACTCGTCGCCTGGCATCTTGCGCAGCAGCGACCCCTTGCCGTGCACCACCTCGTCGTGGGAGAGCGGCATCAGGAAGCGCTCGGTGTACTCGTAGAGCATCGCGAATGTGAGGTCGTTCAGGTGGAAGCGACGGTGCACGGGATCCAGCGCGAAGAAGAGCAGCGTGTCATGCATCCAGCCCATGTTCCACTTGAAGGTGAAGCCGAGGCCGTCCTCCGAGACCGGCGCCGTCACGCCGGGCCAGGCGGTGGACTCCTCGGCAATCATGATGCAGCCGGGCTGTTCGGCCTCGATCACGGAGTTCAGCGTGCGCAGGAAGTCGATGGCCTCGAGGTTCTCGCGGCCGCCGTGCACGTTCGGCATCCACTCGCCGTCGCGCCTGGAGTAGTCGCGATACAGCATCGAGGCCACGGCGTCCACGCGCAGGCCGTCGGCGTGGAACTCCTCCAGCCAGTAGAGGGCGTTCGCCACCAGGAAGTTCCGCACTTCGTGCCGGCCGTAGTTGAAGATCAGCGTGCCCCAGTCGGGATGCTCGCCGAGCCGCGGGTCCTCGTGCTCGAAGAGCGCGCTCCCGTCGAAGCGCCGCAGCGCGAAGTCGTCCTTCGGGAAGTGCGCGGGCACCCAGTCCAGGAGCACGCCGATCCCGTTCTGGTGGCAGTGGTCCACCAGGAAGCGGAAGTCGTCGGGGTCGCCCCAGCGCGAAGTGGGCGCGTAGTAGCCCGTCACCTGGTAGCCCCAGGATCCCGCGAACGGGTGCTCCATCACGGGCAGTAGCTCGATGTGGGTGAAGCCGAGACGTCGCACGTGCTCCACCAGCCGCGGCGCGATCTCGCGATACGTGAGCGGGCGGTTGCCCTCCTCGAGCACGCGGGCCCACGAGCCGAGGTGCACCTCGTAGACCGCCAGCGGCTCGCGCACGGGGTCGCGCCGTGCGCGCTCGGCCAGCCATGCCTCGTCGCCCCAGCGGTAGGAGGAGGCGCTGACGCGCGAGGCCGAGCCGGGCGGGAGCTCCATGGCGCGCGCGAAGGGATCCGTCTTGAGTCGCAGCGCTCCGTCGCGTGTCTTGATCTCGAACTTGTAGAGCGCTCCGGGCGAGACCCCGGGCACGAAGAGCTCGAAGACGCCCGAGCTCCCGAGCGTGCGCATGGGGAAGACGCGCCCGTCCCAGCCGCAGAAGTCGCCCACCACGGAGACACGGCGTGCGCTCGGCGCCCACACGGCGAAGGCCGTGCCGTCCACGCCGTCCACGCGCCGGGCGTGGGCCCCGAGCGCCTCCCAGAGCCGTCGGTGCGTGCCCTCGTTGAAGAGGTGGAGGTCGAGGTCGCCGAGCGTGGGAAGGAAGCGATAGGGATCTTCCCGCTCCCAGACCTGGCCGTCCGCGAAGTGGAAGCGTACGCGGTAGGCGAGCGACGGAGAGACGTCGGGGAGGAAGACGCCGAACACCCCGCCCGGACCCAGGGGATGCATGGCGAGGGGTGGTCCACCCGAGGCCGGGAGACACTCCGTGGCGACGGCGTCCGGATGGAAGGCGCGCACCACGACGCCGTTGCGCCCGCCCTCTCGCGCCGGATGCGCGCCGAGGAGGCGATGCGGCTCCGAGTGGTCGCCCGCCACCAGGCGGGCCAGCTCCGTGGCGTCGGCCGCCGAGGCGGACTCGGCGCCGGGCGCGAGCAAGGGCCGGCCTCCCTGACTCATTTCCCGGGCCGCTCGAAGGCGAGGAGCATCAGCGAGTGCGCCACCAGGCTCACGCCCTTCCCCCGGATGGCGCGGGCCCGCGCTCGGACGGGGTCGCGCGCCGTATTCAGCAGCTCCCGCCAGTGCCCGCCGGCCGGCTGGGGCGGTAGGGAGAAATAGCGGCTGCGGGCGCCGCCGTTCAAGAGCAGGAGCAGGGCCTCGGCGGGCTCCGGCTTCTCGGGCTCGCTCGGCTCCTCGGACGCATGGCCCGAGATCAGCATCCCGATGACGCGTTGCTCGGCGTCACCCCACCAGACGTGGGTCATCTCGCTCCCGTCCGAGCAGAGCCAGGTCACGTCCTTGAGCCCGTCGCCTGGGGGTGACGCCTCGCCCCGGAAGAACTGGCGGCGGCGCAGCAACGGGATCGCCGCGCGCAGGTGTGCGAGCCGCGCCACCCACTCCCCCCGATCGTGCACCGTGCCGCGCAGGCTCCAGTCCACCCAGGAGATCTCGTTGTCCTGGCAGTAGGCGTTGTTGTTCCCCCGCTGCGTGCGCCCCAGCTCGTCGCCGTGCGAGAGCATCGGGACGCCCTGGGACAGGAAGAGGGTGGCCAGCAGGTTGCGCTGCGCGCGCTCGCGGTGGCGGAGCACCGAGTGCACCGCGGTCTCCCCCTCGACGCCCCAGTTGCGGCTCGCGTTGTCGCCGGCGCCGTCGCGGTTTTCCTCCGCGTTGCTCTCGTTGTGCTTGCGCTCGTAGGAGACGAGGTCGCGCAGGGTGAAGCCGTCGTGGCAGGTCACGTAGTTCACGCTGGCCTGCGGGCCGCGGCCGCTCGGCTCGAAGAGGTCGCTCGAGCCCGAGATGCGCGAAGCCAGCTCCGGCACCTGGCCCCGGTCGCCGCGCCAGAAACGCCGTACGGTGTCACGGTAGCGATCGTTCCACTCGCTCCAGCCGAACGGGAAGCCCCCGAGCTGGTGCCCGCCGGGGCCGAGGTCCCAGGGCTCCACCACGAGCTTTACCTGCGAGAGGATCGGGTCCTGGCGCACGATGTCGAAGAAGCGCGCGCGCGGGCTCGGTGCGTCCGGGTCGCGCGCCAGGACGGGCGCGAGATCGAAGCGGAAGCCGTCCACGTGCATCTCGCCCGCCCAGTAGCGAAGGCTGTCCAGGATCATCTGCAGCACGCGCGGGTGTCGCACGTCGAGGGTGTTACCGCAGCCCGTGACGTCCTCGTACCTCCGTGGATCGTCCGGGAGTCGGCGGTAGTAGGCCGCGTCGTCGAAGCCGCGCCAGGAGAGGGTCGGACCGAGCGGACCACCCTCGCAGGTGTGGTTGTACACCACGTCCAGGATGACCTCGAGGCCGGCGGCGTGGAGCCGTTTCACCAGGCTCTTGAACTCCGTCACCGCCAGCGCCGGCTCGCTGGCGAAGCGGACGTCCGGAGCGAAGAAGGCGAGGGTGTTGTAGCCCCAGTAGTTCGAGAGGCCGCGCCCCGCCAGGTGCGGATCCGTCCCGTGCGTCTGCACCGGCAGGAGCTCGAGCGTGGTCACGCCGAGACGGCGCAGGTGAGCGATCACCGGCTCGGATGCGAGGCCGAGGAAGCGCCCCCTCAGCTCGTCGGGCACGTCGGGGTGGAGCCGCGTCATGCCCTTCACGTGACACTCGTAGAGGACGGTGCGCTCCCAGGGCACGCGGGGCGGGCAATCTCCCGCCCACTCGAAGGCGTCGTCCGCCACCACGCAGAGCGGAAGGAACGGGGCGCTGTCCTCGCCGTCCGGCGTCGAGTCGTCCGGCGGATCGTGCCGCGTGAAGCCGTAGAAGGCGTGGTTCCAGCGAAGCCCCCGGTCGAGCGCCCGGGCGTAGGGATCCACCAGCAGCTTCGAGGGGTTGTAGCGATGACCGCGCTCGGGCGCCCAGGGGCCGTGGACGCGGTAGCCGTACCGCTGCCCCGGGCGAAGGCCCGGCAGGTAGCCGTGCCAGACGTCGCCGGTGCGCTCCGGAAGCGAGACCCGCGCGATCTCCTTCTCGCCCTCGGCGTCGTAGAGACAGAGCGCCACGCGGGTGGCGCCCCCTGAGAACACGGCGAAGTTCACGCCCTCGCCGTCCCAGCGTGCCCCGAGCGGAGCAGGCCGGCCCGGCAGCACTTGGAGGCCGGCGCTCGTCACCGCGTCGCGTGTGGAGCTGCCCATGGGCATCGCTCTCGGGCACCCTACCATCCCCCCGGCACGTCCGAAAGCGGGAGGTCGGATCGCGAGATGACGGGCAGCATCCTGCAGGGACTCCGGGAGATCGGCGTGGTCGACGTGTTCGACGTCGCGCTGGTGGCGATCCTCTTCTACGCGGTCATCGTGTGGATGCGCCAGGCGCGCGCCGGCCTGGCCCTCGTCGGCATCGTGATCCTCGGTGGTGTCTATATCATCGCACGCGGGATCGGGATGCAGCTCACGGCCTGGCTGTTTCAGGGCTTCTTCGCGATCTTCGTCGTCATCCTGGTCGTGATCTTCCAGGAAGAGCTGCGCCGCCTCTTCGAGCGCATCGCGATGCTCGGCCTGCGCCGCCACACGGCCGGGCCGCCGGCGGGCGGCGCGGCCGACGCGCTGGCGCGCAGCGTGGTGGAGCTGGCTCGGCGCCGGATCGGCGCCCTGCTGGTGCTCCCCGGGAGCGACCCGCTGGAGCGTCATCTGGAGGGCGGAGTCGAGCTCGATGGGTTGGCTTCCGAGCCGCTTCTCTTCAGCCTCTTCGACGTCCACTCGGCTGGCCACGACGGCGCAGTGCTGCTCGCAAACGGCCGCATCCGACGCTTCTCGGTGCAGCTCCCGCTCTCGCGCGACTTCTCGCAGCTCGCAGCGCGCGGCACGCGGCACGCCGCAGCGCTCGGTCTGGCCGAGCGCACGGACGCACTCTGCCTCGTGGTGTCGGAGGAGCGGGGGGCGATCTCGGCGGCGCGGGACGGCCTGCTGCGCGAGCTCGCGACCTACGAGGACGTGCGCAGCGAGCTCGACGCGTTCCACCGCGACAAGGCGCCGACGCCCGAGCGCCGCCGCGCCCGGTGGCTGCGCGGGCTGCGCCAGCGGCTGCCGGAGAAGGCGCTGGCGGCGGGGCTGGCACTCGCGATGTGGCTGGTCTTCGTGCCCGGATCGCAGACCGCCGAGCAGACGCTCCAGATTCCCGTAGTGGTCGAGAACCTGCCCCCCGGCTACGAGCTCGAGAAGGTGGACCCGGCCACGGTGGAGGCGACCTTGAGGGGGCCGCGGCGCCAGTTCTTCCTGATGGATCGGGGCGCACTCGCGGCGACCGTGGACGGGATCCTGGTGGAGCTCGGGCGCCGCAGCTTCGAGCTCTCGGACCAGAACGTGCGCCATCCGAAGGGCCTGACGCTGCTCGACGTCGCGCCCCGCCGCGTGCGTCTCAGCGTGAAGCGGCTGGCATCGGCGGACGAGGGCGTGAATGGGGGCGGCGTGGAGAACGGCGCGCCGTCGCCGGTCCCGCATTCCTGACGGCGCCCCGGAGCCGCCTCCGGTGTCTTCCGGCGGCTACAGGCGCGCGCTCGGCCGATCCAGCCGGTAGCGGCGCAGCTCGGGCACGCGCCAGGCGACGGCGGCCACCACGGCAAGGCAGCCGAGGCCGCCGCTCACCACCGAGAAGGGGGCCGTGGTGAGCGCGGCCACGAAGCCGGACTCCATCGCGCCGAGCTGGTTCGAGGCGCCGATGAAGAGGAGGTTCACCGAGCTCACGCGGCCGCGCAGCTCGTCGGGCGTGGAGAGCTGGATCGCCGTGCTCCGCATCACCACGCTCACCTGGTCCGCCATCCCGGCCAGCGCATACGCGGCGACCGAGAGCGGAAACGAGCGCGAGAGGCCGAACACGATGGTGACCAGGCCGTAGGCCACGATCGCCACCACCAGCGCGCGGCCGGCCCGTACGATCGGCGGGCGCAACATCAGCACGAGCGCCATCAGCAGCGATCCGATCTCGAGGGAGCTCGTGAGGAGGCCGTAGCCCCGGGCGCCCACCTGCAGGATCTGGTCGGCGTAGATCGGGAGCAGCGCGCTCGCGCCGCCGAAGACCACGGCGAACATGTCGAGCACCATGCAGCCCCAGACCAACCGCCGGCTGCGCACGAAGGCCACGCCCTCGCGGATGGCGCGCCAGGTGACGCCGCTGCCTCCCGCTTCGCGGGGGCCGGGCCGCAGCGCCGCGAGGCCGGCCAGCGAGCCCAGCAGGAGGACGGCGTTTGCGGCGTAGGCGGCGGCCACGCCGCGCGCGGCAATCACCAGGCCGCCCAGCGCCGGGCCGGTGGCGAAGGCGAGCGCCGTCACCGCCCCCGTCACGGTGACGGCGCGCGGGAAGCTCGCGCGCGGCATCAAGGTCGGCAGCAGGGCCATCCGCGCCGGGTTCTCGAAGGCCGCGGCGCAGGAGACGGCCACGATCACGCCGTAGAGGAGCGGCAGGCTCGCCTGCCCTCGTGCCGTCTCGACACACAGGAGCGCCGAGCCCGCGAGGGCGGCGAGCTGCGCCAGGATCATGATGCGCCGCCGCTCGTAGACGTCGGCGGCCGCACCGCCCACCAGCGCGAGCCCGAGCGCCGGGACGAACTGCACTCCGCCGATCAGGCCCAGATGGAAGGCCGAGTGCGAGAGATCGAAGACATGCCAGGCCACCGCGGCCCGCAGGAGGGTCATCGCCGTGGCGGAGCCGAAGCGGCTCGCCAGGTAGACCCGGAGCTCGGGCGGGAGCGCCTCGGCGAGCGTCACTCAGCGCGCCCGCAACGTCGCCAGCTCCGCGGCCATGGCGTCGAGGCGCGCCAGCAGCTCGCGGTGTCGCACGTCCTCCACGGGCGGCTTGCGTCCGACGAACGAGATCCGGCCCGCGGGATCGATCTCGGCCTGCTCGACCTCATCCAGGCTGCCGAAGCCCTGCTCGTGCGCCGCGCGCTCGAGCTCCACCCGGGTCACGAGCTCCGAGCGCAGCCGCTCCTCCTGCACGCGGCCGCCCTCGATCAGCACCACGGGCTGGCCCTCGAGCGCGTCGTCCAGCTTCGGATGCTCGAAGAGGAAGCGCACGATCGCCGCATTCAGCCCCAGCAGCGTCACCGCTCCCAGCAGCCCGCCTGCCAGGCTCGAGTCGTCCCCGATGATGGCGTTCTGCACGGTGTTGGCGAGGAGGAGGAGCACCACCAGGTCGAAGGTGTGGAGCTGCGCCAGCTCGCGCTTTCCGGCAAGCCGCAGGCCCACCACCAGGAAGGCGTAGACCACGACGGTGCGGACGACCTTTTCGAGCACCGACATGTCCAGGTGGAAGAGATCGAAGAGCAGCTGTCCGTGCATCGAAGCCTCGTCCTCCTCCGGCCGGCCGCCGGCTTCAGATCACCCAGGCGGAGGCGCCGCCGTCGTTCGCGGCCGCGCGCAGCGCGGCCCCCTCCGCTTGTGCTCCTACGTGCGCCCGCGCCCTCTGGAGCGCGCTCTCCAGCGCGGCGAAGGGGCGCTCCGCACGGTCGTAGATCGCGTCCTCGCCGAGAACGCCGCCGAGGCCGCTCCCCTCCACGCTGGCGCGCAGCTTCGGGGGCAGCCCGCACAGCAGGACGAGGCCGCCGCGCGCCCGGAACTCCAGCGCGAAGCGGGCCAACGCGGTCGCCGCCGCTCCGTCCACTGCATGGGTGCCGCGCAGCCGGATCACGATGGCGCGCGTGCCCTGGGCAACCACCGCTTCGAGCCGCTCCGCCAGCTCCTCGGCCACGCCGAAGAACAGGTCGCCCTCGATCTGCAGCACGGTGATCGGCCAGCGCCCGGTCTCCGCGTCGAGTGGGCGCTCCGTCCAGTGCCCCGCCTCGGCGCGCTGCCACTCGGAGAGGCGCAGCAGGCTGGCGCGCCGGATCACCAGCGCGAGCGAGAGGAAGACGCCCAGGAAGACGGCGAGCTCGAGGTCGAGCAGCAGTGCCGAGGCGGCCGTCACACCGAGGACGACCCGCTCGGAGCGGTCGAGGCGGAGCGCGTGGGCCAGGCCCTCGGTCTGCACCAGGCGCCAGGCGATCCAGAGCACGACGCCGGCTACGCTCGCCAGCGGGACGAAGCGCACCAGGGGGCCGGCTGCGACGACCGCCGCCAGCACGCTCAGCGAGGCGAAGATGACGCTCATCGGTGTCGATGCGCCTGCCTCCACGGAGACGGCGCTCCGGCCCCAGGAGACCGAGCTCGGGAGGCACGGGAAGCAGGCGCTCGCCAGGTTCGCGAACCCCTGCGCGCGCAGCTCGCGGTCGGCGCGGAGCTTGCGACCGGTCGCCGCCTCGATCGACTTCCCGATCGAGACGACCTCCACCATGCCGACCAGCGCAATGGCGAGGCCGGGGAGAAGGAGGCCGCGCAGCAGCGCCGGATCCAGCACCGGGAGGCTAGGCCGCGGGAGCCCGCGCGGGATCTCGCCCAGCAGCGCGGGGCCCGTGCTGCCGTCCCAGCCGAGCGCGCGACACGCTGCGGCGCCGGCCACCAGCGCGAGCAGGGTCCCCGGGATGCGCGGGGCCACGCGACGGAGCAGGGCGATTCCGGCCACCGTGCCCGCCCCGAGCGCGGCCGCACGTGGATCGAGCTCGGGGAGACGGCCGGCCAGCTGCGCCAGGTCGACCAGCGCGCGGCCGCTCGCGTGCAGCTGGATTCCGAGCGCCGCCGGGAGCTGCCCGATCACCAGCAGCGCCGCCGCGCCCAGCGTGAAGCCGCGCACCACCGCGGGCGACACGTAGCGCGAGAGCCGGCCGAGACCCGCCAGGCCCACACCCGTCTTGGTGACGCCGACCAGCAGGCAGAGGGTCGAGAGCACGGGGAAGAGGCCCGCCTGCTTTGCCAGCGGGCTCGTGGCGAGCACCCCTCCCACCAGGAGCGCCGCGGTGTTGGTGGCGCCGGACGCCAGGTGTGGGGAATCGCGCAGCACCCCCGCCACCAGGCCCGGGACGATCATGGTGTAGAGCGCCACCTCGGGCGGCACGCCGGCTACGAGCGCGAACGCCATGGCCTGAGGCAGCGATACCAGGCCCACCGTCGTTCCCGCCACCAGGTCGCGGCCGAGGGCCCGTCTTCGCGACCCGACGCCTCTGGGTGTCATGCGGGCGCGCCGCCGGCCGGAAGCGTCACGATCACCACGGTGCTCTCGCTCCGCTCCAGGATCTGCTGGACGCCGTGACCGAGGAAGGGACGGCCCGAGAGCTGGCGCAAGTTGGCGGGGAGCACCACCAGGTCCACCGCCTCGGCCCGGGCCAGCTCGAGGATCTCCTCCGGCACGGTCGTGCCGGTGCGGATCACCGGGCGCGCG
>Ga0316624_10000384_pt1 | contig 14676 bp, 6 predicted proteins | sample OWC_Aug_N3_C1_D5_FD_207657 | JGI IMG/M metagenome (GOLD analysis project Ga0316624, IMG submission 207657) | Wetland soil microbial communities from Old Woman Creek delta, Ohio, United States - OWC_Aug_N3_C1_D5_A | ecosystem: Environmental > Terrestrial > Soil > Wetlands | place: USA: Ohio... | reverse complement strand
ACCGACGCCAGGGAGGTGAAGAAGGGACTTCTTGAGGTGGCCTATCAAGGGACGTTGTTCCTGGATGAAATCGGGGACATGAGCCTGAACCTTCAAGGGAAGATCTTGAGGCTGGTTGAACAGAAAACGTTTCGAAGAATAGGCGGCCTTAAAGACATTCATGTGGATGTCAGAATCATCACAGCGACCAACAAGGACCTTCTCAAGCTGAAGGAGGAAGGCAAATTTAGGGAGGATCTTTTCTACAGAATCAATGTTGCCTCGATCAAACTTCCTACCCTTCGTGAGAGACCGGAGGATATTCTCCCCCTGACAAAATATTTTGTACATAGGTACAATGAAGAGTTTCATAAAAACGTCCAGACGATATCAAAAGGAGTGGAGACTTTTCTCAGAGAATATGGTTGGCCTGGTAATGTTCGCGAATTAAAAAATGTGATCGAAAGGGCCATGATCCTTGTTGAAGATGAGACTCTCCTTATGGAGCACCTGCCCATAGAGATTCTTGGGCAGGCTTCGAAACAGGGAGGGGTGATTGAAGGGATCCGGATCCCGCCTGAAGGAATTTCGATGGAAAAAGTAGAAGAAGCTCTCGTGAGGCAGGCGCTCAAGATGACCAATGGCAATCAAACCAAAGCAGCCAAACTCTTGGATATCAGCCGAGACGCCCTCCGATACCGAATGCAGAAATTCGGACTCCTTGAATTTACGACTTAATTTCTTTCTTCAATAGTATGCAAGCCAGAACACTGAGTGTTCGATGGTCGAATCGGAAAGCAAACCCGGCTTTGACTTGCTTGCTTTTTCATCTGAATCCCTTTTCCTCTAAGAGGCTGCCATATGTAATCATGGCTATGAACGTAACCTCTCCAATGCCAGGGGTAACGGCCTACTTTTGCCGCTGGAGAACCTCTATCCAGCGGCGCGCTGCTTCTAAGTCAGGCCGTAGCTTGAGAACTTGCGAAAAATGTTCTATGGCCTCTCCGGTTCTGTTCTGCCGTGCCAGAGCAACTCCCAGGTTAAAATGTGCCTCGACAGATTTGGGATCGACGCGAAGGGCTTCGTTGAAACAGCGGATTGCCTCATTGGGTCTTCCTCCCTGGGCTAACGCAGCCCCCATGTTAATGGGGCCTTTAGCGGAATAAGGTTCCAGTCGCAGGAACATATCGTAGTGCCTTAACGCGCTGTTATACTCCCCTTTTCTCACCAATAGAATACCTAAATTCAGATGCACATCGGCAAAATTGGGGTCAATTCTGAGCGCCTCTTCATAATGGATGATTGCCTCATCAATTCTCCCAAGGTTAGCCAGAGTCCTCCCCAGGTTGCCATGGGCAAGCGCATAGTCGGGGATTAGTTTCAGTGCCTCATTATAGTGACTGATTGCCTCCATAAATTTCCCCTGGTTTGCGAGGGCCGCCCCCAGATTGACATGAGCCGTTGCAGATTTTGGCCATGCCCGGAGCGCTTCCTGATATTGCAGGATTGCCTCATCGAGCCTTCCTTCATCCGCCAGCGCGATCCCATAGTTGTTAAGGATGAGGTAGTTACCGGTGGTAACTTGAAGTGTGTGCTGGTAGAGGGAGATATTATTCTTCCAGTATCCGAGCTGTCGCCAGGTTATCACGGTTGAAGCGGAGATAACCAAACCTGCGAGGATAACAAGGATGGTTCCCCGACGATGCCAACCTTGCAAAAGGTCTGGCACTCCCCAGCCGCACATAATGAAAAGACCAATCAATGGAATGTAAGTGTACCGGTCTGCTATGGACTGACCGCCCACTTGGACAAGTCCGATCACAGGCACGAGCGTAATGAGAAACCAGAACCAGCCTGTTAGCAGATAGGGATAGCGCCGTCTGTACCTTATCGTCACCACGGTAATAAACAATATCAAAATACCTGAGCCGAAAACCTGCCACAGGGGAAGCGATGAGGGGAATGGGTAGAGAATCGCCAGGTCTTGGGGCCAGATCGTTTTGCCAACGTATTTTGCGTAAGCGATGACGGCATTCTCGACGCGAAGGGTGAAAGGAATGGCATCGAGGGATTTCATTGCTCCGCCCTTGTCTTGTGCATAGATGGTGATAGCAGCTGAGAGTGCAGAACAAAGAAAGAAGGGGATCTTTTCTTTGACCAGAGACAGAAAAGTGAAACTTTCCATCTGCTCACGAGAAAAGCGGTTGAGAGGCCAGTAATCCATAAGGATCATCGTAAGCGGCAAGGTCACGAGCATTGGCTTCATCATGAGACCCGCAACAAAGGAGAAAAGGGTTACGAGAAAGGCTTTGACCGTTCGATGTTTGACATAGCCGGCATAGCAGAGGAGGGTCAGCAACCAGAAGAAGCCGCTCAAAACATCCTTACGCTCCGCAACCCAGGCAACCGACTCCACATGAAGCGGATGGAGCGCAAAGAGTGCTGCGACAAACAGGCTTTGCCAAGGGGCCATGGTGATCTGTACGAGAAGCCAATACAAGAGTAGTGTCGAGGCGGTATGAATCAAGACATTAGTGAGATGGTGGCCGCGAGGGCTGAGGCCGAAGATCTCGACATCCGCCATATGGGACAACCAGGTGAGGGGGTGCCAGTTGGACGCTTTGGTTGTCGCGAAAGCCCAGACGATATTCCGGCCGGTTATTCCCCCTTTCACAAACGGATTATTCGTAACATAGAGAGGGTCGTCGAGATTGATGAACTGGTGATTCCAGGTTTGTATAAAGACTCCGAGTGTGAGGGCAAGTAAGACTGCGCACAATATTATTGGGGCTTTTCTCTGATACATAATGTTCATCCTCAATGAGGATAGGACACCGGCTAATTTACATTATCCTAGTCGACCCGCTGGGCGGCGCCAAATTTCCTTTCGAGCAACATCTCCTGCCTTGCCAGGTCAGTCCATCCCTTCCTACTGTAAGCGATGGCGAGGTTACCGTGTGCCTCCGCGTAGTCCGGCTGTAGGGAAATGGCCCGCTGAAACTCGGCAATGGCCTCATCCACCATGCCTACTCGATAGAGCATGTAACCGAGGTTCTTGTGAGCCCGGGCATTGTTCGGGTCGAGCCGCACCGCTTCCCGCGCGTGGAAAAGCGCCTCTTCGATCTTTCCCTTCACCGCTAGGTCCTGTGACAGAATATGGTGTGCCCGTCCGTTTTCCTGGGTTACGGCGATGGCGTGCCGGAAGAGCGACTCTTGGTCTTTCCAATATCCGACCTGCCGGAAGGTAACGACAGAAAACATAACGACAATGACAATGGCCGCCAGGCGCATTGCAACCTTCATCCTAGGGGCGCCCCGAGCAATCCGCTCGGCGCTCCATGCCACTGCGATGAATATGCCGATAATCGGCAGATAGGTGTATCGATCCGCGATTGCCTGGGAGCCCACTTGGACGAGACCGATTACCGGGACCAGCGTGCCCAGGAACCAGAACCAGCCTACGGGTAGCCAGGGCATCGTTCGTACTTGCCGCAGGGCGAGGACGGTGATTGCGAGGAGCAACAACAGGGCCCCCACCACTTGCCACGCGGGTGGGCCTGCCTGGGCTTGAGGATAATAGGCCGCGAGCGCAGAGGGCCAGAAGGTCTTTCCCAGGTAGCGCCCGTAGGAAATGAAGACGTTCTCAATCCGGGCACCCAGACTCAATCGCTCGAGCGAGTTCAGGGCGCCGCCTCGACTCTGGGCGACCACGGTGATCACGGAGGAGGCCGCTGACAGAAGAAGTAATGGTATTTTCTCCGTCAGGAGATGGGGCAGCGGGAATTGCGGTACCGGAAGACAGGAAGGATCGACCTCCGATGGCGAGCCCTTCAGGCGCTGAAGTGGCCACAAGTCAAGAAGAAGGAGCAAGAACGGTGCGGTTACCCACATCGGTTTTGAAAGGAGACTCAAGACGAAGAGCACGCCGACGAGGCTGTGGCGTTTGACACTCGGCTTAGCCGAATACCACCCATAGGCCCAGATCATAAGGAAGCCGAAGAGGGTGCTCAATAAGTCCTTACGCTCACTTATCCAGGCGACAGACTCGACATGCAGCGGGTGGACAGCGAATAGGGCTGCGACAAAAGCGCTGCATCCAGGAGCGCCCGTCAGCCGCGCCAGGACGAAGAATAGGAGCATGGCATTGATGGTATGCAGCAGGGTGTTAACCAGGTGATGAGCGCCCGGGTTCACTCCAAAGAATTCAACATCAAGCATGTGAGAGAGCCAGGTCAGCGGATGCCAGTTTGATGCGGCAAAAGTAGTGAAGGCCCAGGCAATGTTCCTACCCGTGAGGCCCTCCTTGACATGCGGATTCTCCGTCACATAGAGAGGATCATCGAAATGTAAAAACTGGTGATTCCTGGTTTGTATGAAGACACCCAGCGTAAGGGCTACCAACACCAGACACACGGCCGTCTTAAAACAGATCCTGCTCCTCACCTATGCCTCACCTTATGTTCCAGGTACCGAAATGCCCGATTGATTCAGATAGTTGAGCAACCGATTGGCGTATGGGGAGTTGTTATTGTTGAGTACGCGGTATTCAACTATCGCTGAATGATAATCCTTTAACCGGATATAAGAAACACCCGATATGAAATGTGCCCTGTCGTTAGTAGGCAGCATGGCTATTGATTTTTTGCACGATTCCACGGCCTTTTCGTACTGTCCAAGTTCGAAATAGAGCCAACCCTGGCTAACATATTCGAGGGGTTCTGGCTGAATACGGAGCGATTCAGAGGCATGGTGTAATGCTTCAGTGAGATTTCCTTGCTCTGCGAGGGCTGCGGCCAAATTCTTGTGCGCTAACGAGTTATTCTCTGTTACCTCCAGGGCGTGCCGGAACAGCGTTGCACTGTCATGCCATTTCTTCGCTTGCAGGTTCGTAAGGACCGAACACACGATGATTATAGCAATGATCGATACCGCCAATACTTTTCTGCGGATCCGAAACCGCTGCGCAAGGTCGCTGATTCCCCAGATGACAACAATGAATGGCCCGATTAAAGGAATATAGGTATAACGGTCAGCCATGGCGTGTTGGCCGATCCTGATGAATCCAATGACAGGTACCAGGGTGATGAGATACCAGAACCACCCCGCTACGAGGTAGGGGAGACGCCCCGCCGAACGCACAACCAATGCCGATGCAACGATGATCGCTACAGCCGCCGTAGCGATCTGCCACCAGGGAGTTGCTCCGGGATCGTACGGGTAATAAACAGCAAGCTTGCTCGGCCAAACCATTTTCATCACATATTTTGCGTAGCCTGAGAATGCATTCGCCGCGTTCACGATAAGAGAGCTATCGCTAGAGATGGCGCCTCCCTTTTTCTGGGCCAGGAACGTAACCACAACTGACGCAGCGGAAAGAAGTGCCAGAGGAACTTTCTCAAGGACAAGAAATGAAAACGACATTTTGGAAGAAGCTCCAATTACCCCATTGCCCTGACGCACACGTCCCAAGGGCCAGTAGTCCATGAGTAGGAGAATTAAAGGGAGGGTTATCAGCATTGGTTTTGCCATGAGGCCGAAGACGAAAAGAAGGACGCAGAGCAGATACATCATAACTTTAGGGTTTCTCGTATAGGCCACATAGGCCAGCATTGTCAGAAACCAGAAAAAAGTGCACAACAGGTCCTTTCGGTCGGCTACCCACGCTACCGATTCTACGTGCAGCGGATGGAGCGCAAAAAGTCCTGCAATGCATAAACTCTTCCACGGCGCCAAGGTTATCTTTTTAAATAGCGTGAAGAGCAACAGGCTATTGACAATATGCAGGAGGAGGTTCATAAGATGATGCCACATAGGGTCCAAACCGAAAAGCTGGACATCTAGCATGTGCGAGATCCACGTCAACGGATGCCAATTATAAAAGTAGAACGTCGTGAAAGCCCACTTGATAGAATTGCCAGTGATACCTGATTTTACATGACTATTTGCGGTGACGTAGGACAGGTCGTCGTAATTGACGAAATGATTATTGAAGACAGGAAAATAGACCAAAAGGGTGAGCACAATGATGCCCACCATCATATAGGTCGCCAAATTCCTTTCTTCGTTTTTCTGTTCCATGTGATGTTTTCAATTCTCCGTTTTGCGCCCGAGCCTCTTCAGCCAGTTACGTGCCTCCGCGGAGCCAGGGGTCAGCTTAAGCACTTGGGCAAACTGCTCTGCAGCTTCATCAACCCTGTTCAGCCGTGCCAAAGTGATTCCCAGATTGAAATGTCCGTCTACGGATTCAGGATCGATAAGGAGTGCCTGGTTGAAATGATTGATTGCCTCAGCCAGCTTCCCTTGTTGGGCCAATGCAACCCCCATGTTGTTCAGCGCTTTACTCCAGTTGATCCGGGCGAGGGCATAGTCTGGTTTGAGGCGTAACGCTTCGCTATAGTGGCTAATTGCTTCTTCAATTTTTCCTTGGCCTGCAAGGGCAGCTCCCAGGTTGACATGCGCAGTTACGGATTTGGGCCATATCCGAAGCGCCTCCTGGTATGCCTGGATAGCTGCGCCTACCTGTCCGCGATCTGCTAACGCGATGCCGAGGTTGTTGAGGATGACGTAGTTATTGGTAGTAACGTCGAGGGTATGCCGGTAGAGGGAGATGTTGTCCTCCCAGTATCTTAGTTGTCGCCAGGTTGTTACGGCCAGAGACGAGACAACAACACATGAAAGAATGACAAGAATGGCCTGGCGGTAGCGCAGGCTACGCAGGAGATCAGGCATCCCCCAACTGGCCATAATGAAAAGGCCTATAAGGGGGATATAGGTGTACCTGTCAGCCATGGACTGGCTGCCCACCTGGATAATTCCTATAACCGGTAGAAGTGTAATAAGAAACCACAACCACCCAACGAGGAGGTATGGCTTTTTGCGCCTAAAATGGATCGTTGCTATCGTCATGAGAATGAGCGTCGCGCCGGAAGCGAAAACCTGCCAGAGTGGTATTGACAAAGGAAACGGATACAAGAAGGCCAGGTCTTGAGGCCAGATTGTTTTCCCGATGTACGCCGCATAAGCCAGCAGAGCATTCCCTATTCGACTTGTCAAAGGAACCGCTTCGAGAGAACTTATGGTTCCTCCACTTTTCTGAGCATATATCGTGACAAGGGCTGATAGAAGAGATAATAGAAAGAAGGGAATCTTTTCTTTTAAGAGAGTTAGCAGAGTTTCGCAGGCTCTGTTAAGACCGCCTGCGCCATCTGGTATTTCTTCCGATTGGAAACGGCTAAAAGGCCAATAATCCATAAAGATCATTACGAGCGGCAAGGTTACCAGCATTGGCTTTGCCAGAAGGCCAAAAACAAAGGAGAAAAGGGTGAGGAAATAGAACTTGACCGTTCGATGTTTGACATAGCCGGCATAGCAGAGGAGAGTCAGCATCCAGAAAAAGCCGCTCAGGACATCTTTACGCTCCGCCACCCAGGCAACCGACTCGATATGGAGAGGATGGAGGGCAAAAAGTACAGCGACAAACAGGCTTTGCCAGGGGGCCATGGTGATCTGTGCGAGAAGCCAAAACAAGAGCAGTGTTGATGCCGTGTGAATGAAAACACTCGTCAGATGGTGCCCGCAAGGGTTAAGGCCGAAGATTTCGACATCCGCCATATGGGACAACCAGGTGAGGGGGTGCCAGTTGGACGCAGTAGTGGTGGTAAAGGCCCAGGCGATGTTCTTTCCAGTGAAGCCTCCTTTGACATGCGGATTATTCGTAACATAGAGAGGGTCGTCAAAATTGATGAATTGGTGGCCCGCGGTTTGCCAAAAGATACTTAGAGTGACGCCAATCAACACCAGGCAGAGGAGAACACTATTGCGCATAAAACCCACTTTCAACATTCCCTGGTCTATTTTTTCGCGGGACTCGCTGCTTTTCTCATAGCTATTGTCAGGTTGTTCCGTGCGTTTACATTGTCGGGGTTGAGGCTAACCGCCTTTTTGAATTCTACGATGGCTGCTTCGAACTGACCACTCCTTTCGTAGACAATGCCGAGGTTATTGTGGGCTTCGTCATAATCCGGGGCAAGCCTGATAGAGGCTTCATATTCCCGCATCGCACCTTGCAGATTCCCCTGTGACAGATAAATATTCCCTATATTATAATGCGCCATAGGATCCGTAGGCTGCAACTGCAGAACAATCGAATACTCCCTGATCGCTCCGGGCAAATCTCCCTGTTTCCTGTAGATAATCCCCAGGTTGTTATGCAATTCGTAATTGCGGGGGTCTATTCGAATTGCCTTCTGAAGCTCTTCCCTTGCCTCCGCGAGACGTCCTTGCATGCAGTAGTATATCCCGAGGTTCTGAAGGGGCCGTATCTTGGCAGAACTTTTCCTTGCAGCATCTTCCCAGAGAGAGATTTCGCTCGCCCAAACAGTGTTCCTGAGGTAGGTTGCAAAAGTAAGAGATATGATTGCAGCCCCCAAAACCCCATAAAGGATTCCGGGATGCAGGAACCGGAGCTTCGAGGATTTCCGCAGGGCAAAGACTCCGAGCGAAACAACAGCCGTGATCATGCCGACAGAAGGGAGGTAAATCCTATATTCGGCGACAAGCTCAGCCAAAGGGATGATGCTGGACTCAACGGAAAGGGTGACAAAAAACCAAATGATTCCAAACGACGCCAATTTAAGTTCAGGATATTCCCTTTTCCTTTTGGCGGCAAAATAGAGATAAAGCCCAAAGGAAAACAGGGCGAGTAACGATACGAAGGAGAAAAGGACAGGCAAATCGAGCGGCGACGTATAAACAGGAACAGCATGATCGATGTTCTGGCCCACCGGGAAGAACAGCAGCCTGATATACAGGATGATAACCCTGAACTGGGTCAGTAGGTAATGCATCCTGGAAATGTTTGTCTCATCAGCGGCGGTGATGGAGCGCATCGTACTGTCCAGGGCATTCAATGTGCCCTGGTAGAAAAAAATGAGGACCGGGATGATTAACAAGGTGGCGGCAAACGGGGCCAGGGCCCTGACTCTATCCCGCAAGCTTCCCGAAAAAAAGGTCATCTCACACAATGCCACAATAATCGGCAGGGTAAACGTGAACTCTTTTGTCCGCATCGCCACGACTGCGGAAACAAGAGAACCTGCATAATAGACATATCGCTTATACCCTGGTGATGAAATCCTGAAGCGCAGGTACAACAAGAGTGACAGCAAATAGAAGAGGGCCCCAAGCGGTACAAACCGTTGCGAGATATAGGTCACCGCCTGTGTCTGGATCGGATGACTGACAAAGAGCAACGAGGAAGCGATTGGGATGATCGCGCGGAGGTTAAGGCTGCCATTGGAGGGCGGAAGCGAGAAATATTCTGTTCTCAGAATGGCCATCAAGATGAGGTACACGAGGATGCCGTTCAGGATGTGGATCACCAGATTGACGACATGGTAGCCGACCACATTGAGCCCGTGCAGGCGGTAATTAATGGCAAAGGATAGATGGCCGACAATACGGGTCATGAACGCAGACCTGAGAGCCATAGGAAAAGAGGTAGGGGAATGCTCTGTAAGCGAGGTGATTTCGGAAGGGGAGATAAAGTAACGAAATGTCCTGAGGGTCGGGTTGTTGACGATGTAGGCATCGTCATCAAACTGGAAGGGGGAGGTGAATGTGTTCGAGTATGCCAGCAGGCCGACAAGAACAATCAAAACCAGCGGACAATATTTTCTTGCCAAAACGCTCTTATCCATGAGTTCTCAGTTATCGAGGCAAGTCTTATTTCATGATGAACCTGAGGGCAGAGCCGCGAATTCCTGAAAAGGATGAATGCACGCTGCTTCAGTGCCCTTTGCTCTCGGCTACAACTAGACGAAAAAGATTAAATCGGGATCATCGTTGCCAGACATCACTATTTTGCATCTATCCCGTAACAAGCAAGAGGTAGCATAGTTGCCCTATACGATTGATCCCACCCTCAGGGCTGATTTGCCGTTTGGGAACACTCCCGCTTACGGGTGTGCCCCGAAGCCGGTCGATGGCCGTACCACTCAGTAACCAACAGAGCAGCAAGTGCAATCGCACCTGCCAGGGTGATGAATGATCCAATACGTACCTCGGTCGGAGCATACCTCATTTCAAGCACATGCCTTCCTTTTGGCCATGGCACGGCCCTCACCAAGAAATCGGCGGGCCAAATCGGGACGTCTGTCCCGTCTATTTTAGCCTTCCAGCCCGGCCAATAAGAATCGTTGACAACGAGAATGCCATCGTTATCGGAAACGGCCTCAATCCGCAACCGGTTGCTGCTGCGTTCGATATTAAGAACTTTTCCTGATCCAAGAGCCTTCGGAAGTGGCGCACCCTCAAGGACGACTGTCGATTCTCCCCGGACCAACTTTTCAATCAGTGTATCTAGTGCTTCCTTCTCCCCCGGCACAAGTATTACTCGGTCCGCAAAGCTTGCCCACGGACGGTGAGGCACGCTCCATGCCACGAAGCCCAATTCAAAGTTTTCTAATGCAACGGTTCCTCCGTCACTCGCTGTAGCTGCAACTTCGTTCTCATAGGCAGAGAAGGGATTCTTTATGATCATGTGCGTAACTGCAAAACGCCTCAAAGCAAGCACAGACTGAATGCCAAATCGCTCGCGAAAAGTGCCTAAGATCAAATCGAAACGCCAAGGTCTCAGGCCCGTATAGGTGTTGAACTGATCAACCCTCGACGGAACATTATAAGAGGGCACCCCCAACCGTGACTGACCCCAGATTTGCGCATCGTATTCATCGAGTCCCTTCGGGTAGTGATAATTCTCCTCAAATGGAGTTGCCATTCTTATCGGCCCTCCGAGCCTTTTAAGTTGCGACAAGGGGAACCCATCAAGGATATTGCCCGCGCCGGCGTGCAGTGCAAACGGGGCGGCAAATGACAAATCCAGAAAGATCAGAACTGCGACTGCCACGGCAAAATTGGTACGTAATTGAGACCAGCGACGGGCGCCAGCAATAAAGCAGGCAAGTACAAGAAGTGTTGAGCCTGTATATATGAGGCCAATGATAAGATTGTGACGGGCTTGAGTGGCTGCTTCATGAGCAATGGTATTTTCGAACATCGCGCCTAGATTTTGCCAACTGGCCAACAAGAGTACAAATAGCAATGACCCTATGCTCGTGGCTCCAACAAAGGCCAACCAAGATTTTGAAGGGTGTTTTGATAACCGCTCAGAGCCAAACGCGGCAAGAACAGAGAGGCAGAGCGTCAGAGGGCCTATCATCTTTTCGGCGTAACGAAGCTTACCCCAGACTGGCAGGGAATGCATTAACTGCTCTGCCCCGGCGTTGGCTCCGAGTGCAAGCCAAAGTAGGATTAACGAGAGAAGGCCGAGTAGAAGCGTCACCCTCGAATGCTTTATCCCTGCTATTGCCAATAAGAGAATGCACGCTCCGACATACACGCTTGGCGCAAAAGGCATCTCCAGCCAGGGCCTTGACGGCCCGCCGAGCCATGTAAAAACAGGCCATTTTGCCAAGCCCGCACTCACGCTGCCAAAAAAACCCGGAGCTACCAATTCGATCAGCCGCCATGGCGAAAAAGCCCACTGCATGCGGTCGACGATATCAAGATTAATGGCCCGAGATGTTTCACCCAAGTAAGTACCCGCCGGTATCAACTGGACTGCGGCAAGAGCGGTGCCGATAACAACGGCGAAAAATGCATTCTTAAGCCCTATGAGGCTTCTTGCCTCCATCGCCAGTATGACGCCCATCATAATGGCTATGATCGTCCATTGGGGGTCTCCGACAAAATGGAGTACAGCGGTAGCAATAGACGCGAACACCGTTCCAAAACGTCGTCCTTCTCCTCCCATGCGTAGGCCTGCCACGGTCCACGGAGCTGTAGCTGCAGCAGCCAAGTATTGAATAATCGAGCTCATTCCCAGCACGTATCCCGAGAGACCATACCCCAAACCCGCGACGGCGGAAGCTCCCAGCGATACTCCGAGAGTCCTTGCTAGGAGTGCACTTCCAACGGAGGCAAACGCTGAATAAGCAAGAATATGTACATCCAGCCCGGCCCCAGGGAAGAGAAAACATGCGAGAACGGAAACAGGATGGAGAATACTGTGCATTAATTGGGCAAAGAGTGGAATCCCTAGAGCCTCATGAGGGTTCCACAGAGGCAATTCAAAATTCCTCAGCGCCTCTACAACCAGGGGACGGATCGGCTGAAACAACTTTGAGGTGTCGCGCCAGACGAGAGTGTGCCCCTGGATCAGGAAAAGTAACCCGGGGGACATTGCGCCTATTGCTATGAAGCTATAATAAACAATGTTGAGACGCTTATGAAATGCGAATGTAATCTTACGATTCATTTGACCACTGTTAGACGCTGACGACTCAGAACTTTACCATCCCCTATCAACAGACTATGTCACCACAGAGCCACAGAGGGCACGGAGTAGGATAGATTGTTTCTTTGATCTGGCGGGCTGTTTTAGTAAGTGGTTAAAAACAAAAACAGCCCGCCAGTTCTCTCTGTTCCAATCTTCCTCTATGACCTTTGTGCCTCAAATGAGCCCCTGGCGAATGGGTGGTGAAAATCTCTCCTTCTTTGATCAATGAGATCTGCTCTCCGCTGCGAGTAATCGAAACAACAAATCTGGTTCCTTATTCCCAAACATCGCTGTTTTATATCTATCCCATAACATACGAGAGGCCGTATAGTCGCCCTGTATGATCGATGCCAACATCGCAGATGCCACGAGGTATTTTATTGTTGCGGAAGTCATATTATTAGCACCTTCAAGCAAAGCTTTTGATGTGACAGACATTTTATAGGCGTCCCGGCTGCTGACGGCCTTAAATAAGGAAATAAGGCTCTTTATAGGCGCAGAAGGTGATGTGGTGCATGGTCCGGCTTCGAGCTTTTTCCAGATTGTATCAAGTTCGGATGGGGTCAGATACGGAATCATCGTAAGGGAGGCAGCAAACAAGTCCCCCACATAGTCGTTCTGAGAATCGATGTTGCTGCATTTATAGAAAAGTTCTTTAGTCCGAATGGCCTGTTTCTTAACATGCTCCGGAATACCGCCATATTTGGGATGAAAACTGCCATCCCGAAAAAAATCACGGAGGGCCATGGCTGTGAATGCAGCCCGACTTTCAAGCAAATATGCCGATGGGCTGACATTCGTATACTTCCATGGGTAGCTCTGTCCAGACAGCATTTCCAGCGTGGGAAGGGGGAAATGGGTGAACTGCGGCAGTTTATCGGCTCTACTCCCCAGAAAACGGGTTCGTGCTGCATTCTGGTCAAGAACTGGGTAATAATCAGAATTTGAACGGATGGGGAATGCTTCGATCATTTTTTGGAGGATCCTTTTTGTTCCAACCTTGCGGATAGCCATATCCTGCTCACCTTCGATATGAATTCGTTTCAACGCAGCAGTGATAGACGGGACCTTCAATATCTTCTGGTCCAGGTCAGGTAACAATCCCTTTTTCTTGGCGACGATGATCATGTCTCCATCGTCAGGGGCATAGGCTGAAAAATCAGAGAAATTCGCAAAGACTGCCTTCAGTATGGATGCAACTAAATCCAGATCGATTTCGTAGAGCTGAACCCATTGTACAAACAGGCCCTCTTCATTCATGTAATTCTTGATTAAACGATAGAATTCTACAGAAAAGAGGTTGGCAACCCCGCTAACCCAGGGATTCGAAGGTTCAGATACGATCAGGTCGTATTTCTTGTTGTGGGTTGAGAAAAATGTCTTCGCATCATCGATATAAATCTTGCTACGCGGATCCGTATAAACCAACTCGACACGGGGTCTGAAATGGTTTGCCGCTTCCACTATCCTTTCCTCGATCTCCACCGTATCGACCTCCTTTAGGGAGGAATTGCTGAGGAGGGTGTGACTTGTCAAACCAGATCCCAGTCCGATGACGGCCGCAGTACGTGGCTGCAGATGAAGGGCCATCGGGATTGTGGCGAGGAGGATCATGGTCGACTCATCGTTCGTGGCCTCCGCGTCCTTATCCATCATGATGGATGCGTCTGTTTTACCATTGGTATTGATCCCCAGAGAACCATCCGGTTCCCGAATTAAGCTCACAGTCGCTGTCTTACCATCCCTGTGGTAGATAAGCTTGGTTTCATGACCCAGAAGCCCACCGAATCGGTAAACTCCTGAAGCCATTTTATAGGGATCAAGGTGCACAAAGAGGAGTGTTACCACAACTGCGCAGAGGCCAATGGCCGTCGCAACGGCCGGTTGTCGGTAAGTCCACCCCTCTATTCTCCTCTTCCAGAACAGCGTTATGCCAAGGGCGATGTCCAATCCAGCGCCGGCAATGATCAGGCCCTTGAGGCCCAGTAACGGCATGCCAAAGTGGATGGCGAAAATGACAGCAACGATGGCCCCAACCGTATTGGCCGCATAAACTGCACCGATGCTCCGCTCGCCATAACCTTTCCGGATGAGAGTGAAGGTGATTAGCGGCAGGGTCATCCCTGCACAGAAAGTCGTGGGAAGCATGATCGCCCATGCAATGCCGCTGCTGGAGAGATTGAACAGCGCATACCCGGTATCGGTCTTGCTCAGGGATTTGATGATCCACTGCATGGCCTCAAATGTATTCCCGTAGAGCAGCAGAGTCGACAACGCCAGAAGACCCATGATCAGCTGCACCTGGGCAAGGTAGCGGATAGGACTCATCACCTGATCAATACGCCTTTGTATCCATAGAC
>Ga0316624_10000383_pt1 | contig 14687 bp, 16 predicted proteins | sample OWC_Aug_N3_C1_D5_FD_207657 | JGI IMG/M metagenome (GOLD analysis project Ga0316624, IMG submission 207657) | Wetland soil microbial communities from Old Woman Creek delta, Ohio, United States - OWC_Aug_N3_C1_D5_A | ecosystem: Environmental > Terrestrial > Soil > Wetlands | place: USA: Ohio... | reverse complement strand
AGCGACCTGTTGGTGGATGATGACATCATCGAAACCCACGGCGGCGGCATCTTCGCGGCTGGCGGCAAAGACGATACGTTCGATGCGGGCCCAGCTGGCGGCGGAAAAACACATGGGGCACGGTTCGCAGTTGACGTAGAGGGTACAGCCGATGAGGTGATAGGCATTGAGCTGCGCACAGGCGGCACGGATGGCAACGATCTCGGCATGGGCCGTGGGATCGTTGTTGAGCACGACGCGATTATTGCCGCGTGCGATGATCTGACCATTGAATACAACCACGGCACCAAACGGTCCACCGTTATTGCGCACCGACTCTTCGGCCAGCGTAATGGCTTCCCGCAGGAATTGCAGATCCATCTCAGTATCCCGTGACATGGTCATGCACTCACTCCAATCGCCGGACAGTGGCGTTCTATCGCACAGCTTTCGCACAAAGGGTTCTTTTTGCATGACACCTTGGCATGCATGACAATAAGCGCGTGGAATTCGTTGAATATCTGCACTGGCTCGGCAACGCGCACCAGCCCTCGTTCGCAAAAGGCCCGCAGTTCCTCGTAACTTTCCTCACCTTCGACAAGACCGAGCCGTGTCAACAAACGCCGCGTGTAGGCATCGATGACAAAGACCGGACGATGAAACGCATAGAGCACGATATCGTCGGCTGTCTCAGGGCCGATACCGTTGACATCGAGCAATGCCTTGCGCAGGGCGACAGTATCGAGGCGGTTGAGCGCCGCATACCCGCCCTGTGCCTGATACCAGCGGCAGAAGTTCTGCAATCGCTTGGCCTTGATGTTGAAATAGCCTGAGGGCTTGAGCCAGTGGGCCAGTTGTTGATGGGAGGCGTTGGCAATCGCTTCGGCGTCGAGATGGTGGTGAGTCTTGAGATTGGCGATCGCCTTTTCCACATTGCTCCACGAGGTGTTCTGCGTCAGTACCGCGCCGACCATTACCTCGAAGGGTGAATCGGCGGGCCACCAGTGCTGTGGGCCGTAGGCCTTGTGGAGTCGATCATAAAGTTGGCGCAGTCGCATATGCACAGATTAATGACTGCTGCGACTTTCCGCCATAACGCAGTAGTGGAGGCGCGCTGCAGGAGCGACTTCGGTCGCGATGGCGGCAGGGCTGTTCGGGGATAAATCCCAAGGAGCGGGAGGGAATTCACTCCCGAGTGAGCAGTATATCGTTGCGCAAAACCATCGGGGCTAAAAGCCCCTCCTACAGGAGCTCTGGTGTAGGAGGAATTCATTCTCGAAGTGCGATATATCGTGAGTGTGACGCTATCGGGGCTGAAGCCCCTCCTGCAGATCGAATACCGATTAACGCTGCGGGGGCTTGCGACTCCCGCCGCGCGACGTCGGTGCCTTTGCGGGTCCCTTGCTAGAGCGGCTGCTCGGTGATGCACCTGGTGCAGACTTATCCCCCCTGCCACGAGGTGACTCAACTGGCTTTTGCGCCTTGCCGCCACGGCTGCGTGGCGATGCCCATGGTGGAATCTGTGACGTATCATCCCGGCCGTAGGGCGATGCAGCTGCCTCGTCCGACTTGTCGCGGCCACGCAGAGATGTCTTCTCTTCTTTTGGCTCAGCCATCTCCACCAGCTCCAGGAGTGACCGCAACTGATGCTCTGGAACATCCTCGAACTTGCCATCGCGCAGCCAGCGCGGCAGCGTGACAGGACCATAGCGGACGCGGATCAGGCGGCTCACCACCACACCTTGTGACTCCCAGAGCCGGCGCACCTCCCGGTTACGCCCTTCCAGCAGTGTCACATGATACCAGTGGTTCACACCTTCGCCGCCCGCATCGACGATGGAGTCGAAGTGGGCCTTGCCATCCTCCAGCTCGACACCTTCCTGCAGCCGCTTGAGCATCTCGGGCGGCACTTCGCCCATCACACGCACGGCATATTCGCGCACCACCTGATGCGATGGATGCATCAGACGGTGGGCCAGTTCACCGTCGGAGGTGAAGAGCAGCAATCCCGCAGTGTTGATGTCGAGACGGCCAACCGCTACCCAGCGGCCGTTACGCAAGCTCGGCAGGTGATCAAAGACGGTGGGGCGCCCTTCCGGGTCGGAGCGGGTCGAGACTTCACCCACCGGTTTGTGATACATCAACACGCGGCGTTTGCCACCGGCAACCTTTTCGCGGGGGACAATGTTGCCATCGACGCGAATCACATCCTTTTCACCGACGCGATCGCCCAGTGTGGCAACCTTGCCGTTGATGGAAATGCGCCCCTGTTCAATCCAGCTTTCCAGTTCGCGGCGCGAACCGAAACCTGCGCGCGCCAGTACCTTCTGTAACTTTTCTGTTTCGTGCGTATGCATCAGTCGTAGATTACCGGCTCCATGTCGGGAGCAATGATCGTTGAAGAAATACCTGCCGCCTCTTCTCCAGCGGCGATCTCTTCCCCGGGCAGGCGCAGGTCGAGTTCTGTATTGAGTTTGTCGAGATCCTTCAATTCCGAGAGCGGCGGCAGCTGATCGAGGCTCCTCAGGTTGAAGTAGTCGAGAAATTCGCGAGTAGTGGCATACATGGCCGGCTTGCCGGGAACGTCGCGATGCCCCACCACGCGAATCCACTCGCGTTCCTGCAAGGTCTTGATGATATTGGTGCTGACGGCCACACCGCGAATATCTTCGATCTCGGCGCGGGTGATGGGCTGGCGGTAGGCCACCAATGCGAGCGTTTCGAGCAGCGCGCGCGTATAGCGCGGCGCCCGCTCTTCCCACAGGCGTGAGACCCAGCGCGCGGTATCGCTGCGCGCCTGGAAGCGGTAACCGCTGCCCACCTCTTTGAGTTCGAGACCACGCCCTTCGTAATCGCTGGCCAATGTTTCAAGGGCCTGCTGGACGAGGGCTTTCTCGGGGCGCTCCTCTTCTTCGAACAGCGACAGCAGGCGGTCGATGCTGAGCGGCTCCCCCGCCGCGAAGATGGCGGCCTCGATGATATTTTTCAGTTGTTGTTCATTCATGGCGTGTAAAGTTCCCTGCAAGCGCGCTGGCAATCACACCTTGTCGCCAGCCAGTTTTACGTGGATCACACCGAATGGTTCGGTCTGAATCAGTTCGATCATGGTCTGCTTGATCAGCTCCAGCACCGCCATGAAGGTGACCACCACACCGCGCCTCCCCTCTTCGACGCGGAACAGCGTGGTGAATTCGGTGAAGTGATCGTTGGAGAGTCTCTCCAGCACCTGAGACATGCGCTCGCGTACCGACAGCGGTTCGCGCTGCACATGGTGGCTGGCAAACATCTCGGTACGGTGAAGCACATCGGCCAGTGCCAGCAGTACTTCTTTAAGATCCACATGGGGATGAACGCGCTCGACCTGTTTGTCAGGCGTATCCACGGTGCCGACATAGACATCGCGGCCGACGCGCGGCAATCCGTCGATGTCCTCGGCGGCCTGTTTGAAGCGTTCGTACTCCTGCAGGCGGCGGATCAGTTCGGCACGCGGATCCTCTTCGTCTTCTTCGGCTTCGCTGGAGCGCGGCAGCAGCATGCGCGATTTGATCTCGGCAAGCATCGCCGCCATCACCAGATATTCACCGGCCAGTTCCAGCTGCATGTCCTTCATTATTTCGACATACTCGATGTACTGGCGTGTGATCTCCGCGATGGGAATATCGAGGATGTCGAGGTTCTGGCGCTTGATGAGATAGAGCAGCAGGTCGAGCGGCCCCTCGAACGCCTCGAGAAACACCTCAAGCGCGTGCGGCGGAATGTAAAGATCCTTCGGCAGTTCGGTGATGGCGTTTCCCATCACGATCGCGAACGGCATCTCCGCCTGTTGCGGGACTTCGGTTGTAACGAGCTCTTCGCTCACGGCCTTCTCCTCGCCCATCTCAGCGGTAATTGAGCCCAATGGCCTGGCGCACCTCGACCAGTGTTTCCCGCGCCACCGAGCGTGCCTCTTCGGCCCCCTCTGTGATGATGTTGCGCACCAGTTGCGGGTTGCCCGCGAATTCGAGCGCCCGCTCGCGGATCGGTGCCAGTTCCTGGAGCACTGCGTCGATCACCGGCTGCTTGCAATCGAGACAGCCGATGCCCGCCGTGGTGCATCCCTGATGGACCCAGGCCTTCACCTCGTCGTTGGAATAGATATTGTGCCACTGCCAGACCGGGCACTTTTCCGGCGTGCCGGGATCGTTGCGGCGCACACGCGCCGGATCGGTCTGCATGGTGCGCAGCTTCTTCTCCACGTCGGCAGGCTCCTCGCGCAGGGCGATGGTGTTGCCGTAGGACTTGGACATCTTCTGGCCGTCCAGGCCAGGCATCTTCGAGGCAGGGGTGAGCAACGCCTGCGGCTCGGGGAGGATGATCTTGCCGCTGCCCTCCAGATAACCGAACAGCCGCTCGCGATCGCCCAGGGTGATGTTCTGTTGCGATTCGAGCAGCGCGTGGGCCGTCTCCAACGCCTCGTGATCGCCCTGCTCCTGATAACGCTTGCGCAGATCGGCGTAGAGCTTCGCGTTCTTCTTGCCCATCTTCTTGGCCGCCGCTTCGGCCTTCTCTTCGAAATCGGGTTCGCGGCCATAGAAATGGTTGAAGCGGCGCGCCACTTCACGGGTCAGCTCCAGGTGCACCACCTGGTCTTCGCCCACCGGCACCTGGGTCGCGCGATAGATGAGGACATCGGCGCTCATCAACAGCGGATAGCCGAGGAAGCCGTAGGTTGCGAGATCCTTCTCCTTGAGCTTCTCCTGCTGATCCTTGTAGGTCGGCACCCGCTCCAGCCAGCCGAGCGGGGTGATCATCGACAGCAGCAGATGGAGCTCTGCATGTTCCGGCACCTGCGATTGCACGAATATCTTTGCCGAACCGGGATTAATGCCCGCCGCCAGCCAGTCGATCACCAGGTCGTGCACATGCCCCGCGATGATGCGGCTGTTCTCATATTCGGTGGTCAGCGCGTGCCAGTCGGCCACAAAGAAAAAGCACTCATACTCATGCTGCAGCCGCTGCCAGTTCTTCAGCACCCCGTGATAGTGGCCGAGATGCAGTTTGCCGGTGGGACGCATGCCGGAGAGCACGCGCTGGCTGGAGGTGGTAATGGAATTCAAACGTTGCTCCTTCTTTGGAATGCCATTGTTGTTATCGTTGGACTAACCTAGCCTACTCCGCCAATGGTGAGATAGAGGCGTAAAAATATCGAAACCAGCGGATACAAAATGAAATCGAACGCGTGGCTATACAGAAGAGCGATGAGAATGAAGAATCCGTAAGGCTCGATGCGGCTCAATTGCCAGGAGAGTGGTCCCGGCAGTAAACCCACTGCCACACGCCCTCCGTCGAGAGGCGGGATCGGCAACATATTGAGCACGGCCAGGAAGATGTTGATCTGGATGCCCGCGTCGCTCACATAGAGCAGGAAAGTTGCCGCACTGCCAGGCTCCGGGCCGATGACGAGGGCGATGCGCAACAGAATGGCCCATAGCAGCGCCATCAACAGATTGGAGATCGGTCCGGCTGCCGCGACAATGGCCATGTCACGCTTGGGATTATGCAGATTCTGAGGGGTGATAGGCACAGGCTTGGCCCAACCGAAGACGAATCTGCCCTGGGTCAAAAGTATCATTATCAGGGGCAATAGCACCGTGCCGAGCGGGTCGATGTGTTTGATTGGATTGAGGGTCAGACGCCCCAGCATTTTGGCCGTGGGATCACCCAGGCGTGACGCCACCCATCCATGGGACACTTCGTGAACGGTAATGGCAAACAGTACGGGTATGGCCCAGACGGCCACCCGTTGAAATAGGCTTAATTCATCCATCGTCAGATTATACCTGTTTGGTTGGAGAGCGTCAGACCCGGAATGGTGCTGGATCGCCCAACCCTTCACGCAGCACCACCGGCACCTCTCCCTCCAGATCGACCATGGTCGTCACCCCCTGCGAACCGTAGCCGCCGTCGATGATCAAATCGACCTGGCGCTCCAGAAGCTGACGGATCTCGTAGGGATCGCACTCGGGCAGCTGGCTGCCAGGCAGGATCAGGGTGGTGCTCATCAGCGGCTCCCCAAGCTCAGCCAGCAGCGCCTGGGCGATGGCGTTATCGGGTAGGCGGATGCCGATGGTCTTGCGCTTGGGGTGCTGCAGGCGGCGCGGCACCTCTCGGGTGGCCGGGAGGATAAAGGTATAGGGTCCCGGGGTAACCGCCTTGAGCAGGCGGTAGATGCTGTTTTCCACCTTGGCGTAGGTGGCGATCTCGGAAAGATCGCGGCACACCAGGGTAAAGTGGTGCTTTTCATCGAGACGGCGGATGGCGCGGATACGTTCCAGGGCATCCTTGTCGCCTATCAGGCAGCCCAAGGCGTAGCCGGAGTCCGTGGGATAGACGATTACACCGCCGGCGCGCACCACCTCCACGGCCTGGCGAATCAGGCGAGGCTGGGGCGTCTCGGGATGGATCTGGAAAAACTGGCTCATGACTTACGCAACCCCGGCTACGGACAGAGGCAAAGCGCTGCGGGCGGAAATCTCCAGCCACCGATCGCTCTCCCAGATGGGCCGGGTCGCGTTATCGGGGAAGGGCGGGAGCCGCCCCAGTTCCATCCAGGGATTCTCCGGGCCGTGGTAATCGGAACCCGCCGAGGCGAGCAGGTCGAACTGGCGGGCGTATTGGGCTGTGGAGATGCAGTCATCGCGGCTGTGGCTGCCGGAAACCACTTCGATCCCCTCCCCGCCGCACTCGACGAATTCACCGAGGAGTTTGCGCCGCCTCGTCGCGGTCAGGTCGTAGCGGGCCGGATGGGCCATTACCGCCATACCGCCTGCGGCATGGATCCAGCCGACGGCCTCCTCCAGCGTGGCCCACTCGCCCGGCACATGGCCCGGTTTGTTGCGGCGCAGGAATCGTTTGAAAACGTCGCGGGTACTCTCCGCATGTCCCTCGGCGGCAAGAAACTGGGCAAAATGGGTACGGCTGACGATACGGCCGCTGGCATAGCGCAGGGCACCTTCATAGGCCCCCGGGATACCGTGTTTGGCCAGACGGCGGCCGATCTCCTCGGCGCGCCAGTCGCGGAATTTACGCAGCCGCGTCAGACCATCAAGCAGCAGAGGTGCATCGGGTTCGATATGCAGCCCCACGATATGGATGGTCATGCTCCCCCAGGTGACCGAGATCTCCACCCCGGCGACCAGTTGCAGACCAACGCCTTTCGCGGCCATTTGCGCCTCGGCAACGCCGCTGGTTTCGTCGTGATCGGTAAGGGCCAGGACCTGGACCCCTGCCCCATGGGCGCGGCGCACCAGGTCCGACGGAGTGAGCGTTCCGTCTGAAGCAAGAGAATGGCTGTGAAGGTCGTATCGCAAGGGCGAGATGTCGGCAGGCATGAGCGCATTGTACCTCATGATAATCCCTACCGCCTGCCATTAAGGGAATCAATGTGCTAGATTGGGTGTCAAACCACTCGTTGCGTGATACACGCCTTATACTGTGACACGATGAAATTCCTTTTCGACCTCTTCCCGATACTGCTCTTTTTCGCCGTCTACAAATTCCAGGGTATCTATGCAGCCACCGCTGCGGCCATCGCCACCAGCGTGTTACAGGTGGCATGGCAGTGGTTCCGCTACCGCCGTGTGGACAAGATGCTGCTGGCCACGCTCGCAATAATCGTGGTGCTGGGCGGTGCCACGCTGATATTCCATGACCGTGCCTTTGTGATGTGGAAACCGACCGCCATCTACTGGCTGTTTGCCGCCGCTTTTTTCGGCAGCCGGTTCATTGGAGACAAACCGCTTGCGGAACGAATGATGGGGCAAGCTGTCCAAGTCCCGAATAGTGTTTGGAAACGTCTCAATCTTATATGGGGGATGTTCTTCGTATTTCTTGGCTTTGCCAATCTCTATGTGGCCAACCGCTTTTTCGTCGCCCAGCATGAGCTGGATCTGGCTGCCGGTCGAAGTGTAGAAATCTCCACGTGCACGGCGCAGTTGACGGGAAGCCTGTTGAATCTGTGCCAAAATGCCCGGATGATGGAAGCGCAGTGGGTTAACTTCAAACTGTTCGGACTGATGGGGCTGATGCTCGTCTTTGTCATCGCCCAGGCCTTCTACCTCGCCCGTTACATGCAGCCAGCGGGACAATCGGTCGAGTCAAACAATAACGGAGATTGATAACGGATGCTTTACGCCATCATCGGTGAAGATGTGCACAACAGCCTGGAAAAACGTCTCGGTGCACGCCCTGCCCATCTACAGCGTTTACAGACATTGAAGGATGAGGGACGGCTGGTTCTGGCCGGCCCCCATCCCACCATCGACAGTCCCGATCCCGGCCCGGCCGGTTTCAGCGGCACCTTGGTGGTTGCCGAATTTCCGTCGATTGACGCCGCGCAGCAGTGGGCGGATGCCGATCCCTACGTAGCCGCAGGCGTCTTCGCCCGCGTCACCGTCAAACCATTCCGCAAGGTGATGCCGTGAGCAGTGCCGACCGTTCAGAACTGATACGCGAGCGGCTGGTTCGCGCCTTCGCGCCGGAAGCCATAGAAATTACCGACGAGAGCCACAAACATGCAGGCCACGCCAGCGCCCGGGGCGGAGGCCATTTCGCCGTGCGCATCGTCAGCCCGGCATTCGCCGGAAAGAGTCTTGTGCAACGTCATCGCATGGTTTATGAAGCCATGGGTGATCTGATGCAGCAGGAAGTACATGCCTTGAGCATAAAGGCAGGAACACCCGATGAAACCCACTAGAAAGGAAGTCTTCATGAAGATGAAACAACTCCTGGCGATCTCCTCGCTGGCGCTCACCGCCTCCCTTCTTTCGCCCGTCGCCATGAGCGCGGAGAAGGCCCTGGTGACCGTCAACGGTACCGCCATCACCCAGCAAATGGTCGATGACTACAAGCGCCAGCATCCCGGCAGCCAGCAGCAAGGGGCCATGACCGACGAGCGTGCCCTCGAAGAGCTGGAAGGCCGTGAACTGGTCTATCAGGATGCCCTTGCCAAGAAATTGGACAAGGATCCCGATGTCATCAAACAGATTGAGTTCCTGCGCAAGCAGGTGCTGCTGAATGCCGCCCTGGAGAAGGCAGTCGCCGCACATACCATAACCGACGATATGCTGAAGAAGGAGTACGACAGCCAGCTCAGCAACTTCAATGTTCAGGAATACAAGGCGCGCCATATTCTGGTAAAGACAGAACCTGAAGCCAAGGCCATTATCGGTGAACTGGACAAGGGCGGAGATTTTGGCAAGCTCGCCGCGAAATATTCCATCGATCCGGGCAGCAAGAACAACGGCGGCGAACTGGGCTGGTTCGGCCCCGGCCAGATGGTGCCGCAGTTCACCGCAGCAACCCAGGCCCTCTCCAAGGGCAGCTATACCAAGACCCCCGTGCAGACCCAGTTCGGCTGGCACGTGATCAAACTGGAGGATACCCGCAAGGCCCAGCCGCCCACCTTCGAACAGGTGAAGGACGAGCTGCGCAACCTCCTGCAGCAGCGTTATGTAGCTGAATACCTGCAATCCCTGAAGAGCAAGGCCAAGATCGTCAAACAATGATCCGGTTAATCTGCTACTAAAAAAAACGGGCTCCCTCGGGAGCCCGTTTTTTATTTGTCTGTTTGTATAACAAATTTGATTTCGTTGTCCTGTTGGACAGTAGCCTACCAGCCGAAACTCTTAGCCATGGCAGATCTGGAGCAGTAATGATCGGCAGCCTGCCGGCCGGCATTTGTTATCTGTCTCTCCCGGCAATTTCAATGAAATCGTAAACGCCGCCTGACTGAGGAGTACGTATTTGGCCAGCGATTTGGTAGTGCACTGGAGCAACGGCCAGAGGCGCCAGTTGCATTACTCTGACAAGCACCATCTCACGGTCAAGTAATCGGGCAACTTCACAACTCAAATTAGCAGTAGCTCTCATCTGATTATTGTTAACTCACTATCGTAACATTCGCCCATATTCTCAATCAGTCAGCTTTCTCAGCGCTTTCCCTTTGTGCATTGCGACGTGGTCGGTCTTGTCGCTCTTGATCTCATATTGTGGCTCTTCCGGGCTGGCGTGATGGGTGTATCCCTTGTAATCAACATTTTTGGTGTGCACTTTTATAATCCTGCCACTGACCATTCCCGCCTCGGAATTCCATATCACATGATCGCCGACCTGGAATTTTGCCGCCATGATTGCACTCCACTTTCATTATTGGTTCTTCAAGATTCGAAGCGAAAACCCATTCCCGGAGCCTTTTTTTAATTGTTGATTAAAAAGTGATCGATATTTTCCTGAGTGATCACATCAATACCGGTGTCTATCTTGCGGGGTATCTGAACGCCCAGAGCAGCCTGCCACAACATCAGGATCGACATGGAGCCCTGCATTCTCGGAATGGTCGATGAGGAGGATTCGAGTACTCCTTCCTTGATGGCCTCGAGTATCGGCTTGATTCCATCCATGCCGACAGCTTTGACCATGCCGACCCTTTTCGCTTCCTTGATGGCCTGGGCAATGCCTATTGGACCCGATGCATCGCAACACAAGTATCCACTGAGATCCGGATTGGCTGCGAGTACGGCCGATGCCTGCTGTCTGGCCGTTTGAATGTCGTCATTGTCGATGCCCCCATCGACAATGGTTATGTCAGGATACGTTTTCAGTACGGCTATTTGTGCCTCATAGCGTTCTTTATGGTTGGGGGCTGTCGGGAATCCCTGCATGACAGCCACTTTTCCTCTTTCGCCTATCAGACCCGCCAAACGCCTGGCTGCAATTACTCCTTGCTCAGTGAAGTCATTGCCGACACTGGTAATTCCGGCTTCTGGCGCCGGAGAATCGAACACAATAACGGGAATACCCTGGTTCCGTATGATGGAGAGTTCCGGCATGTTGCTGAGGGCATCGACCGGATCAATCGCAACTCCATCTGGCTGGAGGGCGGCGATTTTTTTCAGAATCGAAGTCTGCTCGGTCACATTGGCTGAGGACGGCGCCATGTAATCGATCTTGATCTCGATGCCAAGCTGGTTTTTTAGCAGCTCAGCCTGAGCGATGGCCCCCTTATGAACTTCATCAAACCAGGGATGGGCGACTTTGGAAACGATTACAAAGTGTAGATTTTTTTTCATCGTCCCTTCTCTCCTGGCCCGAGGCTATCCGCAACACACTGGCGCTACCCTGATGTTTGCAGAATACGAGTGAAATTCCTTAGCTTGGATGCTTATTGGATTGATCACGACATCTACGATAGATCTCCAGATCTTCTGGGACGTCGACATCCCACAACACGCCGGGATCATCCACCGGGGCAAGAACCAGTTCCTTCCGGTGCGCTTCGATTATCGGTCTTCCGCCGTGATCGCCGGTAAGTTCCACGAGTTGATCACGCCATCTTTCGGCAAATCCGACGGGGTGCCCGCGCCGTCCGTTGAATTCACTCGCCGCGAGGCTGGCGCCACTCCGCAGATTATCCACCACAGCCTGATGACTCGCGGGTTGAATGAACGGCATATCAGCCAGTGCCACGACCCAACCCGATGCACCTTGCGAGGCATTCACACCGGCCGCTAGGCTATGGCCCATACCGGCATCGGCCGCATGACATAACACGGTCTCACACCCGATATCCTCAAACTGCTCTGTCAGATGATCGCAACCGGGCCGCAGCACCGCGATAACGCTTTCGCAGGCAGGAAGAAGATTGACAGCGGAAGCGATTGCCATCGGCATACCATCGGGCAACCGATGCAACAGTTTGTCTCTGCCGAATCGGTTGCCCCGCCCTGCGGCGAGCAGGATGCCAACTATCGGGCCAGCCACCGGATCACCTTAGAGGACACCGCAGTCCTCCCTTTCAACCGCATTTCTGTTGGCTGGCTTGGCCTTCATCCCCAAGCCATTCTTGACCGCCGTCATCTCGGCGAGGATAGAGACTGCGATCTCCGGTGGTGTATGGCTGCCGATAGGCAGACCGACGGGACCGTGCAGCCGTGCCACTTCGGCTCTCGAAAGATCGCAATGTTGCATCAGACGTTCGCGACGGCGCTCGTTATTGAGGCGTGAACCGAGTGAACCCACATAAAAAGCCGGCGACTTCAGGGCCTCGATCAAGACCATGTCGTCGAGCTTGGGATCGTGCGTGAGGGCTATGACGGCGCTGTGCGAATCGAGTTGTAATTCGACCACGGCGTCGTCCGGCATACACGACATCAGTGTCGTTCCTGGAGCATTCCACTCCGAGGCATACTCGCTGCGCGGGTCGCAGACGAACACCTGATAGTCGAGGGCCTGTGCCATTTGTGCCAGGTAGGAGGAGATCTGTCCGGCACCGATGATTAACATCCGCCATGCAGGTCCGTGGATAGTGGTCAATGTCAGACCATCCCAGGCGAAGACATCGGCGGATGATGCCGACGTGAGCGTGGCCCCCGGCTGGCCGACCACCAACTTGCGCCGGGCCAATTGACCTTCAGCGATACGCTCACTCAATGCGTGCAACGAGGCAAGATCGGGCGAAGGTTCGATCACCAGCTCCATGGTGCCGCCGCAGGGCAATCCATAGCGCCGCGCCTCCTCTTTCGTAACGCCGTACTTCAGCACGAAGGGGAAGGGTGCCGATAATTCATCGTGCAACATTCGTTCGATCAAATCGGCTTCGATGCAGCCGCCTGACACCGAGCCTTGCACCTGTCCGTCATCGCGCAACACCATCCAGGCCCCGGGCGGGCGTGGAGCAGAACCCCAGGTCCGAGCCACAGTGACCAGCGTATAACGGTGTCCCTCTGCAGCCCAGCGTCGTGCCGCACTGAGCACCTGCATGTCCTGATTGTCCATCTCAGATCGCCAGTTCTGATGTATTGAATGGCAGGCGGCGCAGGCGTTTGCCGGTGGCTGCGGCGATGGCGTTGGCCACTGCCGGCGCGAGCGGTGGCACACCTGGTTCGCCGATGCCGGTAGGCGCGACCGTCGAGGGCACGATATGGACCTCGATGACGGGCATTTCATTGATGCGTATCGGAGGATAGGTGTCGAAATTGCTCTGCTCGACACGCCCGTCTTTCAATGTGATCTCGCCATGCAGTGCGGCACTGAGGGCAAAGCCGATGGCCCCCTGGACCTGCGCAGTGATGACGTCGGGATTGACCGCCGTGCCGCAATCCACCGCGGCCACGATGCGATCCACCTTCAGTGACCCGTCTTGTTTGACGCTGACGTCGGCGACCTGCGCTACGTAGGTGTTGAAGGATTTATGCACGGCCACGCCACGACCACGCCGCACGCCTGGCTCCTTCTTGAGCGGTTTGCCCCAGCCCGCCTTTTCAGCCGCCAGCTTGAGCACGCCGGCATGGCGCGGCTCTTCCTTCAGCAGTTCGAGGCGCAGGGCGACCGGGTCCTTACCCGACGTGATAGCAACTTCGTCGATAAATGTTTCGGTGGAAAAGGCCGTGTGGGTCGAACCCACGGATCGCCACCACAGCACCGGCACGCGGATGTCTGTGGGGGTATGCAGGTCAACCAGCCGATTGGGGATGGCATACGGCAGATTGGCGGCGCCTTCGACCGATGTTCTGTCGATCCCGTCCTTCACCAGCATTTGTTCCATGGGCGATCCCATCCCGATGGATTGGCCGACCAGCCGATGCCGCCAGCCGATCAGATTGCCTTTGCCGTCGAGGGCCGCTTCCAACTGGTGGTAGAAGAGCGGGCGGTAGTAGCCGGCGCGCATGTCATCTTCGCGCATCCAGACCAGCTTGACAGGCGCCTTCCCTTTGATGGCCTTGGCGATCTGTGCAGCCTCCAGCACATAATCCGAATCCTTCGAGGCACGCCGTCCGAAACTGCCCCCGGCATAGAGCATGTTGATCTTGACATGATCCGGCTTGAGACCAAACAGATGCGACAAGCTGAACTGGTCGCCCGTTTGCATTTGATCGCCGTTCCAGACTTCACAGCTGTCCGCATCAAGCTTGACGACGCAGTTCAACGGCTCCATAGGGGCATGGGCCAGGTAGGGGAATTCGTAGCTTGCACGCAACACCTTGGCGGCCTTGCCAAACGCCTGATCGGCATCGCCTGTATGGTCGGCAACCGCGCCGGGCGTTTTGGCCATCTCCTTGTAGCGGGCGAAGATCTCCTCGCTGCCCAGTTTGAAGGCATGAGTCTCGTCCCAGGTCACCGAAAGGGCATCGCGTCCCTTCTTCGCGGTCCAGGTGTCGTGTGCGAGCACCGCTACCCCCTGGGGAATCTGCACGACATCGACCACGCCCTGCACGGCCTTGGCATGGGTGGCATCGAAGGATTTGACGGTGGCGCCAAATCGCGGCGAGTGCGCAACGACCGCCACCAGCATGCCGGGCAGGAAGACATCCTGAGTGAATTTGGCCGACCCATTGGTCTTGGCAACGCTGTCCTTGCGTTTTGACTCCCTGCCAATCAGGCGGAAATCCTTGGGGTCCTTGAGTTTGACTGTGGCCGGGACGGATTCCTTGGCTGCATCGGCGGCCAGTTCGCCGAAGGTGGCCTTGCGGCCGGTTGCGGGATGGCTGACCACGCTGTCGCGCACATGAATGTCCGCCGCATTCACCTTCCAGCGCTTCGCAGCTGCGGCCACCAGCATCGCACGCCCGGTGGCACCGGCCTTGCGCAACTGCTCCCACGAGTTGGCGATCGCCGTGCTTCCGCCGGTACCCTGTGCCCTGCCCCAGAGCAGATTGTTGTAGCGGCTGGCG
>Ga0316624_10000382_pt1 | contig 14692 bp, 12 predicted proteins | sample OWC_Aug_N3_C1_D5_FD_207657 | JGI IMG/M metagenome (GOLD analysis project Ga0316624, IMG submission 207657) | Wetland soil microbial communities from Old Woman Creek delta, Ohio, United States - OWC_Aug_N3_C1_D5_A | ecosystem: Environmental > Terrestrial > Soil > Wetlands | place: USA: Ohio... | reverse complement strand
GTCTCGGCCGTGCGATGGAACAAGGTGCCGTCCAGCACGGCCGCGTAGAACGCGACCGCGATCTGCGACGGCGCCGCCAGCGAATCGCTCTCGACCCCGCTCGCGCGCATTCCGATTTCCCAAAAGGCGAGGAACAGGACCGGAAAGGCGAGGGCCTTCAGCGTCCTCACGGCTCGCCCGCGCTGATGAAGCGGAAAATCTCGTGGCGCAGGCGGATGAACTCCGGATCTTCACGCGTCGCGAGCTGGTTGCGCGCGCGCGGCAGCTTCACGTCGAAGATCTGCGCGATCCGTCCGGGATTGGGATAGAGCGCGACCACGCGGTCGCCGAGATAGATCGCTTCCTCGAGATCATGGGTGACGAAGAGCGCCGTGGTCCGGCTTGCCCGGATGATGCGCAATAGTTCGTCCTGGAGAGCCTGACGCGTCATCGCATCGAGCGCGCCGAAGGGTTCGTCCATCAACAGGACCGAGGGCTCTTGCGCGAGGCACCGCGCGATCTGGAGACGCTGTTGCATGCCGCCGGAAAGTTGAATCGGAAACTGCTCGGCATGGCCCGCGAGGCCGACCGTCGCGAGCAGGTCGCGAATACGGGCGGCACGCTGCGCGCGCGGAACACCGCTCGCTTCCAGTGCCAAGGACACGTTGCCGGCGGCGTTGCGCCAGGGCAGCAGCGCCTTGCTGTAATCCTGGAACATGAAGGCGACCGCCTGCGCGGGCTCGGTCACGACTTTTCCGGCGTGGATCACCGCGCCGCGCTCGGGCGAAAGCAGCCCCGCGACCATGCGCAGCATCGTGGTCTTGCCGCAGCCCGACGGGCCGACCATGCAGACGAACTCGGAAGCCCGCACGCTCAGATTGATATCGCGCAGCACCGGCCGATTGCCGAAGCCGTGCGACACGCCGCGAAACTCGATGAGCGTTTCGGCTTGCGGATTGGCGCCAGTCATGATGCGCGGGATGCCGAGAGAGAACGGTGATACCGGGTTGCTGACATAGCGTCGAAGATGCCCGTCTGCGCGCGACTTGTCGAGCGCTCGCGCGATCCGACACGCACGCAAGCGCACGAAGATGCAACGCATAAAAATGGGAATGACGTGGGATTTGCGGCGTCGCGAGTGGGACAACCTTCGCTACAAGCGCGGCGACGCTTGTGCTAACGTGCCGCGCTCAATCTTGGCCGCGTCGGGCCGCTATGCGATCACAGGGAGGAATAGTCGATGCCGCGTTTCAGGATTCTCATGCTTGCAACGGCCGCGATGGCCCTGGTGCTCGCGGGATCGATGGCCGCGCGCGCGCAAGAGAAGGTCAAGATGACCTACACCGCGGTCAGCGGCTTCACTCTGGGTTATGTCGCCGAGCAGCAGGGCTTCTTCCAGAAGCACGGCGTCGATGTCGACTTCGTGCAGACCGCGATTTCCGGCAACATCCCGGGCGCCATCGTCAGCGGCTCGGTCGATATCGGCGGACCGACCATGCCTTCGGTGCTGCAAGCCAATGACGCAGGGCTCGACCTGGTCGTCTTTGCCGGCGGCGCGGTCTATCCCTTGACCGGCGACGTGCTGGTGGTGCGGCCGAACTCGGGAATCAAGACGACGAAGGATCTGAAGGGCAAGACGGTCGGCGTGCCGGGTCTCGGCGCGCTCCTCCACATCATGCTGCGGCGCGATCTGAAGGCGAATGGCGTCGACCCCGACAGCGTCAAATATGTCGAGGTCGGCTTTCCGCAAGCGGGCGACGCGTTGAAAAGCGGGCAGATCGACGCCTACCCGTCGCAGGCGCCCTTCACCGCGCGCATCATCCAATCGGGCGCGGGCGTGCCGGTCGCGAATTGGCTGAAGAGCACGCCGGATGGAACCCCGACCGTGGTCTGGGCGACGACCCGCAAATGGGCGGATGCGCACAAGCAGGCGATCGAAGGCATGCGCGCCGCGATGCGCGAGGCGAAAGAGTTCATCAAGACGCACAAGGACGAGACCGATCAGGCGATCGCCAAATACACCGGCCTGCCCGAGAAAGTGGTCGCCTCGATCGCGGTGCCGCCGCTCGACGTCGATCTCAGCCCCAAGCAAATCCAGTTCTGGATCGACATCTGCAAGGAACAGAAGCTCATCAAGGGCAATCCGACGGCCGCGAGTCTTTGGGTGAAGTAAGGGAGAGATCGAGGCCCATAGCCGGGCCTCGCCGCCTCTAGGTGAAGAGTCCCAAATCGACCGCCTCGCCCATCGCGCGATAGCCGTTGTCGCTGGGGTGAAGGTGGTCGCTGCAATCATAGGCCGGCAGCATGCGGGTCGGATGGGCGGGATCGCGCAGCGCCGCATCGAAATCGATCACCGCGTCGAACGCGTTTCCGGTCCGGATCCATTCGTTGATCGCCTGCCGCTTCTGCTCGCCTTGGGGCGTCCAGGCGCCCGGATGATAGGTCTCGTTCTCGTAAGGCAGGAGCGTCGCGCCATAGATGACGAGGCCGCGCGCCCGCGCCCTGAGCGCGAATTGCTTCAAGCCGGCGATCATCTGCTCGGCCGTCACCACCTCGGCCGGATTGCCGCGCTGATTGCGCAGATCATTGGTGCCGATGAAGAGGATGACATGCGTTGCGCCGCTCTGCGCGAGCGCGTCGCGATCGAAACGCCGCAGCCCGCTCTCGCCGCGCATTTCGTGCAGGATGCGGTTGCCGCCGATGCCTTGGTTCATAATGCCGAAGGCACGGCCCTTGCGCGCGGCGAGCCGGCGGGCGAGCTGGTCGGGCCAGCGGCTGTTCGAATCGAGGCTCGAGAGATTGCCCTCGGTCAGGGAATCGCCGAAGCACACGATGCCACCGGTCTGCGGCGTCGCGAGCATCTCGATCGCGCTCAGGAAATACCAGTTCTCCGTCGCCGCCGCGACCGGCATGGCGACGGCGCCGGTGAAATCGCCCGGCGGCGAGATGTAATTCGTCTGATGGCAATTGCCGTGGCCGGTGATCGGCAAGCTCTCGGGGATCTCGCCGGGCAGATGGAGGCTGATCGCAAGATCGGCGAGCGCGGGCACGTCGAGCTCGACCGGATCGCTGACCAGGAGCGCACCCACCGGGATGGTCACGCCGCGCTCGCCGCCGAAGGTCACGCTCCGGTCGGTGCCGGGAACGATGCGCTCGCTTGCGCCGTCGCGTAACGCCACATGCACGGCGCCGATCGCGAGCTTCTGATTGCCGAAAGCGTTCGAGAGCCTGAGGCGCAGGCGCTTGCCGCCCAAACTCACCCGCGCGATGAGCCGCAAGGTCTGGTTGTTGAATTTGCTTTGATCGACCGTGACCAGCCCGTTGGTCCAGGCGCCGACCCACTGCATGTCCGCCGGCATGCTTGCCCTCTTTTGTGCCTTTCTTTTTCGAATGCGATCATAAAGAGGCTCGCCGACTGCGACAATCGCGCCAGGGAAACATTCTTGTGCGCGCAGGCGGTGCGGGCTTACCTTCGCCCCTGCGAAGTCTCGAAGGCCGGATCGCGGCCCGGATGATCGCGGGAGGACAGGATGCGTACCCAGATCGGCATCATCGGCGCCGGCCCCGCCGGGCTCTTGCTCGCACATCTGTTGCGGCGCACGGGCATCGACTGCGTGATCCTCGAGAACCGCAGCCGCGCCGAGATCGAAGGCACGATCCGCGCCGGCGTGCTCGAGCATTGGGTGGTCGAGCTGATGAACGAGCTCGGCCTCGGCGAACGCATGATGCGCGAGGGCCGTCCCGATACCGGCGTCACTTTCCAGTTCTTGGGCCAACGCCATCATCTCGACTTCGTCGAGTTGACCGGCAAGCAAATCACGGTCTATGCCCAGCATGAGGTGATCAAGGACCTGGTTGCCGCGCGCCTCAAGGCCGGCGGCGCGATCGAATTCTCCGTGTCGGAGACCAAGCTGCATGACATCGACGGCGATGCGCCGCGCATCACCTATCGTGACGCGAAGGGCAACCCGCAGGAGCTGCGCTGCGATTTCATCGCCGGCTGCGACGGGTTCCATGGGCCAAGCCGCCAGGCGATTCCTGAGCGCGCGCGCAACGAGTTCGTGATCGACTATCCCTGGGGCTGGCTCGGCATCCTCGCCGAAGCGCCGCGCTCCTGGCACGAGCTCATCTATTCGAACCACGATCGCGGCTTCGCGCTTTTGAGCACGCGCTCGCCCGAAGTTCAGCGCATCTACATCCAGTGCGACCCCAAGGATCCGATCGAGGCCTGGCCCGATGATCGCATCTGGGCCGAGATGCAGGCGCGCCTCGCGTTTCCGGGCTGGAAGCTCGTCGAAGGGCCGATCTTCCAGAAGAACATCGTCGCCTTGCGCAGCTTCGTCTGCGAAACCATGCAGTATGGCCAGCTGTTTCTGGCGGGCGACGCGGCGCATATCGTGCCGCCGACCGGCGCCAAAGGCCTGAACCTCGCGGCCGCCGATGTGTATTTCCTCGCGCGCGCGCTCGAGGCTTCATACAAGAAGGGTGATAAATCCCTGCTCGAACGCTACAGCGAGACCTGCCTCGCGCGCATCTGGAAGGCCGAGCGCTTTTCCTGGTACATGACGACCATGCTTCACCGCAACGACGCCGAGACCGCGTTCGAGCGGCGCATCCATTTGGCCGATCTCGATTACGCCGTGACCTCGCGCGCCGCGGCGACCGCGCTCGCCGAGGTCTATGTCGGCTTGCCGATCGCGTGACCTGCGGGCCAGACCGATCGGCACTTTTCCTTAACTTGCGAACCACCACCGCGGCCCACTTGCCTATGGAAAAGGGGCCCGGAACGGGGCAACATGTCGCCAGGTCGGGCGAGCGGCCGTTCGGATCGCGGACGCCAAGGAGGAAATGCCATGATCAATCTGCAAGACATCCACTCCGTGCGGATCGGCACCGCCGACCTCGATTCCTCGACCAAATTCGCCACCGACATCATCGGCCTGCAATTGGTCGCGCGCGAAGGCAAAGCCGCCTATTTCCGCAGCCACAAGACGGAAATCCGCGGCGACACACGCGACTATTCGCTGGTGCTGTTCGAAGGCGATCCCGCGGATCAGACCATCGGCCTCGAATTGCTCGATTCCGGCGCGCTCGACGCGGTCGGCGCCACGCTCGAGGATGCGGGCCATCGCGTTCATTTCGGCACGCGCGAGGAATGCGATAGCCGCCGCGCCAAGGCCTTCATCGCCTCGACCGACCCGAGCGGCAACAAGATCGAGATCCTGGCGCGGCCCTATCACAGCGGCACGCGCTATCTCCCCGGCCGCGACGCCGGGATCACGCATTTCAGCCATATCGGCCTCTTCACCACCGACGCCCAGCGCGACACCGAATTCTGGACGCAGCTGTGCAATGCGCGCGTCTCGGATTGGCTCGGCGATTCGCCCTTCCTGCGCATCGCGACGACCCATCATTCGATCGTGCTGTTCCCCTCGAACCGCACCGGCATCCATCACGTCAATCATCAGGTCGAGGATCTCGACGATGTGATGAAGTCCTATTATTTCCTCAAGGAAAAGAACGTTCGGATCGTGCACGGGCCCGGCCGTCATCCCATCTCGACCGCGGTCATGGTTTATTTCGAGGGCCCCGACCGGCTCACCTACGAATATTCCTGCGGCGTCAAGCATGTGATGCCCGAGGAAGAGGCGACATATCGGCCGCGGCAATTCTCGCTCGATGCCTACAACGCCTGCATGTGGGGCTCGCGCGCGGCCGAGCTTGCGGCGGCGGCCGATGCCCGCGCCAATGAATGGCCGATGCGGGTCGTGGTCTAGCCGAATAAAGGACGACCGCCACCTGCACCAACGCGGCGCGGCGAGGAAAGACGATAAGGGAGAAACGCCATGACGAGCACGAGCTTCGCCGAACGCAGCACTGTGTTACAGGGCCGGTGGTGGATCGTCTGGGCATCCCTCATCGGCATGATCGTCGGGCCGGGAACAGCGGTGATCTTCACGGTCAACGTTTTCCTGGTGCCGGTCACCGCTGAGCTCGGTTGGTCGCGGGGATTGTTCTCTTCGGGCCTCCTTGCGAGCGCCGTCGCCTCGCCGATCATGACGCCGCTCTTCGGCCGGCTGATGGATCGCTACGGCATCCACCGCATCGCCTTGCCGGCCTCCGTGCTTTATGGCCTCGCGCTGGCGAGCTTCGCGCTCTTGAAATCCGGCAGCGTCTGGCAGCTCTACCTCATGTTCGCCTGCGCCTCGGGGTTCGGCGCCTGCGTCGGCCCGATCGTCTATTCGAAGGCGATCACCGCCTGGTTCGACAAGGAACGCGGCTTCGCGCTCGGCATCGCCACCTCGGGCGTGGGCCTCGGCACCTTCCTGTTGCCGCAGATGGCCGAATTCTTCATCGTGCATTTCGGCTGGCGCGCCGCCTATATCGCGGTCGGCGTGGTGACCTGGGCCTTGTCCTTCGCGATGATCGCTATTTTCGTGCGTGAGCCGCCCGGCTATTTGGAGCGCGTTCGCGCCGCGCACGCCGCCGCCGCCGCGGGTGGGCCACAACCTTTCGGCATATCCGCCAAGGCCGCCATCACCGGCACGCGTCAATTCTGGATCCTGGCGCTCATCTTCCTGCTCGAAGGCACGGCCAATAACGGCATTTTAAGCGGCCATTTCGTGCCGATGCTGACCGATCGCGGCTACACGCCGCAAAGCGCGGCCGCTTTGCTCGGCATGTCGGGACTCGCGGCTTTGGTCGCGCGCATCATCGTCGGCTGGTGCCTCGACTATGTGAACGGACCGATCTTTTCCGCGATCGTGATGCTGCTCCCGGTCGGCGGCGTCGGCCTTCTCTTGAGCGGCGCGGCGAGCCCGGCCCCCTTCTTTGTCGCGATCTGTCTCGGTCTGGCGATCGGCGCCGAGGTCGACATGCTCGGCTTTTTCGTCAGCCGCTATTTCGGCCGGCGGTCTTTCGGCACGCTTTATGGCTTCATCTTTGCCTGCTTCACTGTGGGCATCGGCGTCGGGCCGGCCATTCTCGGCCGCGGCTTCGATCTCGCGCACTCCTATAACCCGGTGCTCAAGATCTTTCTCGTGATGCTCCTGATCGCCGCGATGCTGTTCCTGGGACTCGGCCGCTACCGCTATCCCAAGGGGACCGAATAGCGCCGGCTCTCTCAGAGCCCCAGATAGGCTTCGCGGATGCGCGATTGGGCGAGCAGGACCTGCGGCAAGCCCGAGGCGACGATCTTGCCTTCCTCGAGCACATAGGCGCGGTCGGCGATCTCCATCGCCTGGCCGACATTCTGTTCGACCAGGAGGATCGCCACGCCCTCTTCCTGAATGACGCGGATGACGCGAAACATGTCGCCGACGATCGCCGGCGCGAGGCCGAGCGAAGGCTCGTCGAGCAGCAGCAGGCGCGGCTGCGCCATCAGCGCGCGCGCGATCGCGACCATCTGCTGCTGTCCGCCCGAGAGCGTGCCCGCGAGCTGGTGCCGCCTCTCCTGGAGGACCGGAAAGAGCGTATAGGCGCGCTCCAATCCCTGCGCGCGCAATTTGCGCGCGCCCGGACGGTAGCAGCCGATATCGAGATTTTCCTCGACCGACATGCCGGGAAAGAGCCGCCGGCCTTCGGGCACGAGCGCGATGCCCTGCGCACAGACGAGATGCGGCGGCACGGATTTCATATCCGTGCCGGCGAGGCGGATCGTTCCCTCCTGCCAGTCGAGCATGCCGGCGATGGCGTTGATCAGCGTGCTCTTGCCCGCACCGTTGGGGCCGATCACCGAGACGATCTCGCCCTCATCGACCTCGAGCGAGACCCCGGAGATCGCCGGCGCGCCGCCATAGCCGACGCAAAGATCGCGCGCTTCAAAAAGCATGGGCCTTGCCGAGATAGACGTTGACGACCTCTTTATCGCGCATGGTCTCTTCGGGCGTGCCGAGGGCGATAAGCGTGCCGCCGTTCAACACGGCGACGCGGTCCGACAAGGCGACGACCGCACGCATCAGATGCTCGACGAAGATGATGGTCGTGCCGCGCGCGCGGATGTCGCGCATGAGGTTCAGCGCCTCGTCGATCTCGGTGTTGTTGAGGCCCGACAGCACCTCGTCGAGAAGCAGCACGCGCGGCCGCGCCGCGAGCGCGCGGGCGAGTTCCAGAAATTTCCGCTCATGCAGGTTGATCCGGCCGGGCAGGTCGAAGGCATGCGCCGCGAGGCCAGTATAGCCGAGCCAATGCGCCGCCTCGCGCCGCGCTTCGCTTTCCGACGAGCCGCCGCCGAACACCGCGGCCAGCGCCACATTGTCGAGCACCGTCAGGTGATTGAAGGGCCGCGGGATCTGATAGGACCGGGCGATGCCGAGCTGCGCGATGCGGTGCGCCGGCAGAGTGTCGATCGGCGTGCCGTCGAATACGACTGCGCCGCGATCGAGCACGAAATGGCCGGTGATCACGTTGATCAAGGTCGACTTGCCCGACCCGTTCGGCCCGACGAGACCGAGGATCTCGCCCGGGCGCACATCGATGGTGACGCCCCTCAACGCCTGCACGCCGCCGAAACCCTTCCACACGTCGCGGCATTCGAGTACCGGCGCCGGGTTCGCCATCGAAGATCCGGAAGCAAGCCGCGGCATGGGCTCCATCGGCGCCGGGAGGACCGAGCGGCGGACGAGGCTCTTCGGCGCCCAGCGCCGCCATAAGCGCAGGAGGCTCGGCGTCACGCCGTCCGGCAACAGCAGCACGACGAGAATGAGGCCGAGCGCCACGCCGCCCCGGCCCAAGGCCGCCTGCGGCCCGGCGGGAAAGCCGTACAGCGCGACGGTGATGATGATCGCGCCCAGGGCGGGACCGATCCAATGGCGCGAACCGCCGAAGATGCTCATCACGACGGGATACATGATGACCGTGATCTCGAAGGTTTCGCCGACGGTCACATAGCTGACATAGATCGAGTAGACGCCGCCGACGGCGCCGGCGATGCCCGAGGACAGCGCGATCGCCGCGAGCTTGTAGCGAAAGGTCGGAACACCTTTCACCTCGGCCGCGTCCTCATCGTCGTGAATGGCAAAGAGCCCCAGCCCCATGCGCGAGCTGAAGACCCAATACGCCACCGCAATCGAGAGCGCGGCGAAAAAGAGGCCGAGCGTGTAGATCGTGCCGTTCTGGGATCCGAACAGCGAGGGTACCGGCACGCTGATGAGATAGACTCCCGAGCCGCCGTCGATCGGCGTATTGGAGATGATCGTCGCGACCACGAAGGTCACGGAAATCGTCAAGAGCGCGAAAAGCTCGCCGCGCAAGCGTTTCAAGCGAAAGACGAGCCAGCCGACGCCGGTGCCGAGCGCCGCCGCGACCGCCGCCGCCAGGGGCAGGGTCAGCAGGAACGGCACGCCGAATTTCGTCGCCAAGGTTGCCGCGGTGTAGACGCCGGTGCCGAAAAAGGCCGCGTGGCCGAAGCTCCAATAGCCGGCGAAGCCGCTGAGGATCGTCCAGCTCGTCGCCATCGAGATCCAGAAGAAGACGAGATAGAGAAACGCGATGTAAAAGGGCGGGACATTCGACGCGGGAATGCCGATCAGCACCGCCGCCAACACGACGAGGCTGCCATAGGCGGTGACGCGGTTGGCGCTCAGATCCATCGCGGCCTGAAGAGAAGGAAGGCGATCAGAACCGAGAAGGATACGAGCGGCGCCCAGGACGGATTGACCACCGCCATGGTCATCGCCTCGCACACCCCGATGAAGATGCCGCCGGCGAGCGCTCCCAGGGGATTGCCGAGCTTGCCGATGATGACGACGGCGAAGACGACGCCGACCCACGCCCAGATTTCCGAGGGCGCCAAGGTCGCGACCAGCGCGATGAAGACCCCGGCGACGCCGGCATAGGCCGCGCACAGTCCCGACAGCAGGAAAGAAAGACCGCGGTGATTGATGCCGAAGGCGGTGGCGATGGGCGCATCCTCGGCGCAAGCCCGGAGCGCCCGCCCGACATAGGTATAGCGCAGCCATGCCCAGGTCGCCGCGGCGAGCGCGATCGCCACGCCGAAGGCGATGAGGCTGAGCTTCGGCAGATAGAGCGCGCCGATGACCCAGGACTGCGCGCCCCAAGGCGTCTCGTAGCGGCGAAAATCGGCGGTCCAGATCGATTGGATGATCGATTCGATGATGATGGCGAGCGCGAAGGTGATCAGCATCGACGCCATTTCGGTCACGCGGAAGCGCATGAAGAGCCAATGGAGCCCGATGCCATAGACGAAGAACGCGGCGATGATCATCAGCCCGGCCCACCACGGCGCGATGCCCAAGACGGTGCCGCAATACCAGGTGAGATAGGCGCCGAGGAGCGCGATCGCGAAATGGCCGATATTGACGAGCCGCAGCAAACCCCAGGAGAGACTCAAGCCCAGGGCGAGCAGCCCATAGAGGCCGCCCGTCAACAACCCGGTGATCAGCGACTGTTCCAGCAACGATAAGGGCGGCACGGCGTTACCCGATCCTGGCCCGGCGGCGCAAAGCGCTCACGGCGCGAGAAGCTTGACGCCCGGCGTCGCCTCGGCCTTCGGCCATACCGTAACCCAGCGGCCGTTTTGCACCTGCCTCAGTTGCTGCATGTCGCTGCTGCTGGTGTGGAATTTCCCCGTGAAATCGCGCTTTCCGACGACCGTATCGACGGAATTATGCTCGAGCCAGTCGGCCAGCTTCTTGTCCTCGAGGCTCTTGGTCGCTTTGACCGCGGCGACGAGAATCTGCCAGCCGGCATATTCGTTGCCCGCCTGCGAATCGATGTGCGGATAAGGCAGATTGAGCGCCTTGGCCTTCGCGTCGAAGCCTTTCGCGAATTCCGCGATCTCGGGGTTCGAGAGATAAGGCTCGACGTCTTCGAGCGTGGTGAGCGACATGGCCCGTTCGGCCGGCGGATAAGTCGCGAGTAGGCCCGAGGGAAACAAATAGAAATGCCGCTTCGGCGTGTAATTGATCTGGGTCAGCGCTTCGAGCAGCTGATTGCCCTCGACCCCGAGGCATCCCATAAACATATAGTCCGGATCGGCGGCCTTGATCCGCGCCGCGATCGAACCGAAATCGCGGTTGCCGACATCGTATTCGAGGAACGCCAGCACTTCGATTCCGCGCGCCTTGGCGAGGGTCTGCATTCCCTTCGCGGTGAACTCGGTCGACGGAAACTTGCTTGTGATGATGGCGATGGTCTTCGGTGGATGGCCGGTGCTGGCGTAACAGTCCAGCGTCTTCTCGGGCAAGGTCTTTTCGGGCGAGGCGCCCGCGACGAGCGCGGCGAACTGCCATTCATAGGTTGCGAGCGAGGGCACGCCCATCGTGTTCTGAATGAAGATCTTGTGATAGCGCTGCGCCACGCCCATCGCGGCAAGGATCGAGGCCGTGCCGTAGGGCGCCAAGATGAGATCCACATTGTCCGAGGTGATGAGGCGCTCGTAGAGCGTGCGCGACACATCGGGCTTCGATTGATCGTCAAGCAGCACGTATTCGACCGGCCGGCCGAGCAGCCCGCCCGTCTTGTTGAGCCGGTCGACGTAATATTCGCTGACGATCTTGTGAACGAGACCGGTCTGCGCGAAGGGGCCGGTCAGCGCCAAGGCCTGACCGATCTTGATCGGCTTTCCCGCAGGCGCCTGCGCCGCGGCGGGCCGCGCCGCCGCATAAACGGCTAGGCCGCCGAGACCGGCGACGACCTGGCGACGCGACCAGATGGACGGAATCCTCTTCGTCGTCATGCGTTCCTCCCCTATTTTTCCGGCGCCTCATTTTTTGATGGCGCTGCTTACCGGCTCTTTCGGGTGCATTCGCCCCCGCGGCCTGCGAGCATCTTAGACCGAAGAGACCCCGACGACACAAGCGGATTTCGCGGTGCGCCCGCGCCGCGTGCTGCCGCGAATGCGGGAAACGCTCCGGATTACTTCTTCTTCGGCACGACGCGCGTGCGCAAACTGCCGATCATGGGCGATTTCATCTCGACCACATCGCCCGGCTTCAAGAAGCGCTCCGGCGCCGAGCTGTTGTCGGGCAGCAACTCGCTCGAATCCGCCGCGGTGCCCGCCGCGGTGCCGCCGCTGATGATGTCGCCCGGATAGAGCGTGAAGTCGCGCGACAGATATTCGAGATATTCGCCGAAGGTGAAGACCATGTCCTTGGTGTTGAAGCGCTGCCGGCGCTCGCCATTGACGAGGGTCTCGAGATCCGTGTTGGTCGGATCGCATTCGCCGACCGCGATGCAGGGACCCATCGAGGTCGAGCTGTCGAAATTCTTGGGGAAGGCGAAATTGAGCGAGCCTCCCGACGCCTCGCGCGGCGCGCGGATGCTCCAATCCGCCAGCATCGTCACGCCCCAGACGTAATCCTTGAGCTGGCCCGGCTTCAGATCGACACCGCGCTTGCCGAGGACGACCGCGATCTCGCCTTCGTAATCGAGACGGTTGCAGCGCTCGGGATAGACGAGCTCGCCCTCGGGACCGACGATCTCGCGGCCCAATTTCCAGAAGCCCCAGAACCCGCCCTTGCGGATTTCCTGATACGCATCGCCCTCATAGGGCTTGCGCCGCATCTTCACCGCCATCGCCGCCGCATGATCGGCGAAATTGCCGCCGGCGCAGGCGATGCGCGCATCCTTCGGCCGGGGCGCGTGCAGCTTCGCCTCGGCGGCGGGAACGGCCAGCCGCTCGCCGCGCGGCCCGAGCTTGTCCTGCGCCTGGCCGAAAAGATGATCGAGCGCCTTCTGCGCGGTGTCGATCGCGCGCGTGCCGCCTTCGATCAAGCGCGCGAGATCGGAGGGCACCAGCGCCTCGGCCATGGCGAGAGGATTGGGCTCGCCCTGCTTCTCGCGCAGATATTTGGCCGTGGCGTAGCTGAGATCGACGACATTGCCGTCATGCAGGGCGCCGGTGCGCCGGTCGGGACCGAATACGACGATCTTCATGCGCTGCACTCCCCCTTATTCGCCGCGCCTCGACGGGCCGAGGCTTGATTGGCGGCAAGTCTCCCGCCGCTTTCTTGGCAAGTCAAGGAAACCCGGTCAACCGATCGCGGCGCTCAAAAAACGAGGCGCCCGCCAACGATGGCGAGCACGGCGGCAAGGGTCAGACGCAGCACCCGCTCGGGCACGCGCACGGCAATGAAGCTGCCCGCGACGATGCCGGGGATGGAGCCGAGCAGCAACGAGCCGAGGATCATCGCGTCGATCGAGCCGATGAGCCAATGCCCGGTGCCCGCGATCAGGGTCAAGGGCACGGCGTGAACGATGTCGGAGCCGACGATGCGCGCGATTGTCAAACGCGGATAGAGGAGGATCAAGGCTGTCACGCCGAGCGCGCCGGCGCCGACCGAGGTAACCGAGACGAGCACGCCGAGAATGGCGCCGGTCAGGACGGTAAAGCCCGCCGTGCGCTCCGGGCCGAGCTCGCCGATGCGCGCCGAATAATAAGCAACGAGCTGCGCGCGGAAGACGAGCGCGACGGCGGTCGCGAGCAGCGCCAGGCCGAGGATGAAGGAGATCAGCGCCTCGGCCGCGCCGCTCGCCAGGTTGAAATGCGCGAGGATCGTCAAGGTCGCGATCGTCATCGGGACGCTGCCCAAGGCGAGGCGCCCGACCACGCGCCAATCGATGGTGCGGCTATAGCCGTGGACGAGCGTGCCGCCGGTCTTGGTCGCCGCGGCATAGAGCAGATCGGTGCCGACCGCGGTCGCGGGGTGAATGCCGAACAAGAGAATGAGGATCGGCGTCATCAACGAGCCGCCGCCGACGCCGGTCATCCCGACCAGCGCGCCGACGCAGAACCCCGATAAGGTGTAAAGCCAATTGATCGCGTGAAGCAAACCCGTCACCGCTCCGTCGATCGCATCGGCAAGGCCCCGCTATTCATTCTCGCCGATGGTTTTGGTGATCGTCACAAACCGGCATCGAACCCGGCGGCTGCCGGCGATGGGGGCTCGCCCTCGGGCCGTGCGATCATGCCCGCGGCGACGGTGGCGTTGCTGTCCTCATCGATCACGATGAAGGCGCCCGTCGCGCGATCGTCGTCATAGGCATCGAAGGCCAGCGGCGCAGCCAAGGCAAATCGAGCCCTCGCAATGTCATTGCAGCGCAGTATATCGGGTTTGGGCTCGATCGAAAGCGTGGCGATATCGAGGCGATGGCGCAGTTCCACGATCCGGGCCGCAACCATGCGCGTGCCGCATTTGACGAGATAGCGGCCCGCGCCGCCGAAGGGTTCATCGGCGAACCAGCACAGCATCGCGTCGAAGCCTCGAGCGATACGCGGCGGCAGAAGCGGCGCCGTCAGCATGTCGCCGCGCGCGATGTCGATCGCGTCGGCCACCTCGATCGCAAGCGAGGTTCCGGCCTCGGCGCGCTCCAGGCACCGGTCGAAGGCCGTCAGCGCGCGGATGCGTGTAATCTTGCCCGCCGGCATCACCGCGACCTCGTCGCCCAATTTGACGTGACCCGATTCGATGCGGCCGAGATAATGCCGGGTCTGGCCGCCATCCGTCGCGGGAATGCGGCGCACGAGCTGCACCGGAAAGCGCAACGGGCCCTGGTGCAGGCGCAAGGCCGGCGGCAAGCTCTCGAGCAGCGCCAGAAGCGGCTTGCCGTCATACCAGGCCATGTGGCGGCTCAGATGAACGACATTGTCGCCGTGCTTGGCCGAAATCGGGACGAGGTAGAGGCGCGGGGCGCCGATCGCGGCGGCGAAATCGCCGACCGATCGCGCGATCGTGGCATAGGATTCCGGCGC
>Ga0316624_10000381_pt1 | contig 14712 bp, 15 predicted proteins | sample OWC_Aug_N3_C1_D5_FD_207657 | JGI IMG/M metagenome (GOLD analysis project Ga0316624, IMG submission 207657) | Wetland soil microbial communities from Old Woman Creek delta, Ohio, United States - OWC_Aug_N3_C1_D5_A | ecosystem: Environmental > Terrestrial > Soil > Wetlands | place: USA: Ohio... | reverse complement strand
AACGGTAGTCCAGCAAGGTCACTCATTGGGCGCGTACGCTGGAGAGAAACTCGTTGGGATTGCCATCGCTGAAGTCATTGCATGGAACCGCACGCTCTGGGTCTGGGAGTTCCACATCGATCCTGAGTATCGCGGCAAGGGGCTCGGAAGACATCTGATGGAGCGACTCGCGGAGGAGGGGCGGTCTGCGCGCTGTAGGGTGATGGTATGTGAAACTCAGAACACGAATGTGGGAGCGATCCGTTTCTACAGGAGAGCGGGATTCGAGGTGGGAGCAATCGACCTCTCCTACTATACGAATCACGACTGCACCGATTTCGAGGTGGCAGTGTTCATGAAACGGTTCCTAGAATAGACTCACTCATCCTTTCGGCTCGCCCTTGACTTCATTGTCGCAAAACCGTCAATTGCCCGTCATTATCGCAATAGACGTCCAAAAATAGGACGCGATATGTCACTGTAATAATACATAAAACGGCGAAAACGAATCTAGAACGCCAAACACGCTCGGGGAATGAGAGCTGCAAATACAGAATGTCCTGATTGCTCTTGTCATCTTCATACTAGTCGTACTCGTGCTCTACGGTACTTTGGTCTGAGCTTCAAGAGCACCCGCACGAACACGCCGTAGAATAAGGGGAACTGGCAGTCGCTTGGCTGCCAGCACATACGCAATAACAGCGAGCTTACTCTTTGGCGCCAATCTTGGCATAGACCTGCGCTTTCCTCGCCGCGACACTCTTGTTCATGTCGTCATGCAGGCTTCTGCCATGCGAGTCCATCGTCACCAGCAACGGACCGAACTCGTGCGCAGTGATGACCCAGAGTGCCTCAGGCATGCCAAGGTCCTGCCACTCGTAGGCCCTGACTTCCTTCAATCCCTTTGCAGCGAGTGCGCCGCATCCACCCGTGAAGCTGCAGTACACTGCACCCACTTCCTTCAGCGCAGCAAGTGTGCGTGGGCCCATGCCGCCCTTGCCGATTATGATCCGCGCCTTGTACTTCCGCAGGAACTCATCCTCGAAGAGTTCCATTCTCGTGCTTGTTGTGGGGCCGGCGGCCACTATCTGCCACTTGCCGTTCTTCTGCATAGCAACAGGGCCAACATGATAGACAACGCTGCCTTCGAATTCCACAGGCGGCTTCTCACCCCTCTTTGCCATCTCAAGGGCCCTCTGATGCGCCTCATCACGAGCAGTATAGACATGTTCGCCGCTGACGTAGACCACATCACCGACATTGAGCTTCCTGACATCAGCCTCGCTTATCGGTGTGGTCAGGTGATACTCTGCCATTTCACTTACCTCCTATCGGATGTGTCAGATACTTCACATCCAGAGTCTTCGAGATCACTGCGGTGCTCCTTCTCGCTGCCCAGCACTGTACCGCCACTCCGACGGGCAGGCTAGCAGGATGTCGCATCGCGTAGTCGACCTTCACTCCGAGGACCGTGGTCGCGCCGCCAAGCCCCATCGGACCAATCCCGGTCGCATTTATCGCGTCCATGAGTTCCTGTTCTATCTTAGCGACCGCGGGGTCTGGATGCTTGTCATTGAGCGGTCGGAGCAGCTGTTGCTTCGCAATCTTGATCGCAATGTCAGCGCCGCCACCTATACCAACCCCGATTATGTTCGGAGCACAGGCCTCGCCCATGTATTTCATGGCATTGTCGACCACGAGCTTCTTGACGCCTACCAGTCCCACTCCCGGCTTCAACATACCCACTATGCTCACATTCTCGCTGCCACCACCCTTGGCGAACGCAGTCACCTCAAGTGAGTCGCCGGGGACTATCTCCCAGTTAATCCAGGGAATCTTCTCGCCGGTGTTGTCACCAGAGTTACCTCCGGCAATCGGGTTCACTGCGTTTGGCCTGAGAGGGATCTCCGCAGTGGCCTTCTTGGTCGCCCTAGTGAGGGCATCCTTGACCTCACCCATGAAGGGGAACTTGTCACCGGCCTTCACGTAGTAGATCACAATACCAGTGTCCTGGCACATCGGTATGCCAGTCTCGGCAATCTCGATGTTCTTCAGTATTGCAGCGAGCTGTGTCTTCGCGGTTTCGTTCGTCTCACGCTTGTAAGCCGCTTTCAGCGCCTCCTCGACATCAGCAGGCAGTTTCGTGGCGGCCATCTTGAGAAGACGGAACGCAGTATCATGAATTACCTGAGAAGGGTCCTTCATTCATTATCGACTTCCGAACCTTTGTCTGCGGGAGGTGGGTGCTGTCGCTCCCGCGTACGACACTGAGGCGCTCAATCTGGTCCTAATCTGTGTTGCTGTTCGTGAGAACGAAAGAGGGAGGTCTGTATAGGAGGTAGGGAGCACCCATTGCTTACAGATTGCCACAAGACCATAGCCAATAAGGCGCAAGACCACAGACAATAGGGTGCAAGTCCAGTGCTTGAGATCACTTTGGCTTCAATCCTGATGATGGTGACGACCCTCATTCTACTCTCCGTATTCAGTTATCTCGACCTCAGGTACAGGAGGGTGTCTAACAGAGTCATCTTGGCAGGTGCTCTGATAGGGTCTGCTGTCGCTGTCCTGAGCGGCCACATGTTGCTGTATGCACGGCTCCACCTACTTGCGCCATTCATGGTTGTGCCGATTGCTTATGCGTTGTGGCGTGCAGGTTCCCTCGGAGGTGCTGACGCAAAGTCACTGATTGTGGTCGCCCTCTTGAGTCCCGGACTTGAGTTTGCCCAGTGGGACATCCCTTTCATTGAGGTCACACTTGGAGACTGGCTGAGGATTCTTCTGATGCTGCTGTTCGGGCTGTTATATCAAAGAGCGAACGCTCAGCCGCAGAGTGCTGTGAATCCAGAAAAGCCCATACCACTGATCCCCTTTCTCCTACTGAGCTATCTTCTCTCGCAGCTCTTGGCACTGCTCTAGGCACGGGTCTTGGTCTTCGGTCGGGCACCACCAATCACTATTCCCTCACTGCATATGACAAAGGGATGACGCTTCAGACTGTGAGATGTGTTCTGCATCTTCCATACGACGAGGCTCCGTTCCAGAGAATCAGTGCCCTCAACGAGGTTCAGGGTTATGAATCCCTGCGACACGAACTGCTCCACGCCAGCAAGGCTCTGCGCATCTTCGCTAGCTGCCTCGCCTATGAACAGAGAAGTGACATTCAGTTCCCTCAGCAGAGCGCCGATCCTGAACAGTTCGTTACGAACTTCGGAAGGAGCATCGAAACGTATCCCCAGTCCTGACAGGCTATCGATGACCAGTCTACGAGCCCGGTTCTCATCTATTGCACGATATAGCTCCTCCGCAAGGGTCGTCATATCGAAACCCCTCCTGAGCGCATACTTCTCAGATGTCGGGAGTCCTGCCTTGCTGGATGCAGCATCAACTATGACAATCTGTCCTTTCTTCTCGAGCGCCCTGAGATCCCAGCCGAACTGCATTGCTGTAGTCCGAGTCTCTTCGGGCCGGGACTCCAGTGTCACCAAAATCCCCGGTTCGCTGTACTGATGCGCACCCGTGTAGAGGAACTGAAGGCCGAATATGGTCTTCCCGGTACCTGTGCAGCCAGAGAGTAGGACTGTGGTTCCCTCAACGAAGCCGCCACCGACGAGTTCGTCCAGTCCAGGGATTCCCGTCTTCACTCTGTTCATTGCTGTTCATCTCTTTCCGGGCGGAGGGCCGCTGACCTCCCATCCCTTCACCACGCCTGACAGCGTAGTGACAGTCACTCTGGCCACATCCGGTGACTTGCGGAGCCGTGCAACACGGGTCTCGATCTCATTCTCATCGCTGGCCATGACCAAGGCATAGAGGGTCATGGGCTCCTTGCTGACAGCGACCCAGAGATACTCCTCTCCCTCAGCAAGCTCCCTTGCGAAGGTCGTTGTCCGGTCCTTGCTGATCTCCGGAACTATATGGCCGCCAATCTCGATTTTCACCAGTGCAGCCGTCTGATAGCCCAGTGCGCCCGGGTCCACGAGGGCACTGAATCGTGTCACGATCCCGTCCTCTACCAGTTTCATAGTGCGGAACCGAATGGTCGTGTCCGGATGCTTGGGCTTGATCTCCTCTGCAATCGTGGTGAAGGATCGTCTGCCATCCTTCTGGAGTATCTTGATGAGGTCCTTGTCTAGCTGGTCCATACTAGAGTCACCGTCGGGCAAAGGTCAAGAGAACCCTAGTCGGCGGTGCTATTAAGCATTGTTCGATTCGCAATAATCTGGCTGTCCGATGTTACTGGAACGGACACTACACCGGACGATTGCTCGTTTCTGCACGTTTCCGGCATTCAAGAACGGTGAAAAACCCCATAACTGGGAATTCCACAACGGACGACTACGGACCCGTGAAGCCGTAGATCAGTGTCCAGACGAGGACCCAGAGCAGCAGGTAAGACGGCAGAGCACTAGTGATGAGCTTCTGTCTTCCTCCGATTGACGCGGGGTCGACCCCAAGTAAGTAGACAACAGCATACAGGGCGAGCACATAGACAAGCAGTCCGAAGACAAGACCACGGACTCCCGCAAAGCTGGTACCGGCAAGGCCACATATCAAGCCGCTCGCGAGGGCGAAGACTACCTTCACATAGAAGTTCTGATCCTGAGGCTTACCCTCCCATCTACTGAAAAGACGCTTGAAGTTGCTCTGAAGGGACTCCATGGCTATCACCAGTCAGGTCAAAGACTCGCCAACTGTTCCAGAGAGGCGGACCTGCTTGAACATATCTACTTGCCGGTATTGGGAGAGTCTTGGTCCACATGCTGAGCCAGCAGTTTCCAGTCAAGGAAGCCCATCTCGATGGCAGAGGAAGTCTAGACCCCTTTCTCACTGGCGGCCTCTGCAGCGACTCGCTCGGGCTGACCTCCGCCTCGGCGAGCAGGATGTATCACTATTATGACCAAGACGATTACGAGCATTACCGGTATGGGATAGTGCATCCATAATTCAAGCTCTCCAACTGGAAAGAGATAGCCTCTCATGTATACTAGGGGTGAAACAAGGCCAGAGAGAGTAACGACCTTCCTGCTTACTACTCCCAAGTAGTATAGGCTCCCGGCAATTGCGAGTAGTAGCTGTGACAGAAAATCAAGAGAAGTCAGGTGAAGCCATGCGATGTCGAAGGCAAATGCGCCGGCTATCGGTCCTGACAGGTGCAGCACCCAGACAGGAGCCACGAGACGCTGATCGAACCAGTCTTCACAGCCTATACCTGTGGTGACGCCAAAGGGTGACAAGAATGCCAAAGCCATCATCAGAATAGGGACTGCTGCTCCCTCAGACAATCTTCTACTCACGCCTGTTCCTCAGCACAGCCACTATCTGCCAATCCTAATGACCTTTGTCCAAGTCACAGTAGTCCACTCGACAATCGGCGGCGTTATAAAACAGTCAATCCATGGAGGCGATGACATGAAGGACTCGATGAGTAACATAGACATCCGAATGATTCTCCCTGAGCTGAAGAGGGCGGCAGAGGGCGCCTTCATCAAGAACATCTACCAGTATGGGGATGTCTTCGTCCTGAAACTCTACCAGCCGGGTAGCGAGTCCACACAGCTCCTCATTCAGCCCGGGATACGTGTTCACCTGACCGAATTCAAGAGAGCAGCCCCAAAGACCCCAACGAAGTTCATTGTTGTTCTCAGGAAGTACCTCAGGGAGAAGCGGATAACTTCCATGAGGCAACACGACCTCGACAGGATCGTGGTCATTGAAGTCGGAGATGAAGAGAGTTCCTACAAGCTCGTAGCAGAGCTATTCGGACAGGGGAACCTGCTCCTGCTCACTCCTGATGACTTGGTATTTCAGGCACTCCACTATCGGAGGATGAAGGACAGGGACATCGTGCCGAAGGCGAAGTACGACTTTCCACCTCCAAGAGGTACCGATATCTTCGGACTAGACGCAGATGCCGTTGATGGAGTGATTGCAGGGTCGACTGCCAGCGTTGTGCGTACGCTGGCCAGCAGACTGAATCTCGACTCGTTGAGTTGCGAGGAGATATGTGCCCTCGCAGGGGTCACGCCTACAAACAGTATGGCCGAGCTCGACAGCAAGGCCATGACTGATCTCCGGATGGGAATCAGGAGGTTCAGCGAGCGGCTCAATGGTGGAGTGAACAGACCGCGTATCGTCTACGATGATGAGGGCGAACCGGAAGAGGAGGAAGCGGGCCCTGCGCCCATGGCATTCCTACCTTTCGAGTTCGACTTCTACAGTGATAAACCCAACCGAGAGTACGGGTCTTTCAGTGCAACGATTGACGAGTTCTTTGGCATCTCGGAGTCCGAGCAGACAGAGGATGAGACCCAGACCGCGGCAAGCGCTGAACAACTGCGGCTTCAGAAGATAATCGACAAGCAGAGCGAGGGAATATCCGGTCTGCTCTCGGAGGCTGAGAGAGGGCGCAAAGAGGGGGAGCTGATATACGCGCACTTCCAGACAGTCGCTGACGTTCTGGAGACCCTCAGCAAGGCACGTTCCGGGGGGCTGCCGTGGGACGACATAATCAGCAGAGTCGAGAACGGCAAGCGCCAGGGGCACGGCATCGCAGCACGGATAGAGCGGATAGTCCCTTCAAAGGCGCAGGTGAGTGTGTTGCTTGACGGCACCGAGGTCAGGCTCGACATCAGGCTGACAGCTCAAGAGAACGCATCAAAGGCATACGAACTGGCAAAGAAATCACAATCAAGGGCCGATGGTGCGAGGAAACAGATCGAGAAGACAAAGGCGAAGCTCGACGAACTGGCAGTAATCACATCTGCCCCAAGTGCCCCACAGGGTCCCGTGAAGATTAGAAAGAAGCGCTGGTACGAGAAATACCGATGGTTCACTTCCTCCGAGGGATATCTCGTACTTGGAGGGAGGGATGCCAGAAGCAACGAGCAGCTGGCCAAGCACCAGCTGGAGGCGAACGACCTGTTTCTCCATGCTCTAGTACACGGCGCACCGTACACAGTGGTCAAGGTGCCTGAGCAACCACCGGGTGAACAGACAATCAGAGAGGCAGGTCAGTTCGCAGTCACCTTCTCAAGAGCATGGCAGGACGGTCTGTCTAACGGCGATGCCTACTGGGTGACTCCGGAACAGGTCAGTTTCACACCGCCCACGGGTGAGTACCTGCCTTCCGGGGCGATCATGATACGCGGCACAAAGAACTACGTCAAGAACCTTCCAGTCGAACTCTCAGTCGGGGTAATGATTGAGGACTCTGAAGTGATACCGTTCTCAGGCCCGCCCTCCGCAGTGGAGGCGAACACACAGTACTCTGTACGCATACTCCCGGGGACAGTGAAGAAGTCACAGCTTGTCAGAGAAGTCGCCGGCAGGCTGAGGAAGCAGGTACCTGAGGAGTCAGCCGAACTGGTCGATCAGGTCCCGCAAGAGGACTGGATGCGAGTCTTGCCGCCTGGTGATGGCAGAGTCGTATAACCCGGTAATGCTGAGACCTACCGGAACCCACGTCCCATGCAGTACATTTTTAATCGTAGGAACAGAATTGGTTTTCGACGATATACTCTTGCGGATGCCTGCTACAGTGTTTCGTCTAGCTCTAGGATTGAGGTGAGTCAAGTGTCAGAGGCCAATCATTCCATGTTTGTCAGGGATATAATGGCGTCGAGCGTTGTGAAGGCACAGCCAACGACCAACGTTCTTGAGATTGCGAAGCTGATGACGAAGATGGACATTGGGTCGGTGATAATCTCTGACAGGGACCATGCGATTGGGATAATCACGGAGGAAGACATCGTTCGCAGGCTGGTCGCTGAACAGAAGGATCCCAAGAAGACAACAGCGCGAGAGATAATGAGCTCGCCTATAATTCACGTCACCCCAGAGACCCCGTTGACAGATGCGATGCGAGTCATGGCGCGCAGTGGCATTCGAAGACTTGCTGTCCTGAAGAACGACACGCTTGCAGGCATTATCACGTCTCGCGACATACTGAAGTGGTCACCAGAACTGATTGATGTGCTCTACGAGTCCCTACAGATGAAGAGCGGCCCTTCGCCACGCCAGCCAGAGGAGCAAGAGGACGAGATGGTGGCTTACGGCGGGATATGTGACGGATGTGGTGAGTACTCAACGGATCTCGAATTGGAGGACGGACGTTATCTCTGCGAAACGTGTCGCAGCTAGCTAGTGCTTCCACCGACTGGTGGAGTCCAATTGTACTATCATGAGCTCAGGAAGTGTGTTTATGGAAGTAAGTCAAATCATGTCTGAACCGGTGACAATAGACAAGGACCGGAGACTGTCGGATGCGCTCGATCTCCTGAACAAGAAGGGGGTCGACAGACTGATTGTCACGGATGGTACGACCATTCATGGAATCATCACGTACGCGGACATCGCCGACAGACTTGGTGTCGGAAAGGTCGTGGCCGTGTCTATAGGAAGACTTCATGTCTCCAGTGCCATGACTGATACCGTGATCACAGTCGCTCCGACTGATGATGTCACGCAGGTTGCCCAACTCATGATTCAGAGGGGTATGAGTGGCTGCCCGGTAGTTGACAAGAACGGGGCACTCGTGGGAGTTGTCACGAAGAAGGAAATGATGGCACTAATCAAGAAGCCTACACAAGTGAAAGTCAGGAGCCTCATGACCACGGAAACCCTCCTGACAGTCAGTCCCATTGAGCGACTGGTGAAAGCGAGATCAGACATGCTCGATGCAGGATTCTCAGGAATGCCGGTCGTTGACGGGACACGAGTCCTTGGTATTCTTACAGAGAAGATGGTCGCCCAAGCCATGGCCAAGTTCAGTTTCGAGGTACCTGACAAGTACAGGGATAATCAGGTACGACAGCTTAGGGTCGCCGACGCAATGGCTCAACAGGCACCGTTTGTGAGCCCGGATGACAACATCGCGGACGTGGCCAAGAAGATGATTGATGTAGGGCTCAACAATCTGCCAGTGGTTGGTGAAGGCCATCGGCTCATAGGAATAATCAGTGCCACAGACATGACCCGGTTCGTGGCGAACAAGTTCAAGGTCCCAGCAGAGGCAAAGTAGAAGAGCCAGTGTCCCGAATACTAAGGAACAGTGATACCGGGTGAGCACAGACCTCCTCCTCAGGGGCGGGCTTGTCATCGTAGAGGGGCAAGAGGTACCGCGGTCGGTCGCCATCAAGTCTGGCAAGATAGAGGGCGTATACGAGAGGGGACTTGAGCCGACAGCGAAGCAGACAGTCGACTGCGATGGAAAGTACGTGTTGCCAGGAATGGTTGACATGCACGTGCACCTCAGGGACCTGAAGCAGTCATACAAGGAGGACTACACCTCGGGTACGATGGCCGCTGCCGCAGGCGGAGTCACCACAGTCGTCGATATGCCGAACTCGGACCCACCCGTACTGGAGCTGTCCGTGCTAGAGGACAAGATAGACAGAGCGAGGACTGCCCGGTACGTCAGTGTAGGTTTCTACGTTGGGACCCCGAAGGGTGCCGGGGAATTCGACTCCACCATGCTCACCAACGCACTCGGAATCAAGGTCTATCCCCATGCTCCTCTCGCGAAGGGCGACGTGTTCACCAAGAAGCGGATCCGTGAATGCATGAAGCTGGCTGCAGAGAATGGACGCCCCTTACTCTTTCATCCTGACTCCTCGGGACCAAAAGACAAACCAGACAAACTTCAGGGCTATCTCCGCGTTCACAGCTGTGAGGGCGAGCTCGAATCTGTGAAGCAGTTCATCGAGGCCAAGAGGCAGGTCGGCGGCCACCTCCACGTATGTCATGTCAGCTGCGGGTCAGTGGCACGCTACATCTTGGAGAACAGGGCCGAGGGGTCTCTGACAGCCGAGGTCACTCCGCACCACCTACTGCTCGACGGTGACATGTTCTTAGACAGGGATGGCATTGCCAAGATGCTTCCTCCGCTCAGGTCGTCGGACGATAGCCAGACGTTGAGAGAGATGCTGTGTGGGAAATGTGCAATCGACTGCATTGCGTCAGATCATGCCCCTCATACTACAGAGGAGAAGATGGCGCCATTCATGGAGGCCGCCTCGGGCATACCCGGGCTCGAAACGACCGTTCCTTTGATGCTAACGGAGGTCTTCGAGGGGCGTATGTCATGGGTAGACTACCTTCGGACCTGCTGCTCGAGCCCTGCAAGGATTCTCGGGTTACGGGGGAAGGGGATTCTCGCCCCGGGCTACGACGCAGATGTGATAGTGGTCGAGAAAGGCGAGTACGTAATTGATGGTGCTAGATTCCACTCTAAGGCCAAGGTCACCCCCTTCAATGGCCGTCAGGTGAAGGCCAAGCCGGTCGTGACGATAGTCGAGGGACATATCGTGTATGACCACGACAAGTTCGTTGTCGGCCCGGGGACTGCAGGCCGCGTACCGATACGAAAGACATTAACAGTAGGAGTCACAGAGTAGTAGCAGGGGTGATACCCGCTGTCACATGCCTACTCGGATGATGATGGAATCTTCTTGGTGAAACTGGCAAGAGCCACTGTCGACGAATATGTGAAGACAGACAGGAAGCTGGACGTGCCTGCAGACACGCCCCAGCAGCTGAAGAAGAAGTCTGGAGTCTTCGTCACTCTCAACACCCTCAAGGGCAAGCAGGTCAGCCTCAGGGGATGCATCGGAAGACCGTATCCAAGTGACCCGCTGGTCCAAGCGACGATTGACTCTGCTGTGGATGCTGCGGCCAACGACCCACGGTTCAGCCCGGTCTCTGAGAGGGAACTGAGCTCTATTGTGGTCGAACTCAGTGTGCTGACTCCACCTGTGAAGATCAAGTACAATGACCCTCGCGAGCTGTTGGAGCTAGTGGAAGTCGGAAGGGACGGTCTCATAGTGAGCAGGGGAATGTGGCGTGGCCTCTTGCTGCCACAGGTGCCGGTCGAGTGGAACTGGGGCGTGAGGGAGTTCCTAGAGAACACATGCAACAAGGCTGGACTGCCACTGAACGCATGGACAGACCCCGACACACAGTTCATGTCATTTCAGGCGGAGATATTCGGAGAAGAGCAACCAAGGGGCAAGATCGTCCGGAATCCAAGTCACGTAAGGGCTTGCTAGGAGCGTTGGACTGATGCACGAGCCACCACTTGAAGTGCTTGAAACCCTGAAGATGTTCCTGAGGGAGGACATCAGGTCTGGAGATGTCACAGTAGATGCCCTAGAGGACATGGACGTGCCCGGCGTGGGCGTGATATATGCCAAGGGCCGGACCATGGTCGCCGGTGTCGAGGAGGTGGCTGCCATTGGTAAGATCATGAGCCTAATCGGCGAGCCGGTGGTGAACGATGGCGCTTGGGCGTCACAGGGTGATGCTGTCTTCCGACTGAGCGGGCCAGTGGGGAGACTCCTGAGCGTCGAGAGGGTTGCACTGAACATCATGATGCGAATGAGCGGCATAGCGACCAAGACCTATCGCATGCTGGAGAAGGCAAGGGCAGCAAACCCGAAGATCATACTGGCTGCAACGAGGAAGACCACACCCGGCTTCAGGTACTTCGAGAAGCGAGCCGTCACGATAGGTGGTGGTGACCCGCACAGGTATTCCCTCGATGACATGATTCTCATCAAGAACAACCACATCGCGGTCGTAGGGAGTGTTCGTGAAGCAGTACGCATGGCCAGAAGCCATGCATCCTTCAGCAAGAAGCTGTCCTGCGAGGTCAGGAGTCTCGAAGAGGCTGTCGACGCAATCGAGGCTGGAGTAGATAGCATCCTTCTCGACAATTTCACACCAAAGACCCTGAAGGATGTGGTCCGTTCTCTGAGTGACAAGAGGCTGCGGAACAGAGTGATGCTCGAGGTTTCGGGCGGTGTGAACGAGTCGAACATCGCACAGTACGCAGAGTCTGGGATCGACATCATATCGTCAGGTGCGCTGACCCACTCCTACGAGTCATCTGACTTCAACATGCTGATATCGGTGAGCTGAGTAAACGAAGAGTGTGGTGCCCCGGCCGAGATTCGAACTCGGGTCTACGGAGCGAAAGTCCGCGATGCTGGGCCGGACTACACCACCGGGGCCTGTCCGCTCGATGCGCGGGCAACCGGTTATTAAAGTTGTGCAGCTACCGAACAAGAGACCTCACTATTGAGCCGGCCTCTCGATTCGACCAAGGCCATCTGCACACGATTCCTCTGGGGCTTGTGCCTTTGCCTCACGCTCTGGCGTTTCGTACGGTTCGCCGATCTCCGCGCTATCGTTGACATCCTGTACGAATCTTGCAGTCTTCTGCAGCTGGACTGCCCTGTTGATCAGGTCAGGTGTGTCCGCCGCTGAATGTAGTCTTGTTTCAGAAGCAGCCTTGAGAAGGAAGGACCTCAGGTCATCCGAGGCCGGGAGACCTGACAGCGTGTCTGTATGAGAGACAAGTGTCGGGACAACAAGGACTCCATACGCCTCCGCTATCTGTCTGAATCTACTGACATCAATCTCGAGTATGTCGGTCTCAGATTGCATGTCCTGACCATCCTCCTCGATCATGTCCTTCAGGACTTCGCACCATTTGCAGTTCTCCGATGTGAAGAGCAGAATCATCGTCGCGGCTCCCTACTTGCTCCCTAATCGTCCAGCTGCTGTGATTTAAGGTCGGATAATCTGAGGGAGATGCCGGCCCTTTGACCGACAATCATCGACGGCCCAGCTGATGTTCATCCGCTCTTGCGCAACGTTAATATCCCACAGGCGGGGCAGGTCGCAATCGTCTGCTCTTGTAAGGGCCCGTAGCTCAGCTTGGTAGAGCAGCAGGCTCATAACCTGTATATCCGAGGACTTCCTTCGGATAGGGGAAGGGTCGCGCGTTCAAGTCTCGCCGGGCCCACCATCTGTTTCTCTCAACCACACACGATTGGCCAGAGCACCCTTGGAACACGTGTTCTCATTGTCCGGAGGGTCGATTCGGCACGGCAGGTGTCCTCTCAGCCTTTGTAATCGAGTACAGATCCGAAGTCTTCTCGGAGAACGTCCTTCTCGGGATGCTCATCGCTATTCTGCCAATCATGGTTGTTGGACCACCGGTCCTCTCCATGGGTGCACTGAGTTTCTCTAGCTCTGACGGCTAGAAGAGCGATACATCTGGCAAAGGGAGCGACCACGAATCTAGCGTCGTGCAGGCCCTGTATGTGAGTAGAGCAGGAAGTCATACTGCTCACGTCCAACCACTTCGAAATCGAGATATATAGTGGTTAGACGCTCACTAGGAAGAGGATGCTCGATGCAGCTGATACTCGACCACATCACAATGGGACTGATCGCCAGTCTGACCGCAGGAGCCGCGACAGGTCTTGGCGCGATACCCGTGCTACTGGGCGGACAGTTCTCACGCAGGACGCTTGACCTCATGATGGGCCTCGCTGCAGGGGTGATGCTCTCAGCGTCCGCATTCAGCCTGCTCGTGCCAGCACTGGACACAGTGACTGACTGGAGTGGTGTGATAACCGTGGTCGCCTTTGGCCTTGCTCTGGGCGCTCTCTTCGTCCACTTGGCTGACAAGTACATTCCGCACGAGCATTTTGAGAGGGGTCATGAGGGTAGGAGCTCCACGATGTCGAAGGTCTGGCTCCTAGTCCTAGCCATCACGATACACAACTTTCCTGAGGGTCTGGCCGTTGGGGTCTCCTTCGGTACCGCAGACTCGTTGACTGGCATCTCTGTCGCATTCGCCATTGGGCTTCAGAACGTTCCCGAAGGGCTGGCTGTCGCTGCGCCAATGGTCGGGGCGGGATACTCAAAGAGGTACTCCGCGGCTCTCGCACTGCTCACGGGCCTTGTGGAGCCGGTTGGAGGAGCACTGGGCGTCACCGTCGTCACAGTCGCCGCATTCCTTCTTCCATATGGACTTGCATTCGCAGCCGGTGCAATGATATTCGTTGTCAGTGATGAGATAATCCCTGAGAGTCACGCTGGTGGGAATGAGAGAATTGCGACGTGGGGCATAATCAGCGGCTTCATCGTCATGATGGTCCTCGACAATGTGTTCAATTTCCTGTTCGGACCCGGCTAGTCTTCCACCGACAGAACCCCGTATCGTTAGCACGTCCAGAACATGATACTCTCGGCCTTGTTCCGCAACACGTCATGTTCTCAGATTACGGGATGTACGGTCACGTGACCGTGTGTCTTCCCTTGAGATCCCAGTCTACCAGCGCCAGAATCGTCATTACAACCAAGACACCCCAAGCTGGGATGGAGTAGATCGGACCACCAAGTCCGAGAAATGTGAAACCTTGTATGATCACAATCAGGAAGAGCGGTGTCAGCAGACCCAAGTCTTCCCGCCTTCCTATCCTTGGATCTTTGACTGGAAACCTCTTTCCGAGAAGCCAGAGCAGGCCGATGGTCCCCCAGACCACCGCAAGGGAAGCGAAGCCAACTGTCATGAGCGCAGCGAGGATATTGTACCTGAAGAAGTGGACTATGTCAGAGCCCTGTAGAGTGGTGAACTGCGCGAAGGTGGGTCCATCGGGCCATCCCAAGACGATCCTGATTGAGGCTGTGTCCATAGCGTAATCACGGACCTGTTCCATTATGAAGGGGAAAGACAAAGGCGGGTAGACCAGCAGTGCTCGATCATCTCCTAGCTCTATGACCCAGATTGGTGCTAACATTAGCATAGTACAGGTGTATGCTACCACAAGGCCAACAATCATCATCCCTATGGCCCAGCTCGCTCTGTGCCTGCGCATCCACAGCCAGAGCAGCACCACCACAATTACAGCCACCATGATTCGTTCGATTCCCTCACGC
>Ga0316624_10000380_pt1 | contig 14717 bp, 10 predicted proteins | sample OWC_Aug_N3_C1_D5_FD_207657 | JGI IMG/M metagenome (GOLD analysis project Ga0316624, IMG submission 207657) | Wetland soil microbial communities from Old Woman Creek delta, Ohio, United States - OWC_Aug_N3_C1_D5_A | ecosystem: Environmental > Terrestrial > Soil > Wetlands | place: USA: Ohio... | reverse complement strand
TTCTACCTTCTTGCCAAGGAGACCCTGTACAAACTGGATTAATCTAACCGTAAGGGGAGACTCCTTCACCCTGTCTTCGTACTTCTTAAGCTTGAAATGTTTCAGCCTCCCATCCTCGGAGGTGAGAACAGCCCAGTAGTTCTGGGTTTCAACCGAGATTTCCTTCTTGGGAAAAGCTTCGGTTTTGGCAAGGGGTCTCTCCTTGGGCGCTTCCGTCCCTTTAATGGTTTTCTCTTCGAGAGGCGCCTGTTCCTTTCTGCCTTCTTGAACAGGTGGTTTAGGCGGCGCCTGAGGAAAGAATTTTGACTGAAGAAAACTCCAGCCTAGAATAATAGCAAACGTTAGTATTATCGCAAGGATAGCTCTCTTTTCCATATCCCCTTGCCCACTATCTCCTTCCTAAGAATTCTTGCGGATTTCAGGAACCGGATCGTACCCGCCTGGATGGAAAGGATGGCATTTGACAAGTCTCTTCAAAGCAAGGCAGGTACCCTTCATCGCTCCGAAACGTCTGACTGCCGAGATCGCATAGCAGGAACAGGAAGGAGTGAAACGGCAACAGGGCCCGAGAAGGATCGACAGGGTATGTTGGTATAGTTGCAGTACGGCGACCAGTCCAGATTCGGCCATCCCGTAGAACATTTCCCTTTTCATCGAATAAGAAATCCCTTCAGTTCTTCCTCCACTTCCTGGTAGCACTTGCTCGAACACCCTTTCTTTACTAGGAAAACGAGATCGAAAGACCCCTTCAACCGGTGCTTATTCAGCCGAAAGAATTCCCGAATATATCGTTTGATTCGGCTCCGAAATGTTGATGGTCCAACCTCTTTTTTGACTACGATGCCCAGGCGATGACAGTCGCTCTTGTTCTCTTGAAAGAAGAAAATGAAATTCTTTGTGGGGATTCTCTTTCCAAATCTCATCACCCTCCTAAAATCTTGAGGAAGGTTGATTCTCTCCTTCTTCGCAAAGGTGAACGCTCCTTTCATCCCGACCATTCGAGCCATTTCCTCCGGGGATGTCAGGTTCAGACGGTCAAGCGTTTCCTCCCCTTCGTCCTCCTCCTCTTTAAGACGTTCCGGCCGCTTCTCGTACTCATCCTCTCCATAAAGCCGTGGGTACGTTTTCGCCTTAAATTGCTTGGCTGATATGTCCTTTTCATCGACTCCTCTCCGAGGATTCCCTTACGGGAAAGATTCGCTTCTTTTGTGAAATAGTTGAATTTTTTAAGTTAATCATATTTCCTTCTAATTGTCAACCCTGGGCTGTTGATTTTACTCCAAATCGGTTGACAGATGAGAGCTTTTTGTATTAAATTTTCTTAGTAAAATTAGCAAATTATTTCAGAGGCAAAGATGGATATTGCTCGCGAAAGCGTTCCGGTCAATATCGAAGATGAGATGAAAAAGTCCTATATGGACTATGCCATGAGCGTCATCATCGGACGGGCGCTTCCGGACGTGAGGGATGGTCTCAAACCGGTTCATCGACGTATTCTCTATGCAATGAACGAGCTGAACAATGACTGGGAGAAGCCCTACAAGAAGTCTGCCAGGATCGTCGGCGATGTAATCGGGAAATACCACCCCCACGGCGATATGGCCGTTTATGATGCCCTCGTCAGAATGGCGCAGGATTTCTCCCTTCGTTATCCTTTGGTCGACGGGCAAGGAAACTTTGGAACCATCGACGACCCCCCGGCCGCCATGAGATATACAGAAGTCCGCATGGCGAAACTTGCCGGGGAACTACTCGACGACATCGATAAGGAAACGGTCGACTTTGTTCCCAACTATGACGATTCTCTTGTCGAACCGGTTGTCCTTCCATCCAAGTTTCCGAATTTGATTGTCAACGGATCTTCGGGAATTGCGGTAGGAATGGCTACGAACGTTCCTCCCCACAATCTTGTGGAAGCCATCAACGGTCTCATCGCCCTCATCGAGAACCCCGACCTTACGGTCGAGGAATTGATGGGACATGTCCCCGGCCCTGATTTTCCTACGGCCGGATTCATCTACGGAAAAGAAGGAATCCGGCAGGCTTATGAGACAGGAAAAGGCGTGATCCAGCTGCGGGCGAGGGCCATCATCGAAAGAGACCGAAAGAGCGAGCGAGAAAGCATTGTCATCACGGAACTTCCCTATCAGGTCAGCAGGACCAAATTGATCGAACGGGTTGCTCAGCTGGTTCAAGAGAAAGTCATGGAAGGCATCTCCGATATCCGTGATGAATCGGATCGTGAGGGGATGCGGGTGGTGATCGAGCTAAAGCGCAACGAGGTGGCGGAGGTCATCCTTAACCAGCTTTACAAGCACACGCAGATGCAGACCTCCTTCGGAATCATCCTCCTGGCGATCCATCAGAACCAGCCGAAACTTCTCTCCCTCAAGGAGATGCTCCATCTCTTCATCCAGCACCGGCAAGAGGTGGTCGCCCGGAGGTCTCGCTTCGAGTTGAAGAAGGCAGAAGCCAGGGCCCATATCCTCGAAGGATTGAAAAAGGCAATCGACCAGATCGATGCCGTCATTGCAACGATCAGGGCATCCAAAACACCCAAGGAGGCAAAGGATCGTCTCATCGAGCGCTTTGCCTTTTCGGACGAACAGGCCCAGGCCATCCTGGAGATGAGGCTGCAGCGTCTGACGAACCTTGAGCAGCGCAAGATCATAGAGGAATATGAGGAGACGATCAAGCTGATCAACCGATTGAAGTCACTTCTGGCCAGCGAGCGTCTGATGCTCAACCTGATCAGGGACGAACTCGTCTCCATTCGCGATGCTTACGGAGACGCAAGACGTACTGAGATTGTGGACGTCGCGCCCGAGATCCGTATCGAGGATCTCATTGCCGAAGAGGATATGGTCGTGACGATCACCCATACAGGCTACATCAAGAGAAACCCGATCAGCCTTTACCGGAGCCAGCACCGCGGGGGAAAAGGCAAAGTCGGCATCAACGTCAAAGAGGAAGATTTTGTAGAGGATCTCTTTATCGCCTCCACTCATGATTACATCCTGTTTTTCACCGATGCCGGAAAGATCCACTGGATGAAAGTCCATGAGCTCCCGCAGGCCGGCCGCCTCACTCGGGGGAAGGCGATCATCAACCTCTTGAATCTCAATCCCCAGGAGAAGGTGACCACGATTCTTCCCCTCAAGGAGTTCGAGAAGGGGAAGTTTATCACGTTTATGACTAAAAAGGGGGTCATTAAGAGGACGGCGCTCGAAGCCTACAGCAACCCGCGTGCGGGTGGCATCATTGCCATCAACCTGGACGAAGGGGATGAGCTTATTTCAGCCAAGCTGACGGATGGCCAGCAGCACCTTTTCATCGGGACAAAATTGGGAAAGGCGATCCATTTTCCCGAAGACCAGATCCGGGAGATAGGGAGGACGGCTCGTGGAATCAGGGGCATCAAGCTTTCGAAACAGGACGAGGTCGTCGGGATGGAGGTGGTAGCTCCTCACACGCAGATCCTGACGGTGACCGGACACGGTTATGGAAAGCGCACCCAGGGGTCGGAATATCGCATCCAAAACAGAGGGGGAACCGGTATCCTTACCGTCAAGAGGACCCAAAAGACAGGGGATGTGGTGAGCATTAAGACCGTGGTGGATGAGGATGAACTCATGGTCATCTCCGATCAAGGAAAAATTATTCGCTTGCGGGCCACGGACATCCCGGTTCAGGGAAGAAGCACGCAGGGGGTAAGGCTAATCACTGTTGAAGAAGGAGAGCGGGTGGTTGCGGTAGCGAGGCTGGTAGAGGAGGAGTAAGAACAAAAATCTACTTGAATTTTTTTGAAAATGCGTTAATATGGAAAGAATTAGAATTTAGCGGCATTAATCCCCAATTTTTCCCCCTCATTCTATTTTGATTTCAAGTTATCCACAGTTGTGGAAATATTGTGAAAAGAGTTTCGTAACTAATTGAAAATGATAAATTTTTGTTGTTTTGCTTGGCCCTGCCCATTCTATAAAATACCTTCTTTTGGTGCTTCATATCCAAGGCCCAACCCATGGAAGATTTATGGTCTAAGGTGATCGATTCCTTGAAGGAAAGGGTCGGTCAACAGAATTTCGACATTTGGATAAAGCCGATTCACCTCGTGTCCATAGAAGGCGAGAGTGTGGAACTTGAGGTTCCGAATCGGTTTTTCAAGGAGTGGATTCACGAACATTACTCACGTCATATCAAGGATGTCTTTTCCTTTCTGACCCAAAAGCCTTGCCATCTTCAGTTCAAAGTCAAAAATGGAAAAATGAAGGACAGAGATCTCGTGTCTTCTCCCGCTCACGAAGTGAGTCTTCAGACCCCCCAGCCTTTTCAGACGGTTTTTAATCCTAAATATACCTTCGACCATTTTGTGGTTGGGGCGAGCAATCAATTTGCCAATGCGGCTTGCCTGGCTGTTGCAAATTTACCCGGAAAGAATTATAACCCCCTCTTCATCTACGGGGGAGTCGGGTTGGGAAAGACCCACCTCCTCCACGCCATCGGGAATTACATCCTTCAAAAGCGGATTCTTCCAGAGGTAAAGAAGATCTGTTATCTTTCATCTGAAGAGTTCACGAACGAATTGATCAATGCGTTGCGCTATGAGAAGATGGAAGAATTCAGGAACAAGTTTCGCAGAATGGATATTCTGCTCATCGATGACATTCAATTCATCGCGGGAAAAGAAAGAACCCAGGCTGAATTCTTCCACACCTTTAACTCCCTGTATGAGGGCCGAAAGCAAATTGTCGTCACCAGTGACAAGTTTCCAAAAGATATTTCAAATTTTGAAGAACGACTTCGCTCTCGGTTTGAATGGGGATTGATCGCTGACATTCAGCCGCCCGATATCGAAACCAAGGTCGCCATTTTAAGAAAGAAAGCAGAAAACGAGGATATTCCATTACCCAACGATGTCGCTTTCTTCCTAGCCTCGCAGATTGACTCGAATATCCGGGTTCTCGAGGGTTCTCTCATTCGCATCGGCGCGTTCTCTTCCCTCACTCAAACCTCTATTGACATGCAGATGGCCAAAGATGTTCTCAAAAATATCATTAAGGCAAAAGAGGAGTTGGTGTCGATTGAGGCGATTCAAAAAACAGTAGCAGCCTTTTTTAATATGAAGATATCAGACCTGAAGGCTAAGAAGAAGACGGCGGGTTACGTCCTGCCCCGGCAGATCGCCATCTATCTCTGTCGGAGGTTAACGAATAGTTCTTTACTCGAAATCGGTGAAAAATTTGGAGGAAAAGATCATTCCACCGTCCTTCACTCTATTAAAAAGGTGGAAGAGAAGATGTTGAAGGAATCCTCTTTTAAAGAAATGGTGGAAAACTTACAGGCCAAAATTAAGTCATAAATGGGGTGGAAATGTTGTGAATGGATGGGGAAATAAAAAAAAGATAGAGGGAAACCTATCGAAAAAAAGATTTCCTCATTCCTTGCAGCAGAAATTCAACATGATCAAGTCTCGTGATTTCCGACGGTTCATCTTGTTTTCCGCATTTTCACAGGAATAGACGGTGATGACGGAAATAGATATAAGATCATACTAGAGGAGGGAATGATGAATTTTGAAGTTGAAAAAAAGGAATTCCTGAAAGGACTGAGTTTAATCCAAAGTGTTGCAGGAAGAAAGACAACCCTTCCTATTCTCTCCCATATCCTCTTAGAGTGGAAAGAGGATTCACTCTACCTTACGGGAACAGACCTAGAAACCGCCATCAGGGAGCAACTACCAGCGACCATTCATCGCGATGGAAAAGGATCTACATCGGCAAAGAAGCTGTACGAAATTGTAAGGGAACTGCCGGATGGGACCATCCACATTGAGAAAAAAGAGAATCATTGGATGACCCTTCAATGTGGAAAATCGGTCTTTAATCTGGCCGGGTTGGATCCGGATGAGTTTCCTACGATGCCTTCTTATCGGGAAGACTTTTTTTCGAAAATCTTAATCAAAGTGGTTCGGGAGATGATCGGGAAGAGTGTTTTTGCGGCCTCGAATGAGGAATCTCGGTATCATCTCAACGGCGTCTATTTCGTCCAGAGTAAGAGTGCCGGGAGAGAGATATTGAGGATGGTAGCGACAGACGGACATCGGCTCTCCCTGGTGGATCGGGAAGGTCGGTTGATCAGAGGTCTTGAGAAGGGCATCATCATTCCAAAGAAAGGGGTTATGGAGATTAGAAAGATATTGGAAGACAGAGATGGAGAAGGGGACATGGAACTCTATTTCGACCAGAGCCATGGTTTTTTCAGAATGGGAAAATCGCTTCTGGTGATCCGGCTGATCGACGGGGAATTTCCAGAATACGATCAGGTCATTCCAAAAGGGAACGATAAGAAGTTGGTATTAGAAAAGGAGAAGGTTTCCGGATCGCTGAGAAGGGTTTCAACCATGGCCAGTGATCGTGTCGAGGGGATCAGGTTCTCCGTGAAAGATAATACTTTGGAGTTGTCTTCCTATCATCAAGATTTTGGAGATGCAAGGGAGGAAGTCGATGTCGTTTATGAAGGTGCTCCGATTGAGATAGGGTTTAATGCAAGGTACTTGATCGAGGCATTGAATGTCATCGATACAGCTGAGGTCATCATGGAATTGAAGGATGAAGGGAGTCCAGGGATCATTAGACCCAGTTCATCGACGGATCCCACCGATCAACTCTGCATCGTGATGCCCATGAGGATTTAAGATTCCCTACTCTCGTATACTTGAATTTAGACGATTCTCGAAAAAATTTAGATCCTTTGGTTTAAAACTTATCATTTGAAACTGATCAGAGGTAAAAATGAAGGGAACCGGAGATCAATACACGGCGGAGCAGATCAAGATCCTTGATGGACTGGCTGCCGTTCGAAAACGACCTGCGATGTATATCGGGAATACAGGGGTCGAAGGCCTGCACCACCTGGTTCACGAGCTGGTGGACAATAGCATCGACGAAGCCCTAGAAGGCTATTGCAGCCGGATTGAAGTCATCATCCATATTGACAATAGCGTCACCGTCAGAGATGATGGCCGGGGAATTCCGACCGACCTTCACGAGAAAGAGAAGCGCTCCGCGGTGGAGGTGGTCATGACGAAACTCCACGCGGGAGGAAAATTCGACAATCTTTCTTATAAGATTTCAGGAGGACTTCACGGAGTGGGACTGTCCGTGGTAAATGCCCTATCCGAATTCGTGGAGTTGGAGATCCGAAGGGATGGCCAGGTTTATCACCAAGTGTACGAGAGAGGGGAACCGAAGAGCAAGCTGGAAGTAACCGGAAAAACGAAGCACACGGGAACACAGATCCGGTTTAAGCCGGACGGTCAGATCTTCGAAGACATCAACTTCAGCTTTGATACCCTCTCCCAGAGGCTAAGAGAGCTAGCCTTTTTGAACAAGGGACTTGCCATCAGCATTGAGGACGAAAGGACGGAAAAACGCCACGACTTCTTTTATAAAGGGGGAATCCTCTCTTTTATCGAGTATCTGAGCAAGAACAGAAATTGTATCCATCCGAAGCCGATTTACATCCAAGGGGTGAAAAACGGCGTCGATGTGGAGATTGCGTTTCAGTATAACGACGGCTACAGCGAGACCCTCTTCTCTTTTGCGAATAATATCAATACCCACGAAGGCGGAACGCATCTCATCGGGTTCAAGACGGCCCTGACCCGGTCGATCAACCAGTACGCGACCAACGCCAACCTCTTGAAGGGTGTCAAGGAGAACCTGACGGGAGAAGATATCCGGGAGGGACTGGTCGGGGTGATCAGCGTCAAGATTCCTGAGCCGCAGTTTGAGGGCCAAACGAAGACCAAGCTTGGAAACAGCGAAGTGAAAGGGCTCGTAGAGGCCTTGACCAACGAGAAGTTGGGGAGCTACTTCGAAGAGAATCCTGCCGTCGCGAGGAAGATCATTTCCAAAGTCCTCGATGCCGCTCGGGCGAGGGAAGCGGCACGAAAGGCGCGCGAACTGAGTCGCCGGAAAGGAGCGCTGGAAGGCGACTCCCTTCCGGGAAAGCTGGCCGACTGCCAGGAGAGAGACCCTCGTCTGAGCGAGATCTTTATCGTCGAGGGTGACTCCGCAGGAGGGTCGGCCAAGCAGGGCCGGGATCGAACCATTCAGGCCATCCTCCCGATCAAAGGGAAGATTTTGAATGTCGAGAAGGCCCGATTCGATAAGATGCTGACGAATGAAGAAATTCGAATTCTGATCTCGGCCTTGGGCGCAGGTATCGGGAAGGAGGATTACGACATCCTTCGGCTCCGCTACCACCGCATCATCATCATGACCGATGCGGATGTGGATGGTTCTCATATCCGAACTCTGCTGCTCACCTTTTTCTATCGTCACATGCCCGAGGTGATTGAAAGGGGGCACCTCTTTATCGCCCAGCCTCCGCTGTTCAAAGTCAAAGAAGGGAAGAATGAGATCTACATTAAAGACGAGGAGGCCTATAACCGGCATCTGAGGAACCGCGCCGTGGCGAAGAGCGAAGTGATCGTCCAGCCTGGGGATCGGAAGCTGACCGATAAGAAACTGGCCTCCCTGCTCGAAAAGATCTCCCTCTACCACGACCTGATTCAGCGGATTCAGAAGAAGGGATATTCCCGGTCGCTTCTCAGCATACTCCTCAAGAACGGGATCCGAAATAAGTCGACATTTGAAGAGAAGGGGAAGATTGCGGACCTTCAGAAGCGGTTGAGAAAGGAGGGGTTTGAGGTTTCTGATCCCTACTGGGACGAAGAACATAACCTGTATGGGTTTGAAGTTCAGGGGTCGAACGGAGCGGGAGCGAAGGAACTCAGCAGCAAGGTCCATTGGGACCTTATTGCCTCGGTTGAATATCGTCATGTTTTCCAGGTTTATCAGGAGATTCAAGACACGGCGCCCCCCCCTTATACCCTGTTGGAGAAGGGAACGAGGGTCCCCATCGATCATGAGGAAGACCTGCTCCACGCCCTGAATCAATTGGGAAGAGAGGGATTGACCATCCAAAGGTATAAGGGGCTGGGTGAGATGAACCCTGAACAGCTTTGGGAGACGACGATGAATCCTGAAACCCGCACGCTTCTGAAAGTCCGGGTAGAGGATGCCGTTGAGGCGGATGAGACCTTTACGATCCTTATGGGGGATGAGGTGGAGCAACGGCGACACTTTATCGAAGAGAATGCCCTCTTTGTTCAGCGCCTCGACATATAGGAGGCGAAGCCGTGCTCATCGTCGGATTGACAGGGGGGGTGGCGAGCGGGAAGACAGCGGTTTCGAAATGCTTGGGCAAGGAGGGGGCATACGTCATCGATGCGGACCAGATCGCAAGAGAATTGGTTCGACCTTCCGAACCCGCCTGGAGGGAGTTGATCAAGGCCTTTGGGAATGAGATCCTCGACCAGGACGGTGCCATTCATCGCAAAAAGTTGGCTGCTATCGTTTTCTCCGATCCACGGAAAAGGAATCTTCTGAATCAGATTATTCATCCCCGGATCAAGGAGGAAATAGACCGAAGAAAGGAGGGGATCGGTCGAAAAGATCCGGCGGCCATCATCGTCATCGATGGGGCGCTGCTCGTCGAACTGGAGCAACACCGGGAGATGGATAAGCTGATCGTCGTCACGTCCGAAGAATCACAACAGATCGAAAGGCTTAAACAAAGGGAGGGAATAAGCGAGGAGGAGGCTCGGAAGGTGGTTTCATCCCAGATGCCCGCCGCGGAGAAGGTTAAAGTAGCGGATTTTGTGATTTCCAACGAAGGGTCTCTGGAGGAAACGGAGAGGGTGGCAAGGGAGGTTTTTCAAGAGCTGAAGAGGATTGCTCTTCAAAAAGATGAACGACGGAAGTCCTCAGGGTCCTCATAGGGTTGACCCACTCCTAGATCCAAAAGAATCAATCACTGCTTGCCTGAAAAACATAGCACGAACGGGCTCCTCTCAGACGGCCCTCAACGGGCGTATTTTCGAGAGATTTTTCAAGGCATTCGGGTTGGAACCATCCGATCACGGGTTTTCAAGGTTGCGAGCCTTTCTTTGGATGAGGATCGAAAGGACCGTAAGAATCGTAACGTGTCATCTCGAACAATGACGCAACAAAAATAATCAGAACGAACCGTTCCATTGGCACTTAAGAAAGGATTAGCCCCACCCTTCCCTCTGAAGGGAAGAAAAGGGTAAGGAGAATAGGCTTAAGGGATAAAGGAGAAGATTATGAACATTAAGGATTTAAAGAAGAAAAAGATCAACGAGTTGTACCGAATTGCCAAAGAGCTCAATGTCGAAGGGGCCAGCGGGATGAGAAAGCAGGAACTGATCTTTGCCATCTTGCAGGCCCAGACTGAGAAGAATGGCCTCATTTTCGGAGAAGGGGTGCTGGAAATCTTGCCGGATGGGTTCGGATTTCTACGAGCACCCGATTACAATTACCTGCCCGGGCCCGATGACATCTATATTTCCCCGTCCCAAATCAGGAGATTTAATCTCCGAACAGGCGATACGGTTTCAGGCCAGATTCGACCCCCTAAAGATACAGAGCGCTACTTCGCCATGTTGAAGGTCGAATTGGTCAATTATGAAGATCCGGAGGTTGCCCGGGACAAGATCCTTTTTGACAACCTGACCCCCCTCTATCCTCAGCAAAAGATTCAACTGGAGGTGAAGGGTGATTCGGGCAACTACTCCGCAAGGGTCATGGACCTCCTCACACCGGTTGGGATGGGACAACGCGGGCTCATTGTCGCCGCTCCGAGAACAGGTAAGACGATGCTCCTCCAGTCGATCGCCCATAGCATCGTGGCCAACCATAAGGAGATCATTCTCATCGTCCTGCTGATCGATGAGCGGCCCGAGGAGGTGACCGATATGGAGCGGTCCGTTGATGCAGAGGTCATCAGCTCGACCTTCGACGAACCGGCCCAGCGGCACGTCCAGGTGGCCGAGATGGTCATCGAGAAGGCCAAGCGATTGGTCGAGCATCAGAAGAACGTGGTGATCCTATTGGACAGCATTACGCGCCTCGCGAGGGCTTATAATACGGTCGTCCCCCCCAGCGGGAAGGTCCTGTCGGGAGGGATCGATGCGAACGCCCTTCAACGGCCGAAGCGTTTTTTTGGCGCTGCCCGAAATATCGAAGAAGGGGGAAGCCTGACCATTATTGCGACGGCCCTGATTGACACGGGCAGCCGGATGGATGAGGTGATCTTCGAAGAGTTCAAAGGGACAGGGAACATGGAAATACATCTGGACCGGCGCCTGGTTGACAGACGGGTTTTTCCCTCCATTGATATTCAACGCTCCGGGACTCGAAAGGAAGAACTCCTCTTGGATCGAAACGACATCAACCGTATCTGGCTGCTAAGGAAGGTGCTCCAGCCGATGAACACGGTGGAGAGTATGGAGTTTCTGCTGGAGAAGATGCATGCGACGAAGAGCAATCGTGACTTTCTCGATTCGATGAATCAATAGACTCTCGGGTTTCGGCTGAGGTCATGCGAAAAGGAATCTTAGGTTGAAAATCTTTTAGAAATCGGTAAAATAGTAAATATGTGGAGGCGAAGGAAATGAAGAAGGATATTCACCCGAAAATCTTTGACACCGTAATCAAATGTGCCTGTGGAGCGACCTTTGAAACCCGAAGCACGCAGAAGGAGATCCGCGTGGATATTTGCTCCAGCTGCCATCCTTTCTTCACGGGCAAGCAGAAGTTCTTGGACACTGCCGGAAGGATCGAACGGTTTAGAAAAAAATATGGCAAGAAAACGGATCAAGAGCAAACAAATCAAAAGGATTGATTCTGACCCGCCCATCCGTCACTCTTTTTTCCGACAGGGTCCCACCCAAGCGTCCCCCTGCAGCGACGGTCCCACGGAGCTACGGCCTCAAGGTGCTTTCCTAGCCGGTCTTCATTTGGCGATCGCGATTCAACATTAGTGGTTTGGGAGGTTTCGAATGTCTTTGGGGAACAAGAGTCCCGACAAGGGAAATTCTCCGTTCTTTAAGGCTTCCCCTGAGAAGAAGGAGGAACGGATGCGGGTAGGAGGACAGGCTGTCATCGAAGGGGTGATGATGAGATCTCCGAATTCGATGGCAGTCGCTGTGCGGAGGCCGGACGGCGAGATCACCGTGAAGCGCGAAAGGTTGACCTTCTTCTCTGAGAAGACGATCTTTTTTAAGCTGCCACTGGTCAGGGGAATCCTCGCCCTGCTCTCTGCACTTATTTTGGGGGTTCGGGCCCTGAACTTCTCGGCCAATCAAGCGCTCTCCGAAGAGGAGGAAGACCCAGGCCCTTGGACCATGAGTCTCACCTTTGCCGTGGCTCTCTGCTTCGGTATCGGCCTCTTCTTTTTGGTTCCGCTCTTCTTGACGCGGTGGCTGCGGTTTGCCATTCCCATGCTCTCCAAGAGTGGGCTCCTGTTCAATCTGGTAGACGGCGCCATCCGGTTGATCATCTTCCTGGCTTATCTTTGGGCGATCTCTTTCTTCAAAGAGATCAAACGCATCTTTGAGTACCACGGTGCAGAGCATAAGTCGATCTTTGCCTTCGAGTCGGGCGGAGAGTTGAGAATCGACCGCGTGAAAGGGTTCGGCTATCTCCATCCCAGATGCGGGACAAGCTTCCTCCTCGTCGTGATGGTGATGAGCATCTTGGTGTTTGCCCTCATTCCTCACCATCTTTCGTTTGGTTACAAAGCGGCCTCTCGGGTGGTCTTGATCCCTTTCATTGCAGGGCTCTCCTACGAGGTGATCCGCTTTGCCGATCGAAAACGTGAGACTCGAGGCGTCCAATACTTCATCAAGCCCGGACTCTGGCTTCAAAGGCTAACAGCCCGTGAGCCCTCAGAGGATCAGATCGAAGTGGCTATTCGTGCCCTCCAGGAAGTCTTGGAATTGGAAAGGCGACGATAGGAAGATAAGAAAAAATGTCAAATGTCAAAACCCGATGTTCCAAGGAAATCCGAAGCTCAAATGACAAGAAAATGTCAGAGAGTCCAAGAGGAAAACGTCATGCTGAACTTGATTCAGTATTGATTCGGCATTTCGTGAAACCAATGGATTCACAGCCCCTGCTTCAGGCTTATAGAGAATGGTTTTAGCATAGGGTTTTTGGATATTTGAAATTCATTTGGCATTTGGGCTTTGACATTTGACATTGTTTTAAGGGAGAAGAGATGTTTGAGAGATTGGAAGAAGTTGAACATCGGTATGAGGCGCTTTCTCACCTTCTCAGCCAGCCCGAGGTGATCTCCAAGCAGGACGAGTACCAGAAGGCGGCGAAGGAGTATTCCGATCTGGGAAAGGTGGTAGAGCTGTACCGGAGGCTGAGGAAGTTAGAAGAGGAGATCAAGGGGAACCGCCAGCTCCTCTCCGGGGAAGAGGATGAGGAGCTGAAGGGGTTGGCGAAGGAGGAACTCAGCCGGCTGGCGATCGACAAGGAAAGGGTGGAGGAGGACCTGAGGACGGCGCTCCTTCCGAAGGACCCTAACGACGAAAAAAATATCCTGATCGAGATCCGAGCCGGAACAGGAGGAGAAGAGGCAGGGCTTTTCGCTGCGGATCTCTTCCGGATGTATGCGAAACTTGCAGAAAAGCATCGCTGGCGAATGGAGGTATTGAGTCGCCACTACACGGGCGTCGGCGGGTTCAAGGAGATCGTCGCCCTGATCGAGGGAAAGGGCGTCTACAGCCGGCTGAAGTTTGAAAGCGGTGTCCACAGGGTCCAGCGGGTTCCGACCACGGAGTCCCAGGGCCGCATCCATACGTCGACCGTGACCGTGGCCATTCTTGCAGAGGCAGAAGAGGTGGAGGTTCAGATCGACCCCAGCGACATTCGGGTCGATATCTTCAGGTCCTCGGGACCGGGCGGTCAGAGCGTGAACACGACGGACTCAGCGGTCCGGATCACCCATCTGCCCACCGGGATTGTGGTCTCTTGCCAGGATGAGAAGTCCCAGCACAAGAATAAGGCGAAGGCCCTCAAAATCCTTCGGGCGAGGCTGCTCGACAAGGCCAAGCAAGAGAAGCAGATGGAGATCTCGGAAAAGAGAAGAACTCAAGTAGGAACCGGGGAGCGAAGCGAACGCATCCGGACCTATAATTTTCCTCAGGGGAGGGTGACCGATCACCGAATCGGGCTGACCCTCTACCGGCTGGAATCGATCCTTGAGGGAGAGCTCGACGAGATTATCGATGCCTTAACCAACCATTACCAGGCGGAAGCATTGAAAGGCCAGGAGGAGGGTTCCAAGATTCGAAGTTCAAATGCCAAAGGGAGAGAAGAATGATTTGCCTTGGTTCTTGGAATTGGGTTTAGCGATGACGGTCCTTGAGCTTCTTAACCGGTCGGCAGATCATCTAAAGAATCACCGGATCGAAAATCCTCGGCTGAACGCGGAACTTCTTCTGGCTTTTTCTTTGAAAGTCAGCAGGGAGGGGCTCTATATTCGTGTCAAGGACGAGGTCCCGGAAGAGGGGCAGGAGGCGTTCGAGAGGCTGATCGAAGCGAGAATTGCCGGAGAGCCCCTTCAGTACCTCTTAGGCCATCAGGAGTTTTGGTCGATCGACTTTAGAGTGGACTCCCGCGTCCTGATTCCGAGGCCGGAGACGGAGCTTTTGGTTGAGCAGGCCCTTGTCATTCTTTCAGAAATGTCTCGGGAGAAGACGCCCTCCGCCGTGGAGATTGGAACGGGGAGCGGCGCGGTGGCGATCTCTTTAGCGAAGGAGGTCCAGAACCTTTTGG
>Ga0316624_10000379_pt1 | contig 14741 bp, 9 predicted proteins | sample OWC_Aug_N3_C1_D5_FD_207657 | JGI IMG/M metagenome (GOLD analysis project Ga0316624, IMG submission 207657) | Wetland soil microbial communities from Old Woman Creek delta, Ohio, United States - OWC_Aug_N3_C1_D5_A | ecosystem: Environmental > Terrestrial > Soil > Wetlands | place: USA: Ohio... | reverse complement strand
CTTGCGCTCGGGGACCCTTCGATCTGCGCTGCGGTGCCCGGCTGCGTGCCGCTGGATCTGTTCGGCGGCCAGGGGCGCCCGATCACGCAGGCGATGCTCAACTGGATACTCGCGCCGCAGCTGGATTCGAGCGACCAGAAGCTCAAGATCGTCTCCGCCAACATCACCGGCACCATCTTCCACATCCAGGACCGTGCGGCGGGCATCGCGATCGGTGCCGAGCACCGTCACTACGACGGTGCGTTCGAGCCGGATCCGCTGCGCCAGGACGGCGAGTCGCAGGACTCACTCGCCTTCCCGGTGGCGGCGAGCTACCGTGTGAACGAGGCGTATGCCGAGTTCGCGCTGCCACTCTTGCAGACCCTGAGCGCGAGCGCCGCCGTGCGTTATTCGGATTACTCCACCTTCGGCAGCACGACGACGTACAAGGGCGGCTTTCGCTGGCAGCCGATCGAGGACTTCGCCTTGCGCGGCACGTACTCGACCGGGTTTCGTGCCCCGAACCTTGGCGAGCTCTACGGGCTCACGCAGTTCGGTGCCACGCTGGTGGACCCCTGCAGCGGCCATACCGTGCCGGGTGATCCGCTGTACGCGGCCTGCCACGCGCAGGGGGCGCCGAATGGCTTCGTGCAGGCGAACACGCAGATTACGACCTTCACCGGCGGCAACCCGAACCTGCGGCCGGAGAAGTCGGACAGCTATACGGCCGGCATCGTCTACCGGGCAGGGTGGGCGGAAGGGCACGCCGCGACCGAGCGGCTGACCTTCGAGGCGACCTACTACCACCACAAGATCAAGGGCGCGATCCAGGCGGCGGACATCCAGGCACTGCTGACGTCGTGCATCGGTGCGGGTGGTACCGATCCGAATCTGTGCTCCGGCTTTACGCGTGTCGCCGGCGGCAATCTCGCGCCGCCGCAGAACTTCCTCGAGAACCTGGGTGAGATCAAGACCAGCGGCGAGGACATCAAGATCAACTGGCTGTCCGGCCCGCTTGGCTTTGGCCACCTGTCCGCCGCGCTGCAGGCGACCCGCGTGAACGATTACTCGGCGGTCGATCAGAACGGCAACGCTGACCAGCGCACCGTGGGCATCGAGGTGCGCAACAGCGCCATCCCGCGCTGGCGCGCCAATGCCCAGCTCGGCTGGGGCATAAGCGATTTCGAGTTCCAGTGGGGCCTGCGCTTCATCGACTCGGTGAGCGAGCTGTGCGGCAATGCCACTGTGAACTCCGGGCTGCCAGGCTGCGAAACGCCGACGACGTACCACAACCTGCACTCGGTGCTGTACCACGACCTTTCGGTCACTTGGTCGAACGCGTTCCGCCTCTCGGGGCTGAAGATCGATGCGGGCGTCAACAATCTCTTCGGCGCGAATCCGCCGATCTGCTTCACCTGCACGCTGAACGGTTACGACGCCGGCACGTACGACCTGCCGGGCGCATTCTGGAACGTCAGGGCGACGTACAAGTTCTGACCCCGCCTAACCACCCGCCGCAGACGTCATTCGGCGTCTGCGGCGGGATGCCGGGTGCTGTGCCGCGCCTGCATTGTCCCCACGCTGCAGTCCGTGTAATCTGCGCGCCCCGCCTGAGGCGGGCGGCCATCGTTTCGCCGGCCTTCCGGTGTCCCCATCGTCTAGAGGCCCAGGACATCGCCCTTTCACGGCGGTAACAGGGGTTCGAATCCCCTTGGGGACGCCAATAGAAACAATGACTTATCGGAACTGATAGTTGCTGTAATCCGGCCTTCCGGAGGTTTTCCGGAGGTTTTGTCCAGATCAGGCTTCGTGGCTGTTTTCCGGCGGGGGCGGGCTCGAGTCGAATCCCCCACACAAGCACCAGAGCGCAACCGCTCTACCGCTCGCGAACCAAGCCGACCTCCGCTCCCCGCTCTGTTTCGATCCGCCCGCGACCACAGGCGACCGTTTATTTTACTGGGCCGCTTCCTGGTGCTCCCGCTGGTATTGGATTTAGGTCTCTTACCGCCGCCGCACTTACGAGCCGCACATGTGCTGGGCAAGCGCTGCGGCGTTCAGCGATGAGCCGGTGATGGCCGTGGCATTTATCACGACGCATCCACGCGCGAACGCGTACCGACCATCGACCCCGAAGAACCCGCCTCGCACGGGACTGCGTCGCCGGATCTACCGGTCTTGGTGTTCAGGGCATGCGGACCCGAACTCCAAGGCCAGCGTCCGACGCGGCCGATGTCGCCTGTTTGACGTCATACCGCCTGGACGGCATGCTCGGGCCATTCCGACATCCCGGACACTCCTATGACCGCTGCCGCGCAACATGGCTCAAAGACCAGGCTGCTGGATGCGGCTTTGCAGGTGATCCGCGCAAAAGGGTATGCCGCCACCACCGTGGAAGACATCTGCAGCGCGGCCGGGGTGACCAAGGGCAGTTTTTTCCATCACTTCCAAAGCAAGGATGATCTGGCACTCAGCGCGACCGCGCATTGGGAGACGATGACCGAGGGGCTCTTCGCGGCCGCGCCGTACCACAAGCCCTCTGACCCGCTCGATCGCTTGATCAGCTATCTGAAGTTTCGGGGCGCGATCCTAACCGGCGAGTTGCCCGACTACACCTGCCTGTTAGGAACACTGGTACAAGAAACGTATGCCACGCACCCGGATATCCGGGCTGCCTGTGACCGCAGTTTGTCCCGGCACATCGCCGAACTCACTCGGGACCTGGAAGCGGCCAAGAAGCTCTATGCGCCCGAAGCTCGATGGAGCGCCGAGAGCGTGGGCTACTTCATTCAATCGGTTCTTCAAGGTTCCTTTGTGTTTGCGAAGGCCAAGCAAAGCCCCGAGGTCGTGCGCGAGAACCTCGATCATTTGCAGCGTTACCTGCGATCTCTCTTTAATCGCCCACTAAAAGCCAAAGGCGTCAAATCATAGGCACCCCGATGAAACCTTCGTCAATGCCCCGAGAGCTCTACGAGTTGGTCCCATTCGGCAACCTGCGACTAATCTATCGAGCGCGGTGACGCATTCGAGACAACTGGACTGATGATGGCCCTTTGATTGCTGCTGATACGCGATGAGGAAGTCGATGGATCGAAGAACCATGTGACCGTGCGGGTTCGAATCAACCCGGCCCCTGCACCGCCGCGCAGGTGAGGCACCCGCCAAAAGAGCTTGCTGCCCCGTCGTACAAGATGGCCGCGCACATGATGTAGTCTGCGCGAGCGTCCTGGTGCTCCTGATCTGCTGCTGCAGCCGGACTTGTACTCCGGCAGAAGCGGTGCAAAGACCTCGATTTGCTCGAGAAGCGCCGTTTTCCCCGACCTTGCCCGCGCCATGTTAAGACGCTCCAGCTTCAGAGGCCGACGCGGCAGGCCTGGACGAGTGACGAGAAGCAAGAAGAATGCAAGTAGTACAGGGATATTGATCGCAATCGTGCCAAGTGCGTGATGAGTGACGGCAGTGGCTTGTACAGACGTCAGCTGCGCCCTCGCGTAATAATCCTGCCACGAGCGCTCGAAACGGAATCGAAAGCAGCGCCGCAGGACGTCCGCACCCCCGACGGTACCATCCGACACGCAAATTGAAGATCGCTGCCGCCGGTCGAAGACTTCAGGCTCCTCGCCTTCTGGTGTGTCAAAATCGAAGTAAGCTTCCATGCTGCTTGCAAGTACATTCAACTCAGACTCGCCGTCTGCCCAAAACGTTCTCAGTAGGCCGCAGCGTCCTTGAGGAGTGGATTGAATGAGGACACCCCCGCGGCCCGAGCTGACTGAGTCACCAGGGCATTTGAAACCGTAACGTGCAAGCTCATTCCGCCAGGGAGCGTCGGCCCATTCGACCCATACGCGCTCTGCCGGCACGTGTAACAGGTCTGCGCAGGCAAGCGTGCTTGCCCCTTTCGAATAGGCGAGCGCCGTGCATAAACGCGTCAGCTCATCGCTCAGGACATATCGTGTCGCACAACCGGCAATGTCTTTCGAATATGCGGCCGCGCCGCTCAAATGCGTGAGAGATCCGTCCTTCGTGTCCCTAACGGCGAACGGAGTTTTACATTGCGCGATGCGATCGGCCAATCTCACGCTTCGAAATTAGCAGCGCCGCAAACCGGTGCAGCCACGTTGGGATGACTCGAGCCGCGTTCGTGATGAACCCATCTCTTTCTGGGACGGATGTCATGGGCCCCTAAGCCTCAGTGGCTCCGTAGCAGCGCTTCGACAAGGCCGACAGCGGGATGATGCGCAAGATCGAATCGCGGTATGCGGCGGTCGAATGCAGGCAAACACCGGAGGTTAGTGTTAAGGCAAATGTCCCATGCCCTGCAAGTTCCACATAGGACACGGCGGTGGCATTCACTAGCAGTGACCGCGCGATGCGGATAAAGCCAAGGTCTGCAAGCTGTACTGATAGACGTTTGATCGAATCCCGGCTGAGGTATTCCACCTTGCCGGCGCGCAAGGTTACGTAGTTGCCGTCTGCCTCGAGGTAGTCGATTGACGTCGGGTCGAGCGGATACAGTTTGCGCTGTCGCTCACCCACCAAGAAGCGCGGTGGCACCGGCCGCATGCGACCGAACTCTGATGACTTCGAAGTGAAACGGCCGTACCCGGGCCACGCGCCACTGACTCGATGACGTGCGCGAGCGATTGCCTGGTCAAAGCGCTCTGCGGCCACCGGCGTCACGAGGTAATCAAGTGCGCCCTCTGCGAATGCCCTGGCCGCGTGATCGGCGCAGGACGAAACCATGATGCCTAAAGGGTGGCTGTCCGCTCTCACTGCCCGAAAGAGATCGAAGCCGGACATATCCGGCAATTCCACATCCAGGAACATAATGTCCGGGTTAAGTGTGCCCGCAGCATCAATGGCAGCCTTGCCACAGGTGGCTTCGCCCACCACTTGCAAATCGTCGCTGCGCCTGCAGAGCCGAATCAGGCTGTCTCGAGCATTGGCTTGGTCATCTACTATCAATAATTTCACGTGTGTTCTCGGACGTGATTGCGTAGCAGTGTCTTATGCTCAGTACCATTGTTACGTTGACTGACCCGTGGGCGACCGCGGCATTATCCCGACGCGCTGCTCACTGCAGATGCAAAGCTGGCTTGTGCACCGAAGTAACACTCAATCGCCTCCACTTTGTCATCCCTAAGTCGGAAGAACTCCACATTGCGGAAACTCTTGCCGCTCTTGGTCCGACAGACGTACATTGCAAACGCCTCGTTGCCGCTTCCAAAGACCCGAACCAGGTCAAACCGCTCGATAAAGTCAATCTGTGACTCCCAGCACCGCGTTTTGAAAAGCCTCTTACTGATGTGATCGTCGTTGTTTGCGCTTGTAAATGTGAAGTTGTCCGCGAGCAAGACATCGAACGGGCGCCAGTCCTTTCTCTCCCACGCCGCATAGTATTTCCGGATAGTTCTTTCGTTTTTAGCGCGCAGTCCCGTCTCCGAGTGCGCATCCGCCATTTGCGGGACGCCCGCCGCCGCAGCCAATGCGCAGGCACCCGCTTCGAGTATCGTGCGGCGCGACAGTGCACTTTCTCTCATGACTCATTCCCCTTACATTTCCAAACCTTAGGATTGATGACGTGAAGGGCCGATTCAACGGTCATTGGCGTGATCGTCGGGGCCATGACTCTGAGCAAGCGAACGATATTCGGCATGGCCAGGCCTTCCGGCGGGTCTTCTTGCACCGGCCTTGGTTTTTGCGCTGGCCATCTTCCTCGGGCGACGGAACAGCAATTCCACATAGCGACGTAGGTGGTCGACGCTCGATTCGGCCACCTCGGCGTTGCCCGTGGCCTTAGCCAGGATAAATGCCCCCTGCAGCACGGCCTGCGTGTGCAGCGCGAGGCTTTTGGCTGTCCACGGCACGTCGATGTCATAAAGCTTCAGCGCATCGGCAATTTCGGATTCCACGTTGGCGGCATGAGTGCGAATGCACGCATCGCATGCGTATCGAATGTCGGGGTGAGTCCGGTACGCCTCCTGAAGCATCGTGCCAGCGAGACATGTGAACTCCGCAACGTCGCCGCGTAGCATTGCTTTGCGAAAATCGAGGTAGCCGAGGAGACGATGAAGCGGGTCATCGAACCGTTGGTAGGGAGCGGTGGCGAAAAGCGCGGCGCTCGACTCCGACCAATGATTCAGGGCCGCGACCGCGAGCGAGTTTTTACTCGGAAAGTGGTGGAAGAAGGCACCCTTTGTTACACCGGCCCTGGCGCAGAGTTCGTCAACTGACGTTGCAGCGTACCCCTTTCCGCGGATGATCAAGATGGCCGCGTCGAGCAGCTTGCTGCATGCACTGCGCGCCGATGAGGGCTCGATAGGCCGTGGAATCATGAATCGACCATACCAACCAGTCGGTATGTCGTCAAGATAGACGGACTACCTGCGTTTTCTGTCTCCCCCGACGTTGAACATCATGCGGCGGCTTGCCGCGGTGAAAGCGCTTGCAGCTCGTTGAGTACCGCCGGCGCGGCTCCCTCCATGGCTGCGGGGCGTTTCCTCGTTGCGCAGTGACGAATAGTCGAAGGTGAGTTCGGTGGCTTAGGGACTGGCCCCGTGCGTGACCTCGATCCGCGACTCGTACGCCGCGACACGCCGGCTCTCGGTCGCCGGCTCGAGATGGCTTGTTTGGGTCAAACGATCAAGACCTCGCATCTGTCTTACACGGCGCCAGTGCACCGAGGTCAGTTGCGCTTACGCACTGCACTTCTGGAGAGTCATAGGCGCCACTCCCCATTCGCGACCGCTCGTCCATTGAAGCGACGCAGGTAGTACGCCTGCGTTTCGTCGATCCGCCAGCGTCCCTCATCACGCTGCGAGCAGCATTCATACCATTCTCAATCCCATCAGCTGTGGGCCGGATATCGTCCGCGCGATAGGAGCGGCTCTTGTTGGCGTTTTGTATGTCGCGACAAGACAACGGGATCGCCGCGTCTGCGAGCACGCCGCCACATATGGCTCACTTTCGAGGGGAATTACAATGAGAATGGGGACGCTAATTGGCGTTCAATCGCGTGTAAAACAATTCACGATTGCTCTGTCGGCATGTCTGTACTTAGCCGCTATAGCAATGCCGGCCATTGCGCAGTCGCCGCCCAAGCAAGCGACTGATGGAGCCGGACCTGCATTGGAAGAAGTCGTAATCACGGGCTCGCGGATCGCTGCGCCGAACGCGGTCAGCACGAGCCCCATCCAGGTCATCTCGTCGCAGTCCATCGAGACGACCGGCAAGACCGACATCAGCGACATCATCACCCAGTTGCCGCAGAACTTTAACAATTCACTAGGTCAGGACCTCGGCAATGGCACGAGCGGTCTGACGACCGCCGGCGGCGTCGCCACGGCGGATCTGCGCGGCCTTGGCCCGAACCGGACGCTGGTGCTGGTCGACGGCCGCCGTCTCGGACAGGGGTCTCCGTTCACCGCCATCCAGTCGCCCGCTCCCGACCTAGATCAGATCCCGGCCGGCCTCGTCGACCGAGTCGAGGTGGTCACCGGCGGCGCGTCCGCGGCGTACGGCTCGGACGCCATCGCCGGCGTCATCAACTTCATCATGAAGAAAAACTTCGAAGGCTTCCAGGTCGACGGGCAGTGGAACGAGAACTGGCACGACAACCACGACACGCTCATGCAGAACCTGGTCACGCAGTTCGGCGCGACGCCCGCCACGGGCACCAGTAATGACGGGCGCCAGCGCTCGTTCGACCTGCTGATGGGCACGAATTTTGCGGACAACAAGGGCAATATCACCGCTTACCTCAGCTACCGCCACGCGGATCCGGTGGCGAGCAGCCAGCGCGATTTCGGCGGCTGCCAGCTGAACCCGGTGACGGATGCGGCCAACAACGTGACCGGAGTCACCTGCGGAGGATCCAGCAATTCAAACTGGTTCCAGCCCCTCACCGGGCCCAATGCGAACCAGATCTTCAGCGTGCACGGGACGGGCTTTATCCCGCTGGGCACCGGGGTAGTCACGACGCCCCCAGCATCGTTCAACGCGCAGCCCTACATTTACATGACGCGCGAGGATGATCGCTATAACGCCGCGGTGCTCGCGCACGAAAGCATCTACGACGCCCTGCAGCCCTACGCCGAGTTCTATTTCATGGATGACAAGACGCACGTGCAGGTGGCGCCCTCGGCCCTGTTCAAGGACGGCAACCCGTTTGATCCGTTCGGAAGCGGAGAGTATCCGGTCAACTGCGACAATCCACTTCTGAGCGCACAGCAAGCCTCCATCATGTGCTCGCCCACGCAGCTAGCCTATGTCGCTGCCAATCCCGGGCAGGCGTGCATCTTTCAAACCACCTCCACGGGAGTGACCTCCCCGAATTGCGCCGACATGCGCATCGGCCGCCGCAACATCGAGGGTGGCGGGCGTGCCTCGGACTTTGAGCACGAGAACTACCGGGCGGTATTCGGTACCCGGGGGGACTTCGCCGACGCCTGGAGCTATGACGCCTATGGGCAGTTCTACTACACCACTTTCTTCAACTCGAACGAGAAATACCTGAGCTTCCACGGCATCGATAACGCCCTGCAGGTGACCGGCACCGCCGCGAACCCGGTGTGCATCAGCGGCGGGTCGTGCGTACCGTACAACATCTTCTCGGACGGTGGCGTGACGCCGGCGCAGGTCCAATCCCTGTACCTTCTGGGAACGGGTCACGGAACCTCGACATTACGCACGCTGCATGCAGAGGTGACGGGTCAGTTGGGCAAATACGGCATCACTTCCCCGTGGGCGACCGACGGAATGGCAGTGAATGTCGGCTTCGAGCATCGCAACGATCACGAGTTGTTTCAACCCGACGCCGCCGAACAGAGCAACGACCTGTCCGGCTTCGGCTCAGCCGCCGTGCCCATCGACAACAGCGTGTCGGTCAAGGAAGAGTTCGCGGAGGTGCGCGCGCCGCTGGTGCAGAACAGGACAGGCGCGCATGACCTGCTGTTCGACACCGGCTTTCGCCGCTCGGATTACACCACCACCGGGGTCACCAACACCTACAAATTCGAGGTGCAGTACGCGCCGATCGCGGACTACCGGCTCCGGGCCTCCTACGACAAGGCGATCCGCGCGCCAAGTGTGGTTGAGCTGTTCAATCCACAGAACGTCGTAACCCTGGCCCTCGGCACCGACCCCTGCGCTCCGACTTTTAACGCGAATGGGTCGATTGCCGCACCCGCCTTATACTCGCTCGCCCAGTGCTTGAATACGCATGCCACGGCGACTCAGTATGGCAACGGCAGCACCACAGACACCATACCGCAGGGCACAGGCAGTCAGCTCTCCGGCTTGCAGGGCGGCAATCCGAATCTGAAGCCGGAGCAGGCCGAGACCTACACGGTCGGCCTCAATTTTGCTCCGAGCCAGGTGCCGAATCTCTCAGGCAGCATCGATTACTACCACATCGCGATCAAAGACGAGGTGAACACCATTCAGTCCGGCGTCATCTTCAGCAGCTGCGGCAACACGGGTGACCCGTTCTACTGCAGCCAGATTTTCCGCAACCCCGTTACGGGCGGCCTGACCAGCCAAGGCAGCCCTGCCGCCGGCGGCTACGTGGTGCAGACGAATGTCAATGCCGGGGCCGCGCTGGTCAGCGGCATCGATCTGCAGCTTAATTACAGGCATGAGCTGCCGCGGGGCTGGGGTGGCATCGATTTCGAGCTTAACGGCGCATACCTGCAGCACAATGAGACCACGCCCGTTCCGGGTGTGCACACCTTCGACTGCGCAGGTTACTTCGGCGTCACCTGCCAAACGGTCAGCTCACGCTGGCACCATATCTTCCGCGCGACCTGGACGACGCCCTGGGATCTGAGCGCTTCGGCAACCTGGCGCTACATCGGGCCGGTCTCGCAGGACGCGAACTCGCCCGATCCGACGCTGCATTTCTCCAACTCCAACTACGCATATGACTTCGTCAATGCCAGAATCCCGTCGTACAGCTACCTCGACCTGGAAGCCACGTGGCACATTGGCAGGATCCTGACGTTCCGCGCGGGCGTCAACAACGTGCTCGACAAGGACCCGCCGCTGGTCAACACGACCGCTATCCAAGGCGGTCAAGCGAACACCAGCGAAGTCTACGATCTGTTCGGCCGACAGTTGTTTTTATCATTTTCCGCGAAATTCTGAATGTGATAGCTCGCATCTGGAAGGTCTCAGCAACGGAGTACTTCGCGAGTCACCTTACGCCGAAGCGACCACCAATGACTCGCATTGCAGGGTTGCTGGGTGCGCTGCTGATCATGGCGGGGTGTGCGGCCTTGGCGCCTGAGCGCTCCGTACATCCCGCCGCCGTTGCAAGCGCTGCGGACACCAATATTCAATGCTACAAGCAGCGCGTAACGGGCTCCGTCATTGCCACTCCGTTGTGCACGACCAGGGCGCAACGGGATGGCATTGACGCGAAGGACTTCCTCACTAATCAGGTGGTCGGGGGGTCCTGGAACACCGGGGTGCAAGTGAAGATGAGAGCGATTCCGATAAGCCCCGGCGGCGTTGATGCCGCCCCCGACCAACACCCGGTTCTCGGGACCCTCGCCGAGTTGGGGCGGCGGCCTTACCTCGATGACGCTAAAGCGCTGTCAGCGGGCTAGGTTCGCTACATCGTCGTTCTTGGTTTCCTCGCGCAGTGCGTTCAGATAGTCCGCCCCACGCCAATTCCCGTCGGCGTCCGGTGCAATCAGGGCTGCCACAACCGTAAGGCGCAGTGATTTGCCATACCCTGAAAGTCCCGATCGCTCGAAAGCATCAATAAGCTGTGGCGGATGCACAACTGCGCCAAGAGCGCGTCGATCGTACCAATCTGAATGCCGTGACGACGACAGGTGTTGCGAAGCGCTGCGGCTTCGACGTGATCCGCTCGATCCGGGACGAGAAGCGGAAGCGCAGAGAACCGATCCACAATCTGCTCACATGCCTTTGGTCCACAGAAACCCTGCAGTAGCTCCTGCAACACCAAGCCGGTCGTCAGAATCGGTTCGCCGTTTTCAATCGCCTTAACCAGAGCCGCGACCTGAGGAGCCGACGAGGGACCATCACGTCGCAGCGCAAGCGACCAGACGCTGGTATCAACGAAGAGACTCAACTGCGTGAGCGCTCGGTCTTGTAGTCATAGGTCGGGTCCCACTCGAGCTTGCCCATGAGTTCCAGCAAGCGCTTCTGTTTACGCCGGGCAATGAATTCCTGCAGCGCTTTGGTGACCGCGGCTTTCTTTGTCGACTCGCCGCTAACTTGCAGCGCCCGCTCGATCAGATCGGGATCAATGGACAGATTTGTGGCCATGTGTGAACCTCCACACAGAAGTATACACACGGACGCGCCCGCCCGGTGGGTCACTGCCGTATCAGCCCTGCGGCCCTTGGGCCGACGGATCGTGGCTCGTGAAGGTGCGGCAACCCGTGACGATAGCCAAAACGCCTTAGGCTGAAAGGTACCTTTCACGGCGGTAACAGGGGTTCGAATCCCCTTGGGGACGCCATTAAATCAAATGGTTAGGACGTTTTAGATCGTCTGACCGAGCCCGTCATCGAAGTCCAGGTTTCAGATTGGACCGTTGAGGGTTGCCACCCAAGCGGACTGAAGCGGTCGCACCTAGTACCGCCTCGGTCGCCTATTCCTCGTGGCGAGTCAGCGGGTCAGGCTCGTTCTCACCCGATGTCCTGCGAATCGTAACTCTTGAAACAAGTCAAATACGCGGGCTCGGACGGTGCCGCGTTCCGCCTGCAGGAAGATGGCCTCGAAATAGCGCAACTCTTTCGTGATCCGCAGCGTCTGCTCCGCGGTGAGACCCCGCCCATCTGGGAATACCGGAAGGCTGTTGCCGCCGTACGGGCGCGGGCTAAATACGTCGACGTGTCGGTACTCGAATTCATCCTTGTCGTCTCAAAGATCGCGATGCTGTTGTCTTACAAAGTGTCGAATGGCTCGTTCATCGCGCCGGTAGAAGGTCCAACCCTTCTTCCGCGTCCCACCAGAAGACCAGAGTCGGTCAACAGAGTCAGGTGTCGGGACGCCGTCGCTGCCGCAATGCCTAGCACTTCGCGTTTGAGGTCAGCACACACACCGTCCTTCACGAGATCTCCGTCTACGTGAGGCGGGAAATGTTGCGACCGGATCTTTGAGCAACCGCATCATCTCCAAGCGGACGGGGCTCGCGAGCGCCTTGTTGGTTTTAAGCGTTGCCGGAGACTGTTTTGTTGTTTCGCGAGTAGAAACCAAACTCGGCCAAGTAACACTCGGGCGCTCCTGGAACGGAGCGCGGATTGCGGGCAACGCAGAAGCGGGTTCCCGATTGAACGAATGCCGCTTTTGCCGAGACTCATGGCGCCTGTCAGAAATTTGAGCGTGGCTAGCTGCTCGCTCGAGCGGGCGCCCGAAACTAAACACCGAGGTGATCGTGTCCGCAAATAGCAATCGATTGAGTCTGGCAAGAAGGGCATCACGAGTCGCGCTTTCGCTGGCGGCGCTCGCCAGTGCGGCCTGTGGTGGCGGGTACGGCGGGGGCGGAGGGAGCACAAGTCCACCTCCAACCGTGCGTCTGTCCGTGCAGCCGACAACTATCAGCGTCGGTCAATCGGCAACGCTGACCTGGGCGACAACCAACGCGAACAGTTGCGCCGCGAGCGGGGGATGGAGTGGCACGGAAGCGACGAACGGTAGTCAGGCGGTTGCGCCGACGACCGCTGGGAGCATCCGGTACACGCTGACCTGTACAGGCGCGGCTGGCGCGTCCTACGGGAGTGCCAGCATCTCAGCGATGCTAACCGTCAACGCCGCAAGCGGATACTCCGCCACGAAACTCGTATCGGATTCCGCCGGGGTCGGGGCGTTGACCGGCGATGCCAATCTTGTCAATCCCTGGGGCATTGCGTTTGCCCCTGGCAAGCCGGTCTGGGTAGCCGATAACCGCTCCGGGACAGCGACTGTCTACGATGGCAACGGCAAGGCGCAACCGAACGCAAATCCTCTGGTCGTGCAGCTGCCGCCCGGGGCCGCTGCGGTCCCCTTCAGCCCGACCGGAATAGTCGCCAACGTGTCATCGGTGGACTTTACAGTCAGTTCCGGCGCACGGTCCGGAGTCGCGCGATTCATATTCGCCGGTGAGGCGGGCGTGATCGCCGGTTGGTCCAATACCGTTGATCCAAACCCGGTGATCGCGTACACCGATGCAGGAGGTGCGGTCTATAAGGGTCTGGCGCTCGCCAATAACGGCACGGCGAATTTTCTCTATGCGACTGATTTCCGTAACAACAAAATCGATGTGTTCAACGCGAGCTTTACAAAGCAACTACCGACGGCCACGAGCTTCGCGTTCATCGACCCGACACTGCCTGCCGGTTATGCACCCTTTGGCATCCAGGCGATCGATACCGGTGCCACTGCGCAGCTGTACGTAAGCTATGCACGGCAGCAGGGTCCGGACAATCGCATCAATGCCGACGCGGCCGGTGAGGGACTCATCGATGTATTCGACGCAAACGGCAACTTCCTGAAGCACCTCATACCTGCCGGAGGCGCTTTGAATGCGCCCTGGGGCATGGCGCTGGCACCTGCGAATTTCGGCTCGCTGAGCAACGCGTTGCTGGTGGGAAGCCACGGTGACGGCAAGATCAACGGCTACGATCCTACAAGCGGGCAATTTATCGGCACGGTGCAGGACGCCGCAGGAGGGGTGTTTGCTGAGCCGGGATTGTGGGGCATCGCTTTTGGCAATGATGCCGCCAACCAGCCGGACCACACGCTGTTCTTCGCCGCCGGCACCAACAATCAGGCGGATGGACTGTACGGTCGCATCGATCTGGGTCCCGCTCCGACTTTAAACGAACCGCCCGCGGTTGTACTGAGCGTGCCCGCCGGAAATCTGACCGGTACCGTGACTCTCACTGCGACGGTGACGGATGCGGAGCACCTCGCAATCGCGAGCGTCAAGTTCTTTGTCAACAATGGACTCATCGGGACGGCCCTCGCGCCACCGTATAGCGTGCAGTGGGACTCGTCGACCCTTGCCGACGGTGCCGTGACGCTCACCGCCGCGGCGACCGATGTTGACGGTAACGTTGGCACGTCGCCGGCCGTACACGCCACCATAGGTCCGGCCCTGACCCTCACGCAGCTCCAGAATCAGGTGTTCACGCCGCTGTGTTCCGGATGTCATAACGGTAGCCAGCCCGCGGGTGGATCGCTGCCGGGCAGCCAGGATCTGAGGGCCGGCCACACCTTCAGCAACATTGTCAATGTTGCCAGTATCGAGCAGCCGGCCCTGATGCGTGTGAAGCCCAATAACCCGGACAACAGCTACCTGATTCACAAGGTGGAGGGAGCACCTGGAATTGCCGGGGCCCAGATGCCCTTCGGCGGTCCCCCTTTGTCACAGGACACGATCAACCAGATCCGCTCTTGGATTTCGAGCGGTGCGCAGAATAACTGATGAGTCGAATGACCGCGGCGTGCCTACCGACGCTGCGGTCAACTCGGCCCAGATGCCCTTCGGCGGTCCCCCTTTGTCACAGAACACGATCAACCAGATCCGCTCTTGGATTTCGAGCGGTGCGCAGAATAACTGATAAGTCGAATGACCGCGGCGTGCCTACCGACGCTGCGGTCAACTCACTGGATAGCTTATGCCACTGGAGCCTGTGTTGTGATCGAGCCACTCAGGGTCATATATAGGTATCGCGCACGAGGGCAGGGGTGACAACAGGGGTTCGAATCCCATTGGGGACGCCAATACGATCAGTGGGGCTATTAACCGG
>Ga0316624_10000378_pt1 | contig 14761 bp, 13 predicted proteins | sample OWC_Aug_N3_C1_D5_FD_207657 | JGI IMG/M metagenome (GOLD analysis project Ga0316624, IMG submission 207657) | Wetland soil microbial communities from Old Woman Creek delta, Ohio, United States - OWC_Aug_N3_C1_D5_A | ecosystem: Environmental > Terrestrial > Soil > Wetlands | place: USA: Ohio... | reverse complement strand
ACACGTGGTCGGTCTCAGGGTGCGAGGCAAAGGTCTGGTAGATCTGCCGCGTGTAGAGGCTGCGCTGCTGCAGCGTGGAGTCGGGCGCGCCGGTGGACGAGGCGATGAGCACGCCCTGGTCCTCCTGCGGGGCGAGCTCGGACTTTGCGCCGGCGTACAGGAAGTAGATGCTGCCGAGCACGATGAGCGCGAACACCGCGGTCACCGGCACGTAGTCGAGAGCGCGGTGCAGCAGCCGCTCATAGCGCTTGTGCAGCGCTTCGAAGGCGCGGTCGAGCCAAAGCACCAGGTGCGCCTCCCAACCGCGCCCCGCGGGATCGTGCGGCTTCAGCATGCGCGAGCACATCATGGGCGAGAGCGTCAGCGCCACGACCGCGGAGATGGTCACCGCGCCGACCAGGCTGAAGGCGAACTCGGTGAACAGCGCGCCGGTGAGGCCGCCGAGGAAGCCGATCGGCACGTACACCGCAACCAGCACCACGGTCATGGCGATGATCGGGTTGGCGAGCTCGCGCGCGGCGACGATCGCGGCCTCCATGGGGCGCATGCCCTGCTCGAGGTGGCGGTTGACGTTCTCGACCACGATGATCGCGTCGTCGACCACCAGGCCGATCGCCAGCACTAGCGCGAGCAGGGTGAGCAGGTTGATGCTGAAGCCGAGGATCAGCATCACGGTGAAGGTGCTCACCAGCGAGAGCGGGATCGCGATTGTCGGGATGACCACCGAGCGCAGAGAACCGAGGAATGCGAACACCACCAGGGTGACGATGATGAGCGCCTCGACGATGGTCTTGACCACCTCGTCGATCGAGCTGTTCACGAACTTGGTCGAGTCGTAGACGATGCGGCCGTCCAGCCCCTGCGGCAGCTGCGCCTGGATCGCCGGGAAGACGTCGCGCACGCGCTTGATCACCTCGAGCAGGTTCGCCGCCGGGGCCACCTGGATGCCGACGTACACCGCCTGCTTGCCGTCGAAGCCCACCGCGGTCTCGTAGTCTTCCGAGCCGAGCGTGACGTTGGCGACATCCTCGAGCCGCACGATGGCGCCGTCCTTCTGCTTGACGATCAGGCGCTTGAACTCGTCGACCGAGTGCAGGCTGGTCGAGGCGGTGAGGTTGACCTGCACCATCTGCCCCTTGGTGCTGCCGACCGTCGACAGGAAGTTGTTGGCCGCCAGCGCCTGCTGCACGTCGGCCGCAGTCAGGCCGTAGGCCGCGAGCTTGTCCGGCTCGAGCCAGGCGCGCAGCGCGAACAGCTTCTGCCCGAGGATCTCGGCGGTCTGCACGCCTTCCACCGCCTGCAGCCGCGGCTGCACCACGCGCACTAGGTAGTCAGTGATCTTGTTGGCCGGCAGCACCTGGCTCGAGAAGCCGATGTACATCGCGTCGATCGTCTGTCCGATCTGCACCGACAGGGTGGGCTGCTGCGCGCCCTGCGGCAGCTGGTTCAGCACCGCGTTCACCTTGGTGTTGATCTCGGTGAGCGCCTTGTCCGAGTCGTAGTTGAGCCGCAGGTTGGCGGTGATCGTGCTCACGCTCTGGCGGCTGGTCGAGGTCATGTAGTCGATGCCGTTCGCCTGGGCGATCGAGTTCTCGAGCGGCGCGGTGATGAAGCCCGCCACCAGCGCCGGGTCGGCGCCGGTGTACACCGTGGTCACGGTCACCACCGCGTTCTGCGTGCGCGGGAACTGCAGCACCGGCAGGAGCGTTACCGAGCGCAGGCCGAGCACCAGCAGCAGCAGGCTCACCACCGTGGCGAGCACCGGCCGGCGGACGAAGATGTCGGTGAATTTCATCGCCGCGCGCTCACTCGTCTTTCGGCCTGGGTGCCGCCTGGTCCGAAGGCTGCACGGAGTTGTTGACGACGACGGGAGTGCCGTTGTGCAGCTTGAGCTGGCCGGCGGTGACCACCGTCTCGCCTTCCTTGATGCCCGAGAGCACCGCGATCTGGTCGCCGCGCTTCGGGCCGACCGTGACGAAGCGTTGGTTTGCCACCTGCCGCGGCTTGCCGTCCGGCCCCTTGCCCTGCTCCTCCACCACGAACACGGTGTCGCCGTACGGGTTGAAGGTGATCGCGGTCTGCGGCAGGGTCAGGTGTCGCTGCGCGGACGCCAGGCGGATCTCAACTTTCGCGTACATGCCCGGCAGCAGCTTGTGCCCGGAATTAGACAGCGAGGCGCGCACCAGCACGTTGCGCGTCGCCGGATCGATCTTGGCGTCGATCGCTTCGACGCTGCCCTCGAACTGCTCGCCGGGCAGCGCGTCGCTGGTGAGCACCACCTTCTGCCCGGGAGAAACCTGCCCGGCCTGGTTCTGCGGCACGCTGAAGTCTGCCAGGATCGGGTCGAGCGACTGCAGCGTGACGAGCTTCGTGCCGGCGGCGACGTATTGCCCGAGGTCGACGACGCGCACGCCGAGGCGCCCGTCGAAGGGGGCGCGCACGAGCTTCTTGTCGACGAGCGCCTGCTGCTCCGCGACGCGCGCCCGGGCGACGCGCAGATTGGAGGCGTCGGTGTCGACAGCGGCCTGGCTGATGAAGTTCGCCTTGACCTGCCGCAGGTCGCGCTGGTAGTTCGTCTCCGCGAGCTGCTCAGTGGCCTTGAGCGACTCGAGCAGCGCGAGATCCGACGCGTTGTCGAGCTGCACCAGCGGCGCGCCGGCCTTGACCTCCTGGCCGGAGCCGAAGTGGATGGCGGAAATGACGCCGACGACCTGCGGCGCTAGGTCGGCGCCGTGCACCGCGCGCAGCGTGCCGACGGCGCTTACGGTGGATTGCCACTCCATGTAGCCCGCCTGGGCCGTCGACACGGTCTGCACCGGCACGCCCTGCGACGAGAGGAACTTCGTTGTCATGCGCGCGACGAAGGCCTTCCAGCCGAAGATCGCGCCGAACAGTGCTCCGGCGAGCACCAGCATCAGCACCATGCGCTTGGTCATCGATTGCAGCTCCTGGGATAGCAGGCTTGTAACGTCGGCGCCGCGAAGCTGTCAATGGCTCGCTGCGAGCCTTGCTAGACTGCCGGCGTGCAAATATCCCTGCCGGTAACCTTGGCGATGCTCGCAGCGGCGCTGCTGCATGCTGGCTGGAACGCGCTGCTCAAGTCGAGCCCGGACAAGGCGCTCGAGAACGTCGCACTCGCCGCGAGCCGCGGCACACTGGCGCTCGCGATCGTGCCCTGGCTGCCGCTGCCCGCGCCGGCTGCCTGGCCGTGGATCGCGGCCTCCGTCGCGGTGCATGTGGCGTACTTCTGGGCGCTCGCCGGAGCGTACCGCTGGGGCGACCTGTCCTTCGCCTACCCGATCATGCGCGGCGGCGCTCCGGCGCTGGTGGCGCTAGCCGGCGCGGCGGTCTTCGGCGAGCTTCTGCCAGCCGGCCAGGCCGCCGCCGTGGCGCTCATTTGCGCCGGCATCCTCGGCTTCGCGACGGTGGCGCGCGGCGAGCCGGCCGCTGTGCGGCGCGCGCTCGCCTTCGCGCTCGGCAACGCGGCGGTGATCGCCACGTACACGCTGATCGACGCACGCGGCGTGCGCCTCTCGGGAGCGCCGGTCAGCTACGCGATGTGGTTCTTCGTCGCCAACAGCGTGGTGCAGCTGGCGTTCGGGCTGACAAAACGGGCGCGCGAAGTGCCGCCTTACCTCGCGCGCCACTGGGCGCGCGCCGCGCTCGGCGGCGCCTGCACGCTCGGCTCCTACGGCATCGCGCTTTGGGCGATGGCGCAGGCGCCGGTCGCGCTCGTCGCCGCGCTGCGCGAGGTGTCGGTGATCTTCGCTGCGTTGATCGGCGCGCTGTTCCTCGGCGAGCGCTTCACGCGGCGCCGCATGCTGGCGACCGGCACGGTGCTCGCCGGACTGGTGCTGCTGCGCCTCTAGCGCTAGCCCCTGGCCGGCTCGAGTGTGTCGTTTACGACGCGCACGTGATCGCCGGGCTGCCACGGGGGCTGCACGCTGCTCGAGACCGTGCGCAGCGCGCCGCGTTCCATGCGCACCGCGATTTCCCAGCGCTTGGTCGCGCGCGCCTGCTTCTCGACCTGGTTGCCGGCGAGAGCGCCGCCGGCCGCGCCGAGCACGGTCATCACGTCCTTGCCGCGGCCGTTGCCCATCTGGTGGCCGAGCACGCCGCCGAGCACGCCGCCCGCGACCGCGCCCAGGCCGGTGCCCTGGCCCTTCACCTCGACTTCGCGCACCGACTCGACCACGCCGCAATCGGCGCACGCCGGCTTCGCCTCTGCGACCCGCTGCGCGGGCGTGCGCGGTTGCGCGGGCGCCTCCCTATGCGGCGCCGCCTTGGCGAGCCGCTTGGGCGCGGGCCTGGGCGCCGCTGGCGGCTCCTGCACTTGCGGGGCCTCGGGCTGCGACGGCGCGGACGCAGCCGTTGTGTCCTCGGGATTGGGCGCGCCATGCGTGCCGGGCAGCAGCCCGGTGAAAGCGGCGACGCCGGCGGCCGACAGCGCAATCACGGCGACCGCGGCAGTGGCGACCAGCGGATGAAGCTTACGGCCGGATGGGGTATCCATGTTCCTGACCTCCTTGGCTTGTCGAAACGGCTGCGCGCAGGTTAGCGCGCGCGCGGCGCGCGCGCCGCCAATAATTGTTTCGATTTGTTTCCGCGGGCGAAGTGCCCGTGAATTGCGTCACGCCCCGGGGCGCATGTGCGGGAACAGGATCACGTCGCGGATCGATGGGCTGTCGGTGAGCAGCATGACCAGCCGGTCGATGCCGATGCCGGCGCCGGAGGTGGGCGGCAGGCCGTATTCGAGCGCGCGGATGTAGTCGGCGTCGTAGTACATCGCCTCCTGGTCGCCGGCGTCCTTCTTGCGCGACTGCTCGAGGAAGCGCTCCGCCTGGTCCTCGGGATCGTTCAGCTCGGAAAAGCCGTTGGCGATCTCCTTGGCGTCGATGAACAGCTCGAAGCGCTCGGTGATCTCCGGGTCGGAGTCCTTGCGGCGCGCGAGCGGCGACACCTCGGCCGGGAACTCCGTGACGAAGGTCGGCTCGACGAGGTTCTTTTCGGCGAGCGTCTCGAACAGCACGAGCTGCAGCGAGCCCCAGCCCTGGTCCTCGCCGAACTCCACGCCCAGCGCGCGCAGGCGCGCGGCGACGAACGCGCGGTCGCGCAGCTGCGCGTCGCTCCACGGCTCCGGCGCGTACTTGCGGATCGCCTGCGGGATGCTGAGCTGCGCGAAGGGCTTGCCGAAATCGATCTTGCGTCCCTGGTACTCGAGCAGCGTCGTGCCGAGCGAAGCCTGCGCCGCCTCGCGCAGCAGCTCCTGCACCAGCGACATCATGTAGCGGTAGTCGGTGAACGCGCAGTACATCTCCATCATGGAGAATTCCGGATTGTGGCGTGTCGAGATGCCCTCGTTGCGGAAGCTGCGGTTGATCTCGAACACCTTCTCCATGCCGCCCACCACCAGTCGCTTCAGGTACAGCTCCGGCGCGATGCGCAGGTACAGGTCCATGTCGAGCGCGTTGTGGTGCGTGCGGAACGGGCGCGCCGCGGCGCCGCCGGGGATCGGCTGCAGCATCGGTGTCTCGACCTCCAGGTAGCCCTGGCGCGACATGTACTCGCGCAGCGCGCGGATCGCGCGCGAGCGCACTTCGAACACCCAGCGCGCGCGCTCGTTGACCAGCAGGTCGAGGTAGCGCTGCCGGTAGCGCTGCTCCTGGTCGGTGAGCCCGTGGAACTTCTCCGGCAGCGGCCGGAGCGACTTGGCGAGCAGGCGCAGCTCGTTGACGCGCAGCGTGAGCTCGCCGGTGCGCGTCTTGAACAGCACGCCGCGCGCGCCGACGATGTCGCCGATGTCGAAGTGCTTGTAGGCCGCGTGCCTGTCCTTGCCGCTGTGGTCGTCGGAGACGTAGATCTGGAGGCGGTCGCTGCCGTCCTGCAGCACGCCGAAGCTCGCCTTGCCCATGACGCGCTTGAGCATCAGCCGCCCTGCGATCGACGCCTCGGGCGGATTCTTCTCCAGCTCCTCGGCCGACAGCGCGCCGTAGCGCGCGGCGAGCTGCGCGCTCGCGTCCGCGCCCGCGAAGTCGTTCGGGAAAGCCGGCCCTGCCTCGCGCAGCTTGGCGAGCTTGGCGCGCCGCTCGGCGATGATCTGGTTCTCGTCCTGCGGAGGCTGCGCCTCGGGCTTTTTCTCTTCTTTCATGCTCATCTTCCTTTACACCCCCTGCTTCAGGCTCGCGGTGATGAAAGGATCGAGGTCGCCGTCTAGCACCGCCTGCGTGTTGCCGATCTCGATCCCGGTGCGCAGGTCCTTGATGCGCGACTGGTCGAGCACGTAGTCGCGGATCTGGCGCCCCCCCCAGCCGATGTCGGTCTTCGACTCCTCGAGCTTGTCGCGCTCGGCCTGGCGCTTGCGCAGCTCGCGCTCGTAGAGCTTCGACTTGAGCATCGCCATCGCTTCGGCGCGGTTCCTGTGCTGCGAGCGGTCGTTTTGGCACTGGACCACGACTCCCGTGGGCACGTGGGTGATTCGCACGGCGCTGTCGGTGCGATTGACGTGCTGGCCGCCGGCGCCCGAGGCGCGATAGGTATCCACCCTGAGGTCCGCCGGGTTGATCTCGACCTGGATCGACTCGTCCACCTCGGGATAGACGAACACGCTGGCGAACGACGTGTGGCGGCGCGCGTTTGAGTCGAACGGGCTCTTTCTCACCAGCCGGTGTACGCCCATCTCGGTGCGCAGGGTGCCGTAGGCATAGTCGCCGGTCACCTTGAACCAGGCGCTCTTGATGCCCGCGACTTCGCCCTCTGTCTGCTCGAGGATCTCGACCCCGAAGTCCTTGCGGTCACAGTACTTGACATACATGCGTTCGAGCATCGAGGCCCAGTCCTGCGCCTCGGTACCGCCGGCGCCCGCCTGGATCTCGACGAAGCAGTTGCTCGGGTCGAGCGGGTTGGAGAACATGCGCCGGAACTCGAGCGCCGCGACGTCCTTCTCCAGGCCCGCGGTCTCGCGCCCGATCTCCTCCAGCGTGGCGTCGTCCCTGTCGGCGGCGGCGAGTTCGAACAGCTCGCGCGCGTCGCCAAGCGACGTACCGACGCGCTCCAGCGTGCGCACCACGCCGTCCAGCAGCTTTTTTTCCCTGCCGAGCTCCTGGGCGCGCTGCGGCTTGTCCCAGAGCTTGGGGTCCTCGAGCTCGCGGTCGAGCTCTAGCAGGCGCTTCTTCTTCGCGTCGAAGTCAAAGATACCTCCGCAGCTCGCCGACCCGGCCCTGCAGGTCCACGAGGGAGGAGGCGATCTGGTTGCTGCGTTCGGCTTCCATGGTGCGCGGCCAAAGCGCGAATTATACAGGCGGCGGCAGCACCATCTGGGTTTGCGTGACGAGCGCCACCAGCTTGCCGGACTCCGCGATGAGCCTCGTCTGCCACACCATCGTGCTCTTGCCGCGATGCACCGGGGTGCACTCGGCGCGCACGCGCGTGTTCACCGGCGCCGCAGCGAGGAAGTTGGTCTTCGACTCGATCGTCGTGGTGCGCGCGCCCGCCGGCAGGTTGACGAAGGTGCCGACCGCGCCCAGCGTGTCGGCGAAGGCCATGACCGCGCCGCCGTGCAGCACGCCGCCGATCGTGCACAGCTCGGGGCGCACCGTGAGCTCGGCGGCGACGCGCTCGGGGCCCACCTCGGTGAAGCGCAGGCCCATCAGCTCGGGGAACAGGCCCTTCCAGCGTTCCTGGATATCCGATGCGGCGCTCATCTGACCTCCGAGCCGTTGTAATCCTCGGCGATGCGGTCCTCGAAGAAGCTGGTCGGATTGGGCGCCGCCATGAAGCGGCGGTACACCTCGGGCCAGACCTTCGCGTACTGGAACACGCGGCCGTTCGCCATTTCGACCTCGAGCGTCTGGGTCTTCTCGTCGTAGCCCACCGAGCGGATCTTGGAGGAATTGACGCGCTTCCTCTCCATCTCAGCCTCCTTCCACCCTCACCTTGTCGCCGGCGCGCACGGCGGCGAGCACGCGCGCGTCGCCCACCACCCTGCCGAGCAGGTTGCAGCGCGCGACGAGCTTCGGCTTGCCGTCGGTGGAGATCGGGGTCGGACCGTAGGGCAGGGCGAGTGCCGAGCCCTCGACCCAGAAGCACACGGTCCCCGGCTCGACGATCTGGCGCGCTTCGGGCTCGAGATTCGCGTTTACGGGAGCCTCGAAATACAGCTCCTCCCCCCAGGTCTGGGCGCGCGATTCGAAGGGCAGCGCCTCGAGCAGCGCCTCGGCGGTCGGCGTGTCGTCGAGCGCCACCTCGAAGCTCGTCTTGCCGGCGGTGATGCGAAGCCTGTGCATGGCGGAGTTCGGCTCAGGTTTCAATGTGCTCGACGTTCAGCTGCACGCTCTTCAGGCCGTTGAACTCGTTCACCGCCAGACGGTAGGCCGCGCGCACGCGCGCGCCGAGCGGGGCGCCGTGCGGCTGCGCGCCGCGCTCGAGCGCGTTGAAGCGGATCGCCTCGAATTTCCTGCCGTCCTTCGCGAGGCGCAGCTTCAGGTGCCGCTCGCCCACGACGCGCTGGCTTTCCACGGCGAATGTATCGCAGAACATCGGCTGCGGAAAGCCTTGTCCCCAGATCTGCTCGTCGATGAGCTGCGCGACGCCGAGCGTCGCGTGCTCGGGCGCGAGCTCGCCGTCGGTCTCGAGCACCGGCGCGAGCGCGTCGGGCGGAAGCATCTCGCCCGCTGCGCGCTCGAAGGCGGCGGCGAAGCGCTCGAAGTCGCGCTCGCGCAGCGTGAGCCCCGCGGCCTGCGCGTGGCCGCCGAAGCGCAGGATCAGGCCGGGCTCGCGCTTGGCCACCAGGTCCAGGCAATCGCGCAAGTGCAGCCCGGGAATCGAGCGCCCCGAGCCGCGCAGCAGCCCGCCGTCGGCCCTGGCGCAGCACACCACCGGGCGGTGCAGCCGCTCGCGCAGGCGCGCGGCGAGGATGCCGACCACGCCCTGGTGCCAGCCCGGCTGGAACAGCGCCACGGCCGGGCCGCAGGGCTCGGCGAGGCGCTCGGTGGACTTGAGCGCCGCGTCGAGCATCTCGCCCTCGATGCGGCGGCGCTCGCGGTTCAGCTGGTCGAGCTGCTGCGCGATGTTGGCCGCGCGCGCCTCGTCGTCGGTCACCAGGCATTCCACGCCCAGGCTCATGTCCGCGAGGCGTCCCGCCGCGTTCAGGCGGGGGCCGGCGACGAATCCCAGGTCGAACGCGCTCGCCTGCGCCGGCGCGCGTCCCGCGATGCGCAGCAGCGCGGCGAGCCCCGGCAGGCCGCGGCCGCTGCGCAGCCTCTTCAGCCCCTGCGCCACCAGGATGCGGTTGTTGGCGTCCAGCGGCACGACGTCGGCCACCGTGCCGAGCGCTACGAGGTCGGCGAGCGCGCCGAGGTTCGGCTCGGCGCCCGCGCCGAAGGCCCCGCGCCGGCGCAGCTCGGCGCGCAGCGCGAGCGCAACGTAGAACATCACGCCAACGCCGGCCAGCGCCTTGGACGGGAACGTGCAGCCGGGCTGGTTCGGGTTGACGATGCACTCGGCGGCCGGCAGCTCCGGCCCGGGCAGGTGATGGTCGGTGATCAGCGTCGCGATGCCGAGCGCGCGCGCGCGCGCCACGCCCTCGACGCTCGCGATGCCGTTGTCGACGGTGACGAGCAGCTCGGGCCTGCGCTGCGCGGCCAGCTCGACCAGCTCGGGCGAAAGCCCGTAGCCGAGCGCGAAGCGGTCCGGTACCAGGTAGTCGACCTCGGCGCCGAACGCGCGCAGCGCGCGCACGCCCACGGCGCAGGCGGTGGCGCCGTCGGCGTCGTAGTCGGCGACGATCAGAATCCTGCGCCGCGCGGCGATCGCGTCGGCGAGCAGCGCCGCGGCGGCTTCCGCGTTGCCGAGCAGCGACGGCGGCGCCAGGCGCGAGCTGTCGTAGGCGAGCTCCTCGGCCGAGCGGATGCGGCGCGCGGCGTACACGCGCGCGAGCACCGGGTGCAGGCCGGCGCGCTCGAGCGCGCGCCGGTCGGCCTCGGCGTAGGTGCGCACCGCGAACTTCAAGCGTAGCTCCCTAGAGCGCGCGCGCGGCGCCAGAAGCGGCGCAGGTCGCCGCGGATCGTCTCGAACGAGAGCGCCTGCGCGCCGTCCGGAACGCGCAGCGTCACCATGCCGAGGCGCCCGTCGCGCAGGGCTTCGAGCAGTGGCGCGAACCAGCGCGACTCGAGCGCGAGCAGCCCCTCGCGGAAAACCTCGGCCTCGCCGAGCGCGCAGGCGGCGCGCAGCGCGTCCAGCACCAGCAGGTGCTTGGCGTCATCGGGCGCGCGCGCGAGCCACTCGTCGGCCGCGCGCGGCAGCGTCCGGTGGCGCATTCCGGCGAGCCGCGCCAGCCCGAGCGCGACCGGTTCCTCGGCGGTGACCGACTGCCAGGGGCCGCGCGCCGCCGGGGGCAGCGCGCCCGCGCCCCACAGCCAGAGGCTGTTCACCGCGGGCGCGCCGCGCTCCGCGCGCACGCGGTTCACCGGATGATCGTGCAGAAGCATCTGCAGCTCGTTCAGCAGCGCGTGCCAGCGGCGCGTATCCGGGCCCGCGGCGAGATGGGCGTCCAGGTCGGAGCCGGCCACCGCGAGCGGTGACTCGGTGGCGACGGCCAAGTCGGCTTCGAGCCGCGCGCACCAGCGCTCGGGGCGCAGCGGGTACAGGGCGAGTGCGCCCGCGAAATGGCGGCCGAGCGTCTCGCACAGCGCCTCGGCCTCCTCGTGCGCGATCGCAAAGGCGGCGCTCGGCACGAGCGCCATCGCGTCGCCGTGCAGGCGCAGGTGCACCGGGTCCGCGCGCATCCACGACGCCGTGCCGGGCGTGCCGTCCGGGGCGCCGTCGGCGAGCACGGTGAGCGCGCCAGCGGCGAGCGGCGCGTCCTCGCCGAGGAAGGCCTCCGCCAGCCAGCGCTCGGGCGAGAGCGCCTGCGACCAGTCCGGGCGCCCGCGCGCGAGCAGCATCTCGAGCGCCGGCAGGCGCAGCCCGCCGAGCGTCTCGCGCAGCGATTCGCGCGCGGGCAACAGCCCCGGGACGAGCAGCTCGAGGTGCATCAGCCGGCCGCGAGCTCGACGACGCGCGCGCGACCTCTCAGCAGGTGGCGCGCGAGGATCTTGTACTGGTCGAGGTCGAAGCGCGGCCGCGCGCCGCCCTCGAGTATTTCCGCGATCTCGGCCTCGGAAGCCGCGGTGCCGAGGTAGCACCAGTTGTGCACCACGTGCACGTCGGTCGCCTCGCGGCTGCGGTCGTCCTCCACCACGCCGACCGGCCCGCGCCAGGGCCAGGACACTGTTTTCAGCCGTCCGAGCGCGACGGACAGGCGCGCGTCGTGCATGGCCGCGCTTTCGCGGCCGGCGCAGACGCCCGCGCAGCGCCCGATCTGGTGGCGAAAGCACGCGCCGCGCCGGCTTTGCGCCCGCTCCAGGCCGAGCGCCTGCAGGCACAGGCCGTGCTCGTCGGCGAGGGCGCGCAGCGCGGCGAGCGCCGCGCGCTTGGAGCGGAACACGCCGTAGACGTGGGGTACCGCGTCGGCGTCGATCTCGTCGGCCTGCGCGAGTCGCAGCGACGCGCCGTCGCGCACGAAGCCGCACAGATCGCTCGCGCGCCGCAGGCGGCGGTTGTAGACCGGGGTCAGCTCCTTTACCAGCTCCGCCTCGCGCAGCAGCGCGCCGAGCTCGCCCGCCGTGCGCTGCCAGTCGATGCGGCGCACCTCGCGCGCGAGCTGCATCTCGCGCGCCGAGCGCAGATCGTCGGCGAAGTGCGCGAGCACGCGCGTGCGCATGGCGATGCTCTTGCCGACGTACAGCGGCGCGTCGCCCTCGCCGTAGAACAGGTACACGCCCGGCGCGTCGGGGATCGCGTCGATCGCCGCGCGCTCGACGTGCGGCGGCAGCGACGGCTGCTTCGCCACCTGCCGCGCTGCGAGGGCGAGCGCATCGGCGCCGTGCTCGGCTGCCGCGACGCGCAGGAACTGCCACACCGCGTCCGCGTCGCCGAGCGCGCGGTGCCGCGCGCGGCAGGCGAGCCCGTGCCGGGCGATCAGGCTGTCCAAGTTGTGGCGCGCGTGCCCAGGGTACAGGCGCCGCGACAGCTTCACGGTGCACAGCGTGCGCGCGCTGTAGCGGATGCCGCTGCGCTCGAATTCCTGGCGCAGGAAGCCGTAGTCGAAGCGCGCGTTGTGCGCGACCACGACGCGCCCGGCGAGCCGCTCGTGCAGGTCGGCGGCGAGCATCGCGAAGGTCGGCGCGTTCGCCACCATGTCGTTGCTGATGCCGGTGAGCGCCTGGATGGCGGGCGGGATGGGGGTCTCGGGATTGACGAGCGTCGACCACTCGCCGCTCACCTCGCCGTCCTCGACCTCGATCACCGCGATCTCGGTGATGCGGTCCCAGCTCGCGTTCGCGCCGGTGGTCTCCAGGTCGACGATGGCGAGCGGCGCGTCAAGCAGCGGCATGGTGGATATTCGTCCAGTCCGCAGGATATCAGACGAGCTGCGCGAGCTGCCACGCCGCGAAGCCGAGGATCGAGACGCCCGACATCACGTTTAACGCGCGCATCGGGCGCGGCCCGAGGCGGCCGTGCAGCCGGCCTGCTGCAGCCGCCAGGATCAGCCACCACGACGCCGAGCCGAGGAACACGCCGAGCGTCACCAGCGCCGCCGCGATGTAGCTCGCACTCTGCACGAGGCCGAGGCCGGCGAAGATCGCGGCGAAGGCGAGGATGGTCGGCGGGTTGGCGAGCGTCAGGCCGAGCGTGGACAGAAACGCTCTCGCGAGAGAAGTTTTCTCGATCGCCGCGCTGCCTGGCAGGGCCGGAGTCGAGGTCAAGGCCTGCACGCCGAGATAGGCGAGGAAGGCCGAGCCGGCGAGGCCGAGCCAGAGCCTGTGTGCTTGCAGCAGCCCCGATGCCGCGGTCAGGCCGAAGGCGGCGAGCGCGCCGTAGATCGTGTCGCCGACCGCGATGCCCAAGCCGGTGAGCAGTCCGGCGAGCGCGCCCGAGGCGACGGTGCGGCGAAAGCACAGCAGCCACATCGGGCCCACGGTGGCGGCCAGCACGAAGCCGAACGCCAGGCCCTTGAGAAACAGCACCGTCATCGCATCGGTACGAAGCCCGGCTGGGCGTGCACGCGCCGCAGCCAGGCGCGGATCGCTGGGTAGGGCGCGAGCTCGATGCCGCCGTCCTCGGCGCAGTGCGTGTAGGCGAAGAGCGCGATGTCGGCGATCGAATAGGCGCCGCCGACGAAATACGGCTCGCGCGCGAGGTGGCCTTCCATCACGCCGAGCGCCTGGTGGCCGCGCTCGCGCAGCCGCGGCAGCTCGGCGCGGCGCGGCGAGCCGACCGGCGTGTGCCGCACGATCGAGCGCGCCACCGCTACGTAGGGCTCGTGGCTGTACTGCTCGAAGAACATCCACTGCAGCGCGCACGCGCGCCCCAGGCGCCCGGCGGGTGCGAGCTCGGTGTCCTCGGCGAGGTACCACAGGATCGCGTTCGACTCGGCGAGGAAGCTCCCGTCCTCGAGCTCGAGCAGCGGCACCTTGCCGTTCGCGTTCTTCGCCAGGAACTCGGGCGTGCGCGTGTCGCGCACCTCGACCCAGCGGTAGGCGATGCCGAGCTGCTCGAGCGCGAGCTGCGGCTTGTAGCAGTTGCCCGAGTCGGACATCCCGTAGAGCGTGTACACGGCGCGCGCCTCAGCCACTGTTGCGCAGCCCGGCGGCCACGCCGTTGATCGTCAGGTGGATGGCGCGCTTGGTGCGCTCGTCGGTGTCGCCCGCGCGGTAGCGCCTGAGCAGCTCGACCTGCAGGTGGTTGAGCGGGTCGAGGTATGGGAAGCGATTGCGGATCGAGCGCGCGAGCGTCGGGTTGTCGGCGAGCAGCTCGTCGTGGCCGGTGATCGCGGCGAGCGCGCGCCGCGTGCGATGCCATTCGGCGGAGATGTTGCCGAACACGAGCTTGCGCAGCGCCTCGTCCGGCACCAGCTCCGCGTAGCGCGAGGCGATCGCCAGGTCGGTCTTGGCGAGCACCATGTCCAGGTTGGACAGCACGCTCCGGAAGAACGGCCAGTGCGCGTGCATCGCACGCAGCTCTTCCAGCTGTGCGCCCGGCTGCACCAGCCACTGCTCTACCGCGGCGCCGAAGCCGTACCAGCCGGGCAGCATCAGGCGGCACTGGGTCCAGCTGAACACCCAGGGAATGGCGCGCAGGTCCTCCAGGCGCGCCGAGTGTCGGCGCGCGGCGGGCCGGCTGCCGATGTTCAGGTCGGCGATCTCGGCGATCGGCGTGGAGGCGCGGAAGTACTCGAGGAAGCGCGGCGTGTCCTTCACCAGCGCGCGGTAGGCGCGGAAGGCGATCGCGGCGAGCTGCTCCATCACTTTCGCGTAGCGCTCGCGCTCGGCGTCGCTGCGCGTGCGCGCGCCGAGGCTCGCCTCGAGCGTCGCGGCGGCGAGCGTCTCGAGGTTGCGCCGTCCGCTCTCCGGGTCGGCGTACTTGCTGGCGATTACCTCGCCCTGCTCGGTCAGGCGCAGCGCGCCGTTCACGCTGCCCGGCGGCTGCGCCAGGATCGCCTCGTAGCTCGGCCCGCCGCCGCGCCCGACCGTTCCGCCGCGGCCGTGGAACAGGCGCAGCCGCACGCCGTGCGCGTGGCATACGCGCAGCAGCCCGGTCGCCGCCTCGTACAGCGACCAGTTCGAGGCGAGATAGCCGCCGTCCTTGTTGCTGTCGGAGTAGCCGAGCATCACTTCCTGCTCGCCGCCGCGCGCGTCTACCCAGGCGCGGTACAGCGGGAGCT
>Ga0316624_10000376_pt1 | contig 14791 bp, 9 predicted proteins | sample OWC_Aug_N3_C1_D5_FD_207657 | JGI IMG/M metagenome (GOLD analysis project Ga0316624, IMG submission 207657) | Wetland soil microbial communities from Old Woman Creek delta, Ohio, United States - OWC_Aug_N3_C1_D5_A | ecosystem: Environmental > Terrestrial > Soil > Wetlands | place: USA: Ohio... | reverse complement strand
GCTCGGGGGCTAAAGCAGCTACACCGACATCAATCCTCACCTGGTCATTGCCCTTGGCGGTGCAGCCGTGAGCGATCACCTTCGCCTTTTCTTTTCTAGCTGCTTCCACCAGAAGTCGGACGATCAGAGGACGTCCCAGGGCCGTGGATAAAGGATACTGCCCTTCATATACGGCATCGGCTTGAAGTGCGGGAAAGACATACGACTTGACGAAGGTTTCTTTGGCGTCGACGACCAGCGCTTTTATGGCTCCGACTTTGAGAGCTTTTTGTCTGGTGGCTTCGAGGTCGGGAACATTGCCGATGTCTACAGTGAGAGTGATGACTCTCAGGTCATATTTTTGTGCAAGCCATCTTATGGCCACTGAGGTATCCAGACCGCCGCTATAAGCCAGTACCAGTTTGTCTGCCATTTCACAACCTCCTTTCGGCTAAATCCCAAGCCCTGAATCCTAAATCCCAGTTTCCCAATACTGCATTTTGGCTATTTGACACTGTTTAGGATTTCTCTTCCAGTGCTTTCCTCAAAATGCCTACCGCCTTGTCCACCTCCTTTTCGGTGATGATAAGGGGCGGCATAAAGCGCAGGGCATTGGGTTTCAGTTTGTTGACCAACAAGCCCCTATCAACGAGGGCCAGCTGCAGCTTTTCACCGATCTCTTGGTTAAACTCCAAAGCTATCAGAAGTCCCCGACCTCTCACGTCAGTAATGAAATCAAATTGCTGCTTCAGCCCTCCCAGTTTGGTTAGAAAGTAACTCCCGACCCGTTTAACCTGTGCTGGTATGTTGTGGTCAATCTGGTACTTGAGGGCGGCGTGGGCGGCGGCACAGACCAACGGGTTGCCGCCATAGGTAGAGCCGTGTTCGCCCGGGGAAAACACGGAGGCGGCTTCCTTAGCTAGGAAAGCGCCAATGGGCACCCCGCTGCCAATTCCTTTGGCCAGAGCCATTACGTCCGGCTCGACCCCATACTGCTCGTAGGCGAAGAGCGTCCCGGTTCGACCGGCCCCCGTCTGGACTTCGTCCAGAATCAAAAGGATGCCCTTCTCCCGGCACCAGCTTTGCACCTTCTTGAGATAGTCGTCATCAGGAATGTTAACCCCACCCTCCGCCTGGATTGGTTCAAGGAGCACAGCGCAGGTCTTCTCGCTGGTAGCTTTCTTGATTGCCTCTACATTGTTATATTCCACGTTGATGAAACCGACTGGCAGAGGAGTGTAGGGTTCCTGAAATTTACTTTGACCTGTGGCGGCGGTCATGGCCAGAGTCCGCCCATGAAAAGAGTCGTAGGCAGTAATGACCTCGTAGGCGCCATTGAGCCGAAGCTTGCCATACCTGCGGGCCAGCTTCACTGCCCCTTCATTAGCTTCGGCGCCGCTGTTACAAAAGAAAACCCTGTTTAGGCAACTATGCTCGACTAGAAAGCGGGCCAGCTCCAGCTGGGGCACGGTATAGAACTGGCTGGATGTGTGCATCAAAGTCTTGGCTTGCCTTGTCAGGGCCTTGACGACCACCGGAGAGCAATGCCCCAGGCTATTCGTTGCCCAGCCGGCGACGAAGTCGAGGTATTCGCGACCCCGGTCATCCCAGGCTCGAGCCCCTTTACCGCGGACTAGAGTCACAGGAACCCTCTTGATCGTCTGGAGAAATAGTTTCTTCTCTAGCTCTTGCCAATCATTCTGCGACAATTGTTGTACCTCCTGATTTACTCATTTGCCGAGCCTTTCCGGTGATGTCATCCCGCAAGGCATGAGCAGTTCTGCCATTTATGATGCGCACGACCTTTGTTGTAGTCAAGGCTCTAAGGCTGGCTTCTATTTTGGGAATCATGCCTCCGGAAGCTACGCCGGAGGCGAGCATATCCTTAGCCTCAGTCATGTTGAGCCTGTGAACAATCTGTTCTGAGCCATCATGGATACCATCAACGTCGGTCAAGAATATCAGTTTGTCTGCAGACAGGGCTGCAGCGATTTCACCCGCCGCTGTATCTCCGTTAACATTCAATAGCATTACCCTGCCTTCGACCGAGCCGAAACTTATGGGAGCGATCACCGGCATGTAACCAGCATTCAATAGCAGCTTCAACGTAGTGGGATCAACGGCGACAATGTCGCCGACATAGCCCATCTCGGGGCTCTTGAGGCTCGCCCACAGCAAGTTGCCGTCACAGCCGCTCAGGCCCACCGCCTTTCCGCCCATTGCTTGAATAGCCACTACCAGTTCCTTATTGACCAGCCCGCCCAATGCCGCGGCCACCACCTTCAGGGTCTCGGCATCGGTGACTCTCAATCCGTTCACAAAATTGGTGGGAATGCCCAGCCGGGTTAACCACTCAGTGGTCACCCTGGCACCGCCGTGAACCACTACCAGGGACTTGCCTTGCTTCTGAAGCTCCACCAGGTCTTCCAGGGTGGTGTCATGGTTGCCCAGCGTGCTGCCGCCAATCTTCACTACAATGACTTTTCTTTGCATTATGTTGTATACGCACTGTTAATCGTAACATATTCCTCGGAGAGGTCGCAGCCCCAGGCGGTGGCTCTTCCATCTCCTAAATTGAGGCATAGCCTTATAGGCACATTATCGCGGTTACTCAAAGCCGATATCATTTCTCCTTTGTCGAAGGGGGAAGGGGAGCCTTGTTTCATCACACAAACATCGTTCAAGTAGACGTCCAATCTCTCCCCTCTCACCCTAGCTCCACTTCGCCCTAGGGCAGCGACGAAACGTCCCCAGTTCGGGTCATTGCCGTGGATGGCAGATTTTACCAGCGGTGAACTAACGACGGCCCTCGCTGCCTGGCGAGCCCAAACGCGATCTTCTGCCCCTTCTACCGTGACTTCAATGAGTTTTGTGGCGCCCTCGGCATCTCGCGCTATGGACTTAGCCAGATGGGTACAGGTTGCGTTCAAGGCTTCTTGAAAAGCGTCGCCATTATCGAAGTCAACAGGCTTGTTGCCAGCCAACCCATTAGCCAATAAGACTGCACAGTCGCTGGGACTGGTGTCGCCGTCAATACTTATCATGTTAAAAGAGCAATCCACTGCCTTGTGCAGTGCGGCTGGCAGGAAATCGGTGCTGACCACGGCATCGGTAGTGATAAAGCAAAGCATGGTGGCCATGTTGGGATGAATCATACCGGCCCCCTTGGCCACTCCGCCAATGGTAAACTTGCCTCCCTCTGAATCTATTCGGACGGCCACTTCCTTGGGTCTGGTATCTGTGGTCATTATTGCTCGACAAAAATCGCGACCACCTTTGTCCGTTGGTTTTATCCTGGGGATTGCAGCCCTGATTTTGTCCATAGGCAAGGGCACGCCAATGACGCCGGTGCTGGCGACAAGGACTTGTTCAGGCGATATGCCTAGCTTGGCTGCCGCCAGACTGGCCATTCCCAGGGCATCCATCAGTCCTTGCTGACCCGTGCAAGCGTTGGCACAACCCGAATTGGCTACTACAGCCTGCGCCCGCCCTTTTGATATGTGCCTCTGTGACAAAACAACAGGTGCCGATTTAATCTGGCTGGTGGCAAAAACGCCGGCAGCCTTGCAGGTTACTTTGGAACAAAGAATAGCCAAGTCAAGGTCGTTTGTGCTCTTTAGTCCGGCATGCACGGCCCCAGCTGAGAACCCGGAAGCTGAAGTGATATTGCCCGAGGTAATCAAGTCAAACATAGGGTTCAAATATAGCAAGAAACCGAGACACCGTCTATGTCCGCGGACCTCAGCGGCCAATCCCTCTTCAGGCTGCCTGGCGGCAGACTCGACCTATGGCTCAAGCCTGAGGTTGCCTTCGCCTACTATCTCACTCAATTCTCCGGCTAATTCGGTGCAGTAGTTCACTGTTATGTCAGGCATCTCGAGATTAGTTGTTTCACCGTCGCCGACCACAGTCAGGGAGACTCTATCCTGGCCGGGATAAGTCTTGAGGATATCTACAATTCTGTGAAGACATTCGACGTCTTTCTCGCCGTCGCCGGACTGGTTGACATCTATCATGACATGACGAGGCTGGGGTTCTTTTAGCACTTCCTGTCTCACAGGCAGGAGCATCGCCTCCTGACAGTTTAGCTGCACCTCCCCATCCCTGACCTTCACCACGCCCTTGATGCTGAGAATATTGCCCTCCTGCCATATCGCCTGCGTGCTCTCGTACACTCTGGGCCAGGCTATAACCTCGATACCGGCATCGAGGTCTTCAATCGAGGCGACGACAAACGGGCGATTGTCCTTGGTGTGAGCCTGGCGTACCGAGACCACCATCCCCTTGACAGTCACGGTTTCCTCGACCATATCTCGATTAATCTCTCCACAGGAAACTGAGCCTGGTGAGGACGCTTCCCTGGAGAAAAAGTCCGGGGGCTGGGAAAAATAGACCCCCAGCAGTTCCCTTTCCCACATAAGCTTTTCCTTGGCAGATACCTCGTCCTGGCCTTGCGCGTAGTTGACTTTGGCGGTGGGGGAGCTCTGTCCCCATAAGTCAAACATGCTAACTTGTCCGGATTCCTTGGCCCTTTGTTTTGTTTGAGACAGGGAGATAATTCTATTGAGGGAGTCGAGCAGTGTCTTACGGCTGTCCAGCGAGTCAAAGACACCGACTTTGATCAAGCTTTCCAGTACTTTCTTATTGATGTTGCGGAGGTCCGTCCGATAGGAGAAATCTTCTATGGATTCAAAATCACTCCCTGAGCCCCGGCCCGACAAGATGTGCTCAATCGGAGAAGAGCCGACATTCTTGATCGAGGCCAGTCCAAAGCGAATGGCGCAGCTCTTTTCACCGTCCTTCTCAATAGCGAAGCTAGCTTGGCTCCTATTAATGTCCGGCGGCAGCACTTTGATGCCGAGTCTCCGGCATTCAGCTATCGCTGAAGGGATTTTTTCCATGTTGTCTGAATAAGTGTTCAGAAAAGCAACCATGTACTCGATGGGGTAGTTTGCTTTAAGATAGGCAGTACGGTAGGCAATAAGGCCATAGCTAACGCTGTGGGCCTTGTTGAAGGCGTAACCGGCGAAAGGTTCGATCAGGGAAAACACTTCCTGAGCTAGTTCCGGTGATATGCCATTTTTCTTGGCTCCGGCCATGAAATTGCGCTCCTCTTTCTTCATCACCTCAGGTATCTTCTTGCCCATGGCTTTACGAAGAATGTCAGCCTGTCCCAGGCTATAGCCAGCCAGAGCCTGCGCGATGAATATCACCTGCTCCTGATAAACGATGACTCCGTAGGTTTCTTTTAGAATCTCCTTCAGGATGGGATGCGGATAATGAATAGGAGCAACGCCCTGCTTGGCTTTGATAAAGGTGGGAATTTGTTCCATGGGGCCGGGGCGATAGAGCGCCACCATAGCCGCGATATCGCTGAAATTAGTGGGCTTGAGTTCCTTAATGTAGCGTCGCATCCCGGCGCTTTCCAGCTGGAAGATACCTTTGGTTTCCCCCGAGGCCAGCAACTCAAAAGTCTTGGTATCGTCAAGAGGAATATGCTGCAAATCCAGGGAGATTCCACGATTCTGAGCAATAATCTCTTTGACTTTGGTCAGAATGGTCAAGTTGGATAGTCCCAGGAAATCCATTTTCAATAGTCCCAGACGGGCGATGTTCTCCATATGGAACTGGGTCATGACAGTGTGTTGCTCACCCTTCCCCAGCAGCTGCAGCGGCACATATTCGATCAAAGGTTCATGTGAGATGACCACGCCGGCGGCATGGGTGCTGAAGTGTCTGACCATTCCCTCCAACTTTTTGGCCGAGTCGACCAGGTTGCGTATTGCCGCGTCCTGCTGATAAATGTCATAAAGCTCCCGGCTCTGTGCCAGTGCTCTATCCAACGTTATGGTCAGCTCCAGAGGGATGAGTCGAGCCACCCGGTCAACCTGAGCATAGGGCATACCCAAAGCCCGCCCTGTGTCTCTTATCGCCGCTCTGGCTCCCATGGTACCAAAGGTAATGATTTGAGCTACGTGGTCCGATCCATATTTCTGGTTAACATAGGTCAGGACTTCATCACGGCGGTCATCCTGGAAATCAAGGTCAATATCGGGGAGTTCACGGCGCTCGACGTTAAGGAATCGTTCGAAAACAAGCCCGTATGCCAGCGGGTCGACGTCGGTGACGCCCAGACAGTAGAGAGCCAGACTGGCAGCAGCACTTCCCCGAACACCAAAATAGATGCCCCGTTCTCGAGCGAAGCGGATTATGTCCCAGACAACGAGGAAATAATGGGCAAACTTGGTCTTCTGGATGACATCAAGCTCACGGCTAAGCCGTTCCTTGATCTGTGAGTCCGGTTTCGGGTAACGTAGCTCCAGGCCCTGCCAGCAGAGCTCAGCCAGGAAATCATCGGCTTTTCGGCCTTTAGGCAGTTCCACATGCGGCAAATGCAGCTTGGTGAAGTCCAGTTCCAGCTGGCACATGTCGGCAATCACCTGAGTGTTCTCCACCGCCTGGGGCAAGTCGGCAAAAAGCTGTTCCACCTCTTGAGGACTCTTCAAATAGAAGAAATCGCCAGCCAGCTTGAGTCTCTTCTCATCATAGACAGAGGTATTGGTCTGTATGCACAGAAGAAGTTCGTGAGCCGGAGCGTCTTGCTTATCGACGTAATGGACATCAAATGTGGCTACCGGGGGTATGCTGAGTTTGACGGATAATGAAACAAGCTCCCTGTTGATTTGCTCCAGTTCCGGCATGGGATGTCTTTGAATCTCCAGGTAGTAATCACCGAAGACTTCTTTGTACCACGAGGCCACTCTGCCAAGTTCGTCGTTTCGCCCGTCGAGGATCAGTCGAGCCAGCTCCCCGTGGGCACAGCCGGAAAGGGCAACAAGCCCGTCATGATGGAGCTTGAGGAGCTCCTTATCCACTCTGGGCTTGTAGTAGAATCCCTCGACGTGACTCTTGGTGACCAGTTGCAGCAAATTGCGATAGCCCTTTTCATTCTTGACCAGCAGAGTAAGATGGTGCGGGGTTTTACGGGCTTGTTCCCGGCTGCGGTAATCAGTGTCGGCGACATAGACTTCGCAACCGATGATCGGTTTTATACCTGCTTCCTTAGCTGCCATATAGAAATCAATGACGCCGTACATGGCACCGTGGTCAGTGATAGCTAGGCTGTCCATGCCCAATTCCTTGGTTCGGGCAACAAGCTGAGGTATGCGGCACATACCGTCCAGCAAGCTGTATTCGGTGTGGACGTGAAGGTGGGCAAACTTCTGTGGCATCGGCTAGATTATAGCATCTGCACCGAGGCTCCCAATCGACGGATTTCTGACTGCCGAAAATTTCTTTGCCGTCATAATGAACATGGCTATCTGCGCATTCTTACCTGAGTCCGCCCGGTGCTCTAAAGCTCATAGGATGTTACCAGAGCAGATTGAGACCTGAAGTGTCGAGGACGGCCTCTGGTTTTGTGGTAAACTTGGGAGAAAACGCAATACGATTCGTAAACAAGGAAGGAGCCGGCGATGACTGCTGTTCCATTTAAGAGGATTTTTGAGCCAGTGAAAATAGGCCAGATGAAATTGAAGAATCGCATAGTCATGCCGCCGATGGGAACGAACTATGCTGAGGCAGGCGGCGCAGTTAGCCAGAGGATGCTCGATTACTACGAGGCAAGGGCCAGGGGCGGAACAGGACTGATTATTGTGGAAGGAAGTGCTCCCAGCCTGCAATGCAACATATCTTTCCGGGGATCTCCTTCCTACCAGGCATCTCTAGGGGATGATAAGTTTATCCCCGGGTGGCAAAGACTGACTGAAGCGGCTCATAAATACGGGGCTAAGATAGCTATCCAGATAATGCATGGTACCCTGGAGAACTGGAATGGAAAAGCGGTGCAGATAGGCCCGAGTCCGGTAGTAGTACCCGCGAGGATTATGGGTGTCTTTGGAGGGCCTCCTCATGAGCTGACTGTGGAAGAAATTGCAGAAAGGACAGGATGGTTTGCCTCGGCCGCCAGACGTGCCAAGGAAGCCGGCTTCGATGGGGTAGAGATTCACGGCGCTCACCAGTACATTGTCGCTGCGTTTCTGTCCTCGGCTACCAACCAGCGCAAAGACAAATACGGTGGCTCGGTCGAGAACAAGGCAAGATTCTTGATAGAGATACTTCAGGCTATCAGAAGGGAAGTAGGCCCGGATTTTCCTGTTTGGGTCAGGTTCAATGCTCAGGAATGGGGGGTCGAGAACGGAATCACCATAGATGAAACCAAACAGATGGTACCTCTGGCGGTGGAGGCTGGTGCTCAAGCGCTTCACGTATCGGCTTATGGCGCTGGATCCTATATAACAACTGCTCCAATTCCTGATACAGCGGGCTTTCTGGTGCCTCTTGCTGACGAGGTCAAGAAGCTGACCAAGGTGCCGGTGATTGCAGTGGGCAGGCTGGACCTTGAGCTCGGTGAGAAGATTCTGGAAGAAGGCAAAGCTGACCTCATAGCCATAGGCAGGCGCCTTTTGGCCGACCCGAACCTGCCCAATAAAGTAGCCGAAGGAAGGGTTAGTGAAATTGTCCAGTGCATAGGCTGTATGGAGTGTATTGAGCGGCTGGCCTTTGACGAACGGGGCGAGGGTGTAGCCTGCGTCGTGAACCCCGCTTTGGGCAAGGAGAAGGCATATCAGATAAAGCCGGCGGGAAAGGTCAAGAATGTGGTTGTGGTCGGCGGTGGTCCGGCGGGCATGCAAGCTGCCATTGTGGCAGCAAAGAGAGGTCATAAGGTTACTCTGTTGGAAAAGGAGGCGAAGCTGGGTGGGCAACTGAATATAGCCGCTTTACCTCCATTTAAGGGTGACATTCTTCCGTGGATAGACTTTCTGGTCAATCAGGTTAAGAAGACCGGGGTCAAGGTGGAGCTGAATACAGACGCCACTGCTGAAATCGTCGCTAGAAAGAAACCAGATGCTGTTATCATAGCTGCAGGGGGTACTCCAGCCATGCCGGACATCACCGGCATTGATAGGTCAAATGTAGTTACTGCCCAGGATGTGCTGTCGGGTAAAGCCAGGGTAGGGCAGAACGTGGTCATCATCGGTGGGGGGATGGTCGGCTGTGAAACTGCACAGTATCTGGTGAAGCAGGGAAAGACGGTGACCATCATCGAAATATTGAAGCGCATGGCCAACGACATGTTCATCATGACCAGGCGACGCCTCATGGATGAATTGAGGAACAGAAAGGTAGGCATGCTGACCAGCGCGACCTGTGACGAGATAAAGGAAGGCACAGTTCAGGTAATTACGGCGGATGGCAAAAAGGAAACCGTTCTGGCCGACACAGTTGTTATTGCAGCTGGCTACAAGGCGAATGACCGCCTCTACAAAGCACTGGAAGGCAAGGTCCCCGAAATACACTGTATAGGCAATTCTGCCAAACCACGGAGAATATTCGAAGCTAACAGCGAGGGGTATCACGCCGGGCTGGCTCTATAGGGGTTTCGACAGGGTGGCTATCTGAGTGGCCGGGTGGACAGGAACGGGTTGAGGATCAGGGGACGGCATTGCCCATCTCTATATCTGCAAAACATTGCAGTCTCTTGACACGGGGTACGAAAACCCAATAGTATTCGAACTGGAGAAGGAAGGATTGGGGGAATGAAGCTAGTGACTTTCGGAGTTCCCACGCCAGTCGGCCAGATACAACGCATCGGAGCCATACACCAGAACAGGATTATCGACCTCAATATGGGCTATACACGCTATCTGGCCGATAAACATGGCAATAGTCAGTCCTACGAACCAGCGGCCGCAATGCTGCCGCCTGAGATGATTGCCTTCTTCCGGAGAGGAGACGAAGGAAGAGACAATGCCGCACTGACCGTCGACTATGTGGTGAAGAAGCAGCTCAAGGGCGGCCTGCTTGGCCCCCGGGGTGAAAAGATGGTCTATGAAATGGGCGAGATCAAGCTGAAGGCGCCGGTGCCGCGGCCGAATTCCCTTCGGGATTACCTCTCCTTCGAGGGCCACTCCAGCTTCTCGGGGAAGAGGCACCTTGACAAGGGTTGGTATGAGATACCGGTGTGCTATAAGGGTAATCCGGACACCGTCATAGGTCCGGATGAGGTCATTCCCTGGCCTGCCTTCACCGACTTGCTGGACTATGAATTGGAGTACGGCATCTACATCGGCAGAGAAGGAAGAAACATCCCCAGGGAACGGGCACACGAATATATCGCCGGCTATACTGTTTTCAATGACGTCAGTGCCCGTGATATTCAGATGAAGGAGATGCTGGCAGGCGGTCTTGGTCCGGCCAAGGGAAAGGATACCTGCAGTGTCATGGGGCCTTGTCTTGTGACACCTGACGAGGTGGACCCCAAAGACCTGCGGATGATGGCCCGTGTCAACGGAGAAGTATGGTCGGACAACAACAGCGGCACAGCCTACTGGACCTGGCCTCAGATTATCGAATTTGCCTCTATGGAGGAGACACTACACCCCGGTGATTTCCTGGGCTCGGGCACAGTGGAAGGTGGCTGCGGCATGGAGCTCAACCGCTGGGTCAAGCCGGGCGATGTCATCGAACTGGAGGTGGAGGGCATTGGCATCCTCAGGAACCGCGTTGGAGAGAAGCCGCCCAAGCGTATGTTCGCCCGTTGATGTTTCTGGCCGCAACGTGTTCTGCCGAGCATCTCGTGTGACGGGCATTTGAATAGGGTTGAAAAGGACGGGGACTACTGTGAACAAGAAATACTCAGTTCCGACCTGGGAACAAGGTGTCAGACAATTGGCTCCCAATGTCTATGCCTATATTCAGGACAAGGCCACCTGGTACTGGAGCAATGCTGGATTCATTGTGGGCAAGGACTATGTGGTGGTCGTGGACTCGCTGGCCACCGTTGGCCTGACCCAGAGGTTCAAGGAGGAGATTAGGAGGATCACCGATAAGCCAATTCGCTATCTAATCAACACCCACCACCATGGAGACCATACGTATGGAAACCATGTGTTTTCTGGAGCTACAGTAATCTCGCATGATTACTGCCGCCGTGAGCTAACGGGGGCACGTATTATGGACCCCAACTTGCTGAATACCATCTTCCCTGAGTTCGATTTCCGGGGAATCGCGGTCACGCCAGCCCATATCACCTTTAACAAGCAACTCACACTGCATATGGATGGCCGGGAGGTCAGGCTGCTGCATTTTGGGGCTGGACACACTATAGACGACATAATCGTGCATTTACCCGATGAGGGTGTCATCTTTGCGGGTGACTTCATTTTTTTGTATTCGACCCCACTGGGAATGGAAGGGTCATTTGGTGGCTGGTTGGAGAACCTGGATGCCATGTCGAAGCTGGGTGCCCAGACTTACGTTCCCGGCCACGGACCAGTGTGCGGAGTGGCAGGACTGAAACTGTGTCGCGATTATCTGGTCTTGGTCTGGCGCGAGGCCAGGAAACGGTTCGACAAGGGCATGACCGTTGATGAAGCTGCCAGGGACATTGACCTGGGGCAATTCAAACAATGGCTCAACCACGAGCGCATTCTGCTCAACCTGGAGCGCCTGTGGCGCGAGTTCCGCGGCGAAGACCCCACCACCTCCAAGTTGAATATCGCTGAAATGTTCTTGCGAATGGACGCGATGGCCAAAGCAGGAGAGGTGTAGGACAGAATTCAGATTAATTGAGGACGGCAAACTACTAATGGTGTGCGCTCCTTTTTGCCGGTGGTTGATATGGATTTAAGGGAAGAAAAAGAGCTGGTCAGTCAAGCACAAAAAGCCCCCGATGCTTTTGCCAGGCTTTACGACCAGTATTATCCCAGGATCTTCGGCTATGTCCTGAGACGAAGTGCCAATCTTGAAGCTGCCCAGGACATTACTTCGGAGACGTTCTTAAAGGCATTGGGGAAGCTCTGGCAATTTCAGTGGCGCAATGTCTCTTTTTCTTCGTGGCTGTACAAAATCGCCACCAATGAGGTCAGGCAGTACTTTAGAAAAGCCGAATACAAGAAATCCGTGTCATTGGAGGAATTGCAGGAACAGGGTTTTGAACTTCTGTCACCCCATGACCCGGAAAACGAACTGATAGAAGCGCAGGAAAAACTAGAGCAACATCAGGAGTTTTTGGAAGTCCAACAAAGAATCGTGCGGCTTCCCGCCAGATACCAGGAGGTAATCACTCTCAGATTCTTCGAAAAGAAGCAGATTAAGGAAATTGCTGAAATCCTGGGGAAAAGGGAAGGGACGATAAAATCCCTGCTTCATCGAGCAGTGGAGAAATTACGAGAGACAGACTAGACCACCTCGCTGAGATCGCGGGGTTTCTTGGGCCACCTGATGCAACCTTTTTCCGCACCTCGCATTTATACTAACATAAGGAGGAGAAGTGTATGAAATACGAGGACTTCATTAAGAAACTGGAAAACCTTAAAACCCCGGATATTGAGCTTCCCGGCCACAGGCAGACCCTAAAAATGTTTTTGCTCAATTCTGGGCGTTTCAGGGAGAGGACTGCTATGAATTGGATGAAAGTGCTAGCCCCCATCACTGCGGCTGTGCTTCTGATAACGGTTGTAGGATTCTTCGCCGTGGATAGGCCCGGGCCTCTATATCTGGGAGGAAATGAGATCAGCCAGTTCGCTTCTTACGATGAACTGCAGGATTTTGTAGGAACGAAGGCGGAATACAAACAATTCTCTTGGGGATTCTCAAGAGGAGATTTCTTCCTTGCGGCCGGTAGCGCTGAGAATGCTGATTCCACTCTTGCCCCGGCCGTCTCAGGTCACTCCACCACCAATATTCAGGTCGCCGGTGTGGACGAAGCAGACGTTGTTAAGACCGATGGGGCTTATATTTACCTCGCCTCCGGAAACAAGACCGTCATCGTGCAGGCGTATCCCGCTGAACAAGCTCGAGTCCTATCCGAAATCGAGCTAGAGGGGAGAGTGATAGGGATATTCATCAATGGAGACAGGCTGGTCGTGTTTGAGGAGGAAACGCCTTATTACGCTTACTATGATATTCAGCGGGACTCTTCGGAGAAATTCTACATGCCCTACATATCACCCAAGATCTATGTAAAGGTATATGATGTCTCAGACAGAGCAACCCCCCAATTGACAAGGAACGTCTCCGCCAGCGGACAATATGTCAGTTCTAGAATGATTGGCGATTACGCTTATGTGGTGGTAAATGAGCCCGTGTATGAGCAGGACGATGAAATAAACCTCCCCAAAGTTGGCGACAATGAAACAATACCGGCCACAGATATCTACTATTCCGATGTCGCTGACTATTACTACATGTACACCACCATCATAGCCATAAACACGCAGAATGATGCCCAGGAGCCCACATACGAAACAATCCTGCTGGGAGCCAGCAGCAACCTGTATGTCTCTGCGGATAACATTTACTTGACCTTCCCGGTATGGGGAGGAGATGTGGTGGAGCCATGGGGGATTCGAAGTTCTGAGCGGACTTCTATCCACCGGATTCGTATAGAAGGTGGTGAAATGAACTATGTTGCCAGCGGCGAGATCCCCGGCATGGTGCTTAATCAGTTCGCGATGGATGAGTACGATGGCTATTTCAGAGTGGCAACTACAACCCACGGGGAAGAACCCCTAAACAATGTCTACGTTTTGAATATGGCTTTGAACGTTACCGGCTCACTGCCAGACCTCGCCAAGGGGGAAACCATCTACTCAGCCAGATTTGCGGGTGACAGATGCTATGTGGTGACTTTCAGGAACATTGACCCTTTGTTCGTGATAGACCTCAGTAATCCCACGAACCCGAGGCTTCTCGGTGAGTTGAAGATAACTGGCTACTCAAGCTACCTGCATCCCTACGACGAAAATCACATCATAGGGATAGGTAAAGAGACGGTGGCGGAACAGGAAGACTTTGCCTGGTATCAAGGAGTCAAGATATCGCTCTTTGATGTAAGCGATGTCAGTAACCCGCGGGAGATATCCAAATATGAAATCGGTGACAGGGGCACTGATTCACCGGTCCTGTGGGACCACAAGGCGTTTCTGTTTGATAAGGAAAGAAACCTGCTCGTGATGCCTGTTCTCGAGGCGAAGATAAATGCAACCCAGTATCCCGAGGGAGTTCCTTCGTGGGCCTACGGCCAGCCCGTCTGGCAAGGTGCATATGTATTCGACATATCTGTAGACAATGGGCTCCAACTAAAAGGCAAAATCACCCATGTCGAGAACATCACTGACCCTGAACAAGGGTATTATTACTATTACTCGCCTTTTGCGGTAGAGCGGTCCCTGTACATAGACAATGTGCTCTACACTATCTCGCAGGCCAAGATAAAGATGAACGATCTGGGGACTCTAGAGTACATCAATGAGGTGGAACTCCCGTACTCAACCTGGACACCCTATGGTTACTCCCCTGTTGAACCCCGACCTGCAGAACCGCCTGCGGGTGCTGAATCTGGAGCTGAAACATTTCCGAAATAGCCAAATCTGAGTTGAGGAGCAGGACTAGAGAGTCATTGCAGAAGACTTTCTAAGGCATCTGTAGAATACGAGGGCTGGATATCCCAACACTGGGAAGGTCCAGCCCTTCTGATTTCGCGGACAACTTCAATTCATTACCCGTGCCTTGCCGCCTTCCTCATTGACGGCCCTCCGCGCAAATAGTAAGACCTAATACAACCTTAGGCCCCTACCAAAGTAGGATTACCAATGGGTGATTGACGAGATAGCGAACGGATCTTAGACTATATTCAATCAGTCTTAGGGGGTGTTGCATATGCCTGTAAAAATAGATGGTCGAATTTATTATAGGACTGCTGAAGTCTGCCAGATAGTTGGCATAGGCAAGAGCACGCTGTTCCGCT
>Ga0316624_10000375_pt1 | contig 14795 bp, 15 predicted proteins | sample OWC_Aug_N3_C1_D5_FD_207657 | JGI IMG/M metagenome (GOLD analysis project Ga0316624, IMG submission 207657) | Wetland soil microbial communities from Old Woman Creek delta, Ohio, United States - OWC_Aug_N3_C1_D5_A | ecosystem: Environmental > Terrestrial > Soil > Wetlands | place: USA: Ohio... | reverse complement strand
GGATTTGGCTGCCTCCGTGCGGTAGAATACTTCGAAGATCCGCGGGATCTCCTCGGTTGGAATTCCAATCCCGTTATCGGAAACCGTTCCCTGAACCTGCCTTTCGTGAAAATTCGTCTTGAGGGAGAGCGTGATTTGTCCTCCGTTAGGGGTGTACTGGATTGCATTGCTCAGCAATTGGCCCCAAAGCAATCGAAAGTGATCCGGATTTCCGAGCAAGACGGGGTGATCCGCAATCTCTGTCGAGATGGTGAGTTGCCGCTCTGACGCCTCTTTTTCAAATGACGACCGCGCAGAATCCAAGACCTCTGCCAAGGAAACGGCCTCCGCAGGCCTGGTACCTAGTCTCTCCTTGAGCCGGGACAAGAGAAGAATGTCGTCCATCGTGGCGAGAAGCTCTCCCGCGCGGAGATCTGCTCTGTCCAGAACTTGAAGAAGTTCCTCCGCCGGAACATATCCCTTCTTAATAAGCTGGACGGAATTCTGCAGGATGGCAACCGGAGCCCGCAAGACATGAACCATGGTCAGCATAAAACGGCTTTCAACCTCCGCCAGCTTTTCCATTTCCATCTTCACCCGAGTCAACCCCCGGATTTCTTCCTCAAGGTTCTTGACCCGTTGTGCCTCGCGCTTCAGTCTCTGGTGCTCCAACTCTCGATTCATGACTTCCAGGAGGAGCCCCGGGGTAAAGGGTTTAGCAATAAAATCATGGGCTCCCTCACGCATGGCTTGAACAGCCAGTTCAACGGTGGCATATCCGGTGATGATGATACAGATAAGATCAGGGTACAATTGTCGGACATGATGCAGCATTTCCAATCCGCTCATCCCCGGCATCATGGCATCCAGCAGGAGGATATCAAAAACCCCTTCCTGGAGTTTACGCAGACCGGAGGGACCATTTTCGGCCACTTCCACCTCAAACCCTTGGGGGGCGAGGGCCCGCCTGCACCCCTCCCGGATCCCTAGTTCATCGTCCACGACAAGAACACGCATCGCGTTCCTTCCTTGAGTGTAATTTTCTTGTATCGACAAACGCTGTGCCTGACCCATTTCGGATGGGACAGTGCGCTCTTAGCTACGGGAAGACGGGGGATTTCGGATCAGGTTGAATGGGTGTTTTCCTCCTGCCTTTGCGGCAACCGTTGAAAGAAAAACTTTACGCGCCTAACTATATCAAAAGAGGATGCACATGTCAAATGGTTGATCACAATCTGGAACTCGGGTCCCTCCGAGCATTCGCACCTTCTATCTTCCTCGTGATTCAAGGCCGCGGGAAACGCCCATAGATTGCATCGACGTTCCTTTAAAACGCTCTATCTCCAGTACCCTGGCCCGCGAATAGGAACATGCGAGGACAGCGACCCTCGCTCAGAGTCGGTAAGCCCCTTTGTCTCCAGGGCCTACAAGTTCATTTGAACAACAGGAGGAAGCGGCCGTTTTAACCTTTTAATAAGCGCGATATTCGGCTATAGTGATTTCTGACGAACATTTTCCCAGTGAAGATTTTCTTCATTTCGATCCGGAGGGATGAGGTATGTCGTTCAGCCAGCGGGATCAAACGATCTTGTCCGACTTGGAGAAGGCTCATGTGATTCACCAGGACCTTAAGGAACTATTAGACTTTTATGAAAACCTTTTCCGGGCCCAATTTGCGTTTAAATCCCAGTTGGGAGTATCCGGGAAGGCTGGGGATTTGGCAAAAGAAGAAGTGAATCTCACGGGTCTGACCAACGGCCTCCCGCAAATTACCTTCAAAGAATTGAACATGCAAGCCACCCCTTTCATGGATCTTTATAAAACCGTCGTCCAACTCCTTATCCCATATGCCGCTGGAAGTGATGGGCTCGAAACAGAACCGTCTCCGGGAAAAATTATCGAATGGGCGCGAGAGATCTTTCTCAGCAGAGGCCCGCTGGTTATTTCCAGAGCCACGGGAGATTGGGCTCGGGTAGCCAGCGGATTTGTCGTGGCTCCCTATCTGCAGTTGGCATGTGATCTGATCCTGCCCCTTATTCCATTGAACCTTTGGTATCGAGAATACTGCCCCATCTGCGGTGGCAGGCCCGCTTTCGCTGCCCTGACCTCAGAATCAGGTCCACGAACTCTGCTGTGCCCGCGATGCTACGGAGAGTGGGGTTATAGCCGGATCGGATGTCCCTTCTGCAAATCGACGGACTCTCAAACCTACTATCCCAGCGATGAAGGCACATACCGGCTGTATGTGTGCGAGGTTTGCAATCGGTATCTGAAAACGGTTGACGTCCGGGAGCGGAAAATGGATTTGTGCTTGCCCGTGGAATGCCTCGTGACTGTATCCATGGACATCGCCGCCCGGGAAAGAGGTTTCATCTCTTAGCCCCCATTCTGAAGAAACCCCACCAGGGCCAGTTCCAGGCTGCGGAGTCTTGAAGAAATGATGCCTGCCACATTCTGCATGATCTTGAGCCCAAAGGAGGTATCCGTTTGCATCGCATGCAGCATGACCTCCCGATCGATGGCGATAACCTGCGTTTGCGAAAGGGTTACGATTGTTGCCGTGTACAGATGAGGGGGCACCAGGGCTGACCACCCAAATGCCTGCCCGCCGGAAACGATGCTGATTGGAAAGAGCATCCCTTTGCTCAATCGGGATTCAACCGCCACCTGCCCCTCCTCGATCAGATAAAACGTTCGCGCCTCTGCCCCTTCGTTGAAGATAGCCACGTTCGACTCATAATGTTCCGCGCGTCCCAGGCGCTTGAGATACTGTCTTTCCTGATCGTTGAGGCCTTTCAGGATTTCGACGCTGAGGATAATCTCCGTGGAGAGAGGGAGAGGTTTCGATTTGGCTTCGGGTCTTGGAACACCCCTGAGGTTTTTCAGCGTGCTGCCAACAAGCATAGGATCGATGTTGTGCTCTCCCCCGCAATCGGGATGATAGCAGGTGACATCGTTAAAAGGACTCTCTTGTCTGCAACTTGGACACCGTTCAGGCAGCATGTCACTCTGGAGATAATAGCCACAGGATGTACACATCCAATGCGTCATAACTCCGCCTTTCAAGGAATCTGAAAGAATAAGTGAATGCTTTGGGGGTGAGTTCAGTATATGAATAAGAGAGTTGAATGTCAAGGAAATGTATGGCTGAAACAAACCCTTTGCACACAAAGCGCGAACTTATTCCCTGAAAGCTTGACCCATGCGACTGCTGTAGATTTGCCTGATATCAAAGTCTTTTTCTCTGGGAAAAACTCCCTTCAACCAAGTACCACTTTGGGAGACTATAAAACGGCTCGCCGAACGATTGGGTCGGGTGGCTTGCCGAACCAAGACCCGGGGGATGCTCACGATTGATACTGAGCCGCACTTTTCAACCCCCTCAGAAATAAGGGGTTTCGGCCGTCAAGCGTATCCCATACGTGCCCTGGTTCGACTTAATCGATTGACGGCTTGCCGCTGTCCTCCCACTTCAGGATTTCACATTCCCCGATGAAAAATACTGCATTCTTTTTTGGAAAATAGAGGGTTCAATCTATGGTTTTTCCTCCCGATTTAAAATAGAATGGAATTTTCCGTAATGCGCATAGACGGAACCGAGGAATCGCGGCTGGAGGAATCAGATTCACAGGAGGAGACATGTCAAAAAAAGAGTCGAACCCCGAAATGATTTATCGAGTTCTAGGCAGCACGGGAGAAACGGTCTCCGCGATCGGAATTGGAGGCTGGCATCTCGGATCCGAAATAGTCGATGAGCCGCTCAGTATCCGCATCGTTCGCACCGGTATAGACCGCGGCATTACCTTTCTGGACAATTGCTGGGATTACAACGAAGGCGCCAGCGAGATTCGCATGGGAAAAGCGCTGCGCGACGGCTACCGGGACAAAGTCTTCCTCATGTCAAAAATAGACGGCCGGTCGAAAAAAGAAGCAGGAAGGCAGCTTGACGAATCGCTGCGGCGCCTCCAGGTGGACCATATTGATCTCGTCCAGCACCACGAGGTTCTGCGGTACGAAGATCCTCACCGGATTTTCGACGAAGACGGGGCAAATGCGGCGCTGGTGGAAGCGCGCAAGGCAGGGAAACTCCGTTACATTGGGTTCACGGGGCATAAGGACCCGAGGATTCATCTCTACATGCTCGAAGTCGCGGCGAAGTGTGCGTTCAGGTTCGACGCGGTTCAAATGCCGCTCAACGTCATGGACGCTCACTACCGGAGCTTCGAGAAAGAGGTGTTGCCGGAATTGGTCAGGCAAAACATGGGCGTTCTCGGAATGAAGAGCATGGCCAATCGTATTCTTTTGAAATCGAACACGGTGACACCTTTGGAGTGCCTCCGCTATGCGCTGAGTCTGCCCACATCGGTCGTGATCACGGGGATCGACAGCATGAAGATACTCGATCAAGCTTTCGAAGCGGTCCGCACCTTCCGCCCGATGAGCCACAGGGAGGCAACCTCTTTGCTGGCCAAGACTCGGGAAGTGGCTATGAACGGCGAATTTGAGCCCTTTAAGACAACTTCTCTCTTCGATGGCACAGCCCGGAACCCGGCGTGGTTAGGAGAGGAGCCGGAACGAATACAGGCCTTAAAGTCAGCGTGATGGTGGTTTCGTCACCGCGGAAGCGGATGATGCAGGGGTGGAATGGAAAACGAACGGTCAAATCTTTATTTTTTTTGATTTCCCTGGTAACATAGGGAACAGGGTTCAACCAATCATCGCTTAGGCTTGGCTCCGAGAGGAGGGCAATCATCTCATGCAGGGCCGGATCGACAAATCTATGAAAAGAATTCCAATCCCTTTTGGGGCCTGGCTGCTCCTCTGTCTATTCATTTCGGTTTTCCCCCATTCGAACGCTATCGCCGGAGTGATCACCTCTGAGGCAGCCGTCATCATGGATGCATCCACAGGAGAGATCCTCTACGGAAAGAACTCGGACGACTTGCTTCTTCCCGCAAGCACTGCAAAGTTGATGACGGCAATCATCGTCATCGAAAAGGCGGATTTATCGGATACCGTCACGATCAGTCCAAGAGCCTCCCGCACACCTTCTCTGAAATCGGGCTTTAAGAAAGGGGATAAGGTGACGATTGAGGGGCTCCTTTATGCAGCGCTCCTGAAGTCCGCGAACGACGCTGCCGTTGCTCTCTCAGAAGCCGTCGCCGGCTCGGAAGATTCTTTCGTTTCTATCATGAATCAAAAGTCGGCTTCCCTGGGTGCTACGAACACTAAATTCATCAATGCGACCGGCCTTCCGGGGAGCGGCCAACACATCACTGCTTCGGATTTATCCAGGATTATGAGGTATGCGTTGAATTATCCAAAATTGAGAGAGATCCTTGCAACTCCTGCGGCCGAAGTGTCGACAGAAAGGGGGAAGATCATCGTCCTTAGAAACACCGACAAGCTTTTGTCGTCCGATGAGGAAGTGATCGGAGGGAAGACAGGCTATACCTACCAGGCAAAGCACTGTTTCGTTTTCGCTGCCGAACGTAACAAGAAAACGATTATCGTCTCGCTTCTTGGAAGCCCGAGCAGGAAGAACCTGTGGAAAGAGGCCAAAGAACTTACGGACAAGGGTTTCCTGATGATCGCCGACGACGAATCGAGGCTCACGGATCCATGAGGGGGTTCCGGAGGAAGATTCATGGCTGAAGAAAAGAAGAAGTACAGGTTCTTGTTCATCCAGCCCTTTCAGCTGCCCTTGGGCAGCAGGTTTGCGGACAAGTATCATACCCCCGGCTTGTCCAAAGAACATCGCTTGCGGATGAATTATCTCAATATCGGCCATTTGCTCGAGGATGTGGAATGGGACTTTCACGGGGGGCCGCCCGCTCCGTACGGGGATTGGGCAGTGGAGACCCGAGAAGAGTTTTGCTACGTTGCGGCCGCCCGATTGCCGATTGTCCGTGAGGCGTGTGAGAGCGGAAAATACAACGCCATTGTCCTGCTCGGCGGCGGAGAGCCGGGTTTCCTGGAATCCAGGGAAATCGCACGAAAGTTTGGCATCCCCGTGACCTCCTGCGCCTTTTCCCAGATGCACATTGCCTCCATGCTGGGCAATAAATTCAGCGTCATCGATTTTACCGAGACCCATAACATGTTTTATTACGACCTTGTGGTCCGCCACCGCTTCACCGACCGCTGCGCTTCCATCAGGAACATCAATTACTACCACGCCAGGCCCGGCCATGAGAGTGAAACCTCCATCGCGGAAGAAAGGGAGAAGGCGCTGAAGGGAGAACCCTCCGAGGCCCTGGAGCGCGCCGTCAGGGAGGCGATCGCCGCCATCGAAGAGGACGGCGCCGAGGTGATCACCTTCGGATGCTCGGACGTTTTCTGGATGCAATCGTTTCTTCAAAGGCGGTTGAATCAAATCGGCTGGGAGATTCCGGTGCTGGAAGGGTACAGCTGTGCCATCGTACTGGCCAAGCTATTTGTCGACCTTGGAGTGGACGCCAGCGGGCTTACTTTCCCCAGCGACCGGCCGAAGCAGTGGCGAAGGAAAAAGATCTTCTGAGCAGGGCGCTTTGTTGAAACCCGATATTTCCTGCTTTCCCGCCCTATTTTCCTTTTCGTTTTTCATAGGCTCTTCTGTCGTCGCTCACCCTCTTGGAGTTGATATTGAGGGTTCCTTGATGACGATCTCTGGAATAGGACAACGTCATCTCTGTATTTTTGCCCCACCAAGCATAAAATTCTTCTGCGTGTCTTATCGAAGAGGGTTCCTTCCCTGGCTCTTCATCCATTTTTTTTATCAATTCCTCAGACTCAAGAACTTTTCCGAACCGGTCGAACAACTCTTTCTTAAGAGTGTCAAAGTTTTCGTCCCCCTTGAAACCAATCCACACGCCCTCGAAGTCCTCCATCCAAAATGAGTAGAGTATGCTTTCAAGTCTTGCCTTACCGATGGCCAAGAGATCTCCTTTTCTCGTATACCAGACCAGGTCCTTATTCGATGACTGGTCTTGCTCCATTCTCTCCATGTCTTTCAGCGTGGATATCTCGGTTCCCCACTTGATATCCCTGAACCCATCCGGGTCTGCACGAAGTTTAGACCGGGTGGAAGCAAAACAACCTATCAAAAAGATGCTGAATACGATCGCTAATATCTTGACCTTCTCCACGGGTCTCGCTTTCCAGTCTGCCGTCTTGATCTCTTTTTCTTCCACTGACACGCTTCCCTTGCCTTTCAGCCGCCCCCTTCAGGGATCGCCTGAATGAGGTTTTTTCTCCTGGTATAAGCGAATGATCTGCAGCAATCGCTCCATGCCGACATTTCCGCATTGGGCACAGAGATAAAAGAGATGAAAAGTCCTCCTCCCGATCGTCACGGCCACGCCTTGCAATCCTTCCTGTTTCCCGCACTTTAAACAACGCTCCTGATCTTCGATCATCTTGGGCCAAAGGAAAGATCCTTTGTCCACCTCCCCTCTGGTAAATGTGGAAACCCTCCTCCCTTTCACGAAAGGGGTACGACGGATCCTCAGACCAACCCGCCAATGAGAATTTTACTGCGAGGGTTTCGTTCCAATAGAAGTGTATTCAATTAGGGGCGGGGTGTCAACAAGAATAGGGAACCTGCCCTCCGTAGCTCTCTCCTACGGGTAGAAGGGTGATCGGCACAAGGGGACGACCGGGGGCGAGCAAGGAAAAGAGAAAAGGCCGACGACAGATTTTCGTTCAGCGCCTATCGCCCATTCAATGGACTTTGATCAGGTATCCTTTCCAATAACTCCCTGAGAACAGGCCGGATATAAATCTGATCATAGTCGAACTGTTTCACGGCTATTCCCAACGTCCAAATTTTGTCCCTCGTCGCAGCATGGGAGTCGATGATGAGAACATACTCTCCTCTGAGCAGGCACAACCCCCCGACGACATGGATTGAATCCTCATCTTGTTTGATGGTTTCATGCCGAATTTGCACGCCAAACTTTTGGAGGAGTTCCTCAAGCTGCTCTAGGATGGTATTCTCGTCCATGCGGGAGTTTTCCCAAAGAATAAATCCGCCGACGGGCGACCTTCCGTCTCGACACGAGCTTACCAGATTGGCAGGATTGATGCAATCGGAAACTTAGAGTGAAATTTCAGAAATGAACTTGATCCATACGGTGCCTCCAACTTTGTTTATGGAGTGACCTTTACAGGGCATCTGCCAGCCCGTCTCTCCGTTGAAGCCAATCTGAATATTTTCCGCTGCTGGCCGTCTAATTTATTGTATAATAGCAAAGAGCGATATAGGATGAATCGCTTTGCGTCAACGAAGAGAAAGGGATTGCCATGAAAACAAAAGGAATTTTAACACACACACTGATTTGGCTTCTCCTCCTGCTAACTTTGTCGCCCCTGCTGGTATTCGCCCAGGATCAGCCGACTTCAAGAAGATTCATGCAGGAAGAGTTGGATCAAATGCTGGCGCCCATTGCGCTTTATCCGGATTCACTCCTCGCCCAGGTTTTGATGGCAGCCACCTATCCTCTTGAGGTGGTGCAGGCAGACCGGTGGGCAAAGACGAATAGAAATCTTACAGGTGATCAGCTCAACGATGCCCTGGATAACAAAAACTGGGACCCCAGTGTAAAAGCCTTGGTGCCCTTTCCGCAGGTCTTGGCGATGATGAGTGAGAGGCTGGAGTGGACCCAGAAGCTGGGCGATGCCTTCCTGGACCAAGAAGACGAAGTGATGGGTACAGTTCAGGAATTGAGGGCCAAGGCGGAGGCTGCGGGTAACTTAAAGGACACCGAAGAACAGAGGGTGATTGTGGAGGAAGGAGACATTGTGATCGAGTCTGTGCAACCAGAGGTGGTTTATGTCCCGGTCTATGACCCTTTCGTAATCTACGGAGCCTGGTGGTATCCGGCTTTTCCCCCCTTTTTCTTTCCCCCTCCTCGCGGGGTGGTTATCGTTAGAGGATTCGGGTTCTGGCCCAGGATCGTCGTAGGCAGAGCCTGGGGCTATGCCTGGGGTCACTGGGATTGGCGCCATCGTTCGATCAACGTAAACATCAACCGCCACATAAACATTAACCGTAACATCAGCGTAACCCGTTCAAATGTCCAGACGACTCGGTGGCAGCACGATATGAGTCACCGTAAGGGTGTTTCCTACAGGAATGAGACAACGCGGCAACGCTATGGCCAGTTGGCAAGGGGAGTGGAGACCCGCCGGGATTTTCGAGGTTTTGGACAGGAGACAAAAAGCCAACAGGCTCCGGTAGCTGTAGGGATAAAAGCTCAACAAGCTCCGGTAACCACTCACCAGGGCCTTCCGGACACAAAAGGCCTTCAGGCTTCAGGGACTGCTTCCAAGGGCCTTCCGGACACAAAAGGCCTTCCGTCTTCAGGAGCTGTTTCTAAAGGAATGGAGACAAAAAGTCTTCAGACTTCAGGAGCTGCTTCCAAGGGCCTTCCGGACACAAAAGGCCTTCCGTCTTCAGGAGTTGTTTCTAAACGAATGGAGACAAAAAGTCTTCAGACTTCAGGAGCTGCCAGCAAGGGTATTGAACAGCGCAAAGGGGGTGCCGGCTTAGGCCGACAGAGTCTTGATCTTAGCAAAACCAAAAGCGCCTTTGAAGGCATGGAGCGGGGAAGCGATGTTCGCATGCAGAGCAACCGCGGTCTGCAAAGCCGCCAGAGCATGTTTTCAAAAGGGGCAGGCGGTGCGAGCAAAAGCAACGTTGGCCAAGGCAATATCGGCAAAGGCGGTGTTGGCAAGGGCAATGTTGGTCGACCCCGTTAAGGGCTGAACAAACCTGTTAGACATCATATGTCCGATGGAGGAAAAAGCGATGTTTTTCAATACATGGTATCAAGGGAAGCTTTCGATTTGCCGTTTTGGTTTTGCAGTCATCGCGGCAACGATGATGTTGGCCGGATCCTATCCGAGCGCCTTCGCAGAAGAGGGTAAGCAAAAAAACTTCAAATCTCCTGAGGAGGCCGTTCAGGCCTTGACCGATGCGGTCAAGGCAAATGATGAAAAAGAATTGCTGGCGATCTTTGGTCCTGCAGGAAAGGAGCTCATTTCCTCAGGGGACGAAATTGCCGATCGGACTGGGAGAGACCGTTTCGTTAAGGCCTTTGAAGAGATGAACAAAGTGGTGAATGAGAATGACGGGAAGATGATATTGCATGTGGGAAGCAGGGATTGGCCCTTTCCAATTCCTCTCGTTAAGAAGGGTGAAACCTGGTTCTTCGACACCATGGCAGGGAGGGAAGAGATCCTCAACCGCAGGATCGGCCGAAATGAACTCAACGCCATCCAGGTGTGCCTGGCCTATGTGGATGCGCAGCGTGAATATGCCCTGAAGGATCGGGATGGTGACAAGCTACTCGAATACGCCCAGAGGTTCATCAGTAGTGAGGGACAGAAAAATGGTCTCTACTGGGAGGTGAAGGAGGGTGAAAAACCAAGTCCCCTTGGCCCTCTCGTTGCTAAAGCGGCTAAGGAGGGATACATCGGGAGAAGACCTGTTGGCAAGCATACTCCCTATCATGGGTATTACTACAAGACTCTGAAGGCTCAGGGTAAGAATGCAGCCGGTGGGGAATACGATTATATCGTTAAGGACAAGATGATTGGTGGATTTGCCTTGGTTGCATACCCTGCGGAATACGGTAATTCCGGAGTCATGACTTTTATCGTAAACCATGACGGTGTGGTATACGAAAAGGATCTGGGGAAAGATACCGAGAAAATTGCGACCGCCATAAAGAAGTTCGACCCGGACAAAACCTGGAAGAAGGCGGAGTAATTAAAAGCGAGACGGCCGGGGTGATGGGCACGCCTGGAAGCCCACCGGCATACGTCGGGGAAAGCTTCATGGCTACGGTCGTCACAGAGCAAGGCTTGGGTAAAATCGGAGCTAAAAAAAACAGCGAGGAATCATTTCCCTCGCTGTTCTCAAGGGGGGTCTTCTTTTTTTGGTAACCAGTCCTCTCTGCGTTTACTCCATCATCCCCTCAGATTCTTCAGAGGCAGGGGCCATTTCCATCGGCTCCGTCCAGTATGGTTGCTGGCCAAAGTATCTGTAGACATCTCCGGCCCATCGCGTACGGTTCAGGTCGTTGGACTCGTCAAAGCCGCGGGCCAATGCCAGCTGCTCCCTGGTGGTGTCGAGCACGAAGATATCGCCACCCCGATCGGACAGAATACCGAACGGAACAGCAACCAAATCGGTAGATCTCCCGGAAACATCGGAAAGGACTAAGAAAGCGATCTGCCCACCCGATGGGTCAATGACAAGATCATTAATCCGACCTGCCGTGCCTCCATCTCGCAGCTGAACCGTTGCCCCCATAAGTTTATTCGTTTCAAACAGCTCCATCGCTACTGGGGCTTTTGCTCCTTCTTCGGTCCAATAAGGGGGCTGACCATAGTGCCTGTAGATTTCAGTCAACCAACCAACATCCATCACCGACGGGAGGCCGTAGAACTTAGACCAACTCGGATGGTACGTCAGCGCGTAAACGGTCGGGTCCTCATTCACATAACCCGCACCAGCAGCTACTCCGATTTCCATACTGCCTGGATTGAAGTCACAAGTTTCTCCACCGATGTTTGTAATCGAACCATACGGAATGGGCAGTACCTCACCCCCGATGTTCGGAACATCCGAGAGGACGACCAGGGCGACACGTCCGTTCGTCTTGTCGATCACGAGGCTGCTAATTTGTCCTAAAGCCCCATTGGTCGTCGTCCTCACGTGGTGACCGATCAACCAACTGGCTTCATACGGGCTCCATCCCATCGATTGATACGTCGGTCCGACGGTTCCTGTGGGGAACTCACTACTGTACCCCTGGGAAAAAGCGCTGCTGCCGAGAAAAGCTAAGCAAAAAATGGATCCAAGCACAAAAAGAACTTTTTCCATTTTGTTCATTTTTCGTTCCTCCTTTCCGTTTAAACTTCCCAAACCTCTGGCGCCAATAAGGCAACCCGTTTAACAATTTATATTTAGTCATCACTCCTTTCGATTTCAAGTCTGGATCTGAGGTATTTTCCCGGCGGTTTATACCCTCGCGGGAAAATTCGCTCGGCGATCGACTCAAGAGATTCGAGCTCGGGGTTGCCGCAGCATCCGCTCCCAGCCGGACAAAGACAGGAAAACTATTCCTCTTTTGGGAGAAAGGATTCGGGATTTTTATGAAAATCACTTCTACTTCCCTTTCTCCTTGATCACCCTTTGAGTTTAGAGGAATTTTATCTGAATTGTCCCCAGTTATCACCCGCCTGTAACAGTTGACATCCAAGGAAGTCTTGGCTCCCTTTGGTACAGGTCTTGCTCTTCTTCAAGAAGACAAACGAACATGACTTTTCGCTCAAAACTTAATGTGAGGCCAGAAAACAAAAACATTTTTTTACCCGACTGAGGGCCGGATGAGAAGCTTTCTCATTAACAAAAACCTGTCCCTGTATTATTGGCTTAGAAAGATAATCGGGAAGACCGTTGCGTTTCGGGTAGCAAGTGCGATCGAGAAGGTCATTCTCATTTTTGGGAGGGAACGGATGCCAAACGGAAAAGTAGGTCTTTATAAGAAAGTCAAACAATTGCATTTAATATTCAGTATTAAGAAAACCATTCTCATATGGAAGCTTATGAATTCAACTCATTTGACAAGATAGAATATTCATCTGGAGACTGACTGAGATTCGAATCGGCCTGTCAGCAGATCCTAGTTCGAACCAGAAATTCCATTCGTTTCTTGATCAAGCAAAGGAGATATCTCAATGATTTTAATCGCATTGCCTGTTGGTCTCGAGAGGAGTGGTCAAATTCCAGTAAGTGCGGCGGCCTGCCTTTGCGTTCAGGCTTTTAAAGACCTCCCTCCTGGCAAGCGGGTCCATATGAAAATCTCTTTTCCAAAGGGCACGGAGTATGAAAGCTTTAGAGTGGAAACGGAGATCCTTTGGAAAGTGGGTCACTTCTGGGAGTGTTGGGAGGAGTATTATTACGCGTCGAAATTTCTCAACATGCTGAACGGTTATTATCTCAAATTTAGGCGGCACTTCTGTGAATTTTCCCAGATGGAAGAGGCCCCAACCCGGATCTATAGCCATAACGGTGGAACCTCCATTTGAGAAAATCGGATAGACGATTTCTAAAAGATCGTAGAAGGCACCCCACGCGCGGACTCAGCAGGTTTATCCTTGCAGGTCGAAGGAGGATCTTTCGGCGGACTGAAGATCAAGAAACCGCAGGGTATGTAGACCGTTACGGCTCGGGATTACTTTTTCTTCTCGTTTTGATTTTAGGCTTGAATGTTCTGGACGCATTTCTGACCATGGCGATCCTAAGGAATGGCGGGCAGGAGATGAACCCCGTGGTTCGCTCTGCCATTCAACTCTTTGGGGACAAATTTTGGATCTGGAAATTTTTCATGGTCTCCATACCCCTGATTTTATTATGTCTCCATAGCAAATTCCGGCCCGTGATGCCCATTCTTTGGGGAATCAGTGCCGTCTACATGACCGTGGTCCTATTTCAGATTTTCCTAATCGTGTATTGAGACCGAGGAATCCTCGAGAGTCAATGGTTCCGGGTTAAGCCTAAGGTTAGTCTCTGGAGAGAGTTGAATTCCCTTTTCAGCTTGATTTCTTGATCTCGGTTGTTAAATTTAAAACGGGATAATTGAGATGAAAAAACGTGACAAAAAAACAAAGACGAAGGCCGGCGTGTATGACTGTTGCTGGTACGAGCCACCCTGCAACGATCTTTGCTGCGGTGGGGTTTGCTGTCGCTCATAAGAAACCAGTCATCCCATGACACCTCGCCTTCCGGGTCACCCCGAAAGGGCAGGACAGCAACTCTCCTGTATTCCAGGAGTTCTTTTCTGATAAAGCCGCTTCCGCTCATTGAGGCGTCCCGCCGGTGAAAAAACATCCCGCGGCACTCACAGATGTGCACAGCAAGCCATACACGACGAGACAAAAGAACCATGAACTTTTCACGCTCATTATTACCCCCTCATAAAAAAAGTAACCATCGGATGGAAGCAAATCAATTTACAGACCGTGAAGATTGTAAGAATCGAAAACTCGGCGAGTTACCATGCCGTATAGGAACCAAATTGTGGGGGACCGAAAAAGGCCCTATGAAAAAGAAAGGGGGCATTTCTGCCCCCGAAATCATCAGGAAATTGAGTTCTGCTCTATGTAGCGAACGAAGGTTACTTCCCTTTGAATTTGGTAATAACTTTGGCCAAGGCCTCACCATTCCTATCCATGGCGTATTCCACGGTATCATTTGAACCCGTAGACGAGGTCTGCAGGTCGGTCTCATAAATAACTTTCCCACTTGCTTTATCAACGAACCTGTAGTGGGCAGTGAAGGAAGCCGAACCGAGATGACCTCCAACTCCTGGGATGAAGGACCGGCCTACACGTCCCCCCACCGTCGGAGGATTCCACTCCTTGACTTCTCCCTTTATGATGAGAACTTTTTTCCCGGAAGTGGTTTCTTTGCTTGCTTTTCCACCTTCCTTAACGACTGTGTCGAAGAGCTTATTACTCTGATTATACCTCTTAATCTGGTAAACTGCCTTCTCGGCCATCTGCATTCCTGCAGACTCGGGTGCCGGCGAGCCCGATGGAACTTCAAGATCCTGAACGACCACCGCGTCATAATCTTTGAGACTGACCTCTGCCGCCATCGCAAGGCTGCTTGTTCCTAAAACCACGCCCACCACCAAAAAGATCGCCAAGAAACGGTCAATTTTCATAAATTCTCCTCCTTTGCCTGAATGAATTATCTTTTGTTCTAACCCGCCCATTTTGGGACCCCCAATAGAACGTCAGACCACATTTTATAACATCCC
>Ga0316624_10000374_pt1 | contig 14804 bp, 22 predicted proteins | sample OWC_Aug_N3_C1_D5_FD_207657 | JGI IMG/M metagenome (GOLD analysis project Ga0316624, IMG submission 207657) | Wetland soil microbial communities from Old Woman Creek delta, Ohio, United States - OWC_Aug_N3_C1_D5_A | ecosystem: Environmental > Terrestrial > Soil > Wetlands | place: USA: Ohio... | reverse complement strand
CGATGCCGCCGCCGATGCCGCCGCCGATGCCGCCGCCTATGCCGCCGCCGATGCCGCCGCCGATGCCGCCGATGCCGCCGCCGCCGCCGATGCCGCCGAGCGAACTCGGCAAATTGAGATAATGCGGAGGTTGGTAAAGGAGACGCATAACCCCACGGTGTAACCCATAAGGGTTATATACAACACGCGCCGATTATCTATAATAGCAACACGAGCAACTAACCTGAAGGGATGTCATCATGAACGACTTTCGCAAAATGGAAGAACACGCCGCCTTTAAACGTTGCGCCTCATTCACGATTACGCACCCGCGCAAGCCCGAAGGTTTCGCCCTGGTCAATGTGGCATACCCTGCAGACGGCGCCGGCCGCCTTACTGTGTTTGTCGTCGATGCGTTTGGCCCGTCGCGCACCTGTGCCAGCGGATCCGCGAATGGTTACGGTTACGACAAACTCACCGCCGCGCTGTCGGGGTTTAGCATTGACGGGGTGAAACTTACAGACCATTGCGAGACGGACGCGACGGCCGCGCGCATGCTCAAACGTGCCCGCGCTGGCGAACCTACCGCCAAGCTGCTAAACGGCAAGGGACGCGCGTATCAATTCGCCAATTGGACCGTCGAGGGGCCCGGTAGCTGCTACCGCAAGTCCGGCCTGGACGTGCTCCGCGCGCTGGGCTATCGCGTTATTCAGGCGATTTGATCATGGACCGCTCAACCATTAACTACCGCACCGCCGAACTCGCCGAAGTGCGCAACGGCGCCGAACGCGAATACAAGCCGACTATCGTAATCCGTAGCACTGCCGGCCAGACTAAGCACATGTCGATTACTTGGGAAGAATTCGAACGGATCGCCTCGATATTGACCGACCATGCGGCGCCCTTGTCCGCTGAGAAAGAAACCGAGAAATACGACACGCTGGGTCGAAACATCGCCGAAGTGTTGCATCTTCGCCTTGACCGCGCATCGGGCCGTTATTTGACAAGCTGGGGAACGAAAAGCGCCGAAGGCTTGGGCCGTACCATTTCACGCATCGTATCGGAGGCATAAAACCATGAAACAAATAACACAGCAAGAATTTGACGCATTGCCGGTAGTGGACGGCATGAAACAATGCCCTGGACATACAGATTATTCGTTAATTGAAGAATTCGGCGAGTTGTGCAGCTTCGGCGAGTTGTGCCGCTTCGGCGAGTCGTGCAGCTTCGGCGAGTTGTGCCGCTTCGGCGAGTCGTGCCGCTTCGGCGCGGGGTGCAGCTTCGGCGCGGGGTGCACCTTCGGCGAGTCGTGCCGCTTCGGCGCGTGGTGCAGCTTCGGCGCGGGGTGCACCTTCGGCGAGTCGTGCCGCTTCGGCGCGGGGTGCCGCTTCGGCGCGGGGTGCCGCTTCGGCGCGGGGTGCAGCTTCGGCGAGTCGTGCCGCTTCGGCGCGGGGTGCAGCTTCGGCGAGTCGTGCCGCTTCGGCGCGTCGTGCAGCTTCGGCGCGGGGTGCGTTTACAATAACCACAAACTTTGCGGGGGCTACCCATTGCTGCAATTGAACGGCGCAGGAAGCGTAAACCGTGGGACTTCCGCATGGAATACTGAAGATGGCATTATTATCCGCTGCGGTTGTTTTGAAGGAACCCTGCAAGCCTTCCGCGCACAAGTGCGCGAGACGCACGGCGAAACATCTAAACATGCGCTCATATATCTCGGATTCGCTAATCTTTGCGCGGTGCAGTTTGAATCGCCGCGCTCCCGTCGCCGTCGGGCCTTTCTTGAGCATTTCGGCGCATTGATCATGTGCCTGGTTGGTGCGTTTATTTTTGCGTGGTTAATTCTCAAGGGGATCTGAATATGACAAGCCGAACACAACAAGCCCTTGCCTGGCTAGCCGAGGACGATACACGAACCCAAGTGCAGGCCGCATCTCGCTTCGGTATTGCGCAAGCTACCATTGCCGGCGCGATTGCCCGCCACCGCGAAGATTGCCCGGCATGCGGTCAGAAATTGAAGGAAGGCGCGCAGGTAACGCCCTGCCCCGATGTGTCCACAATGGCCGAGGCAATCCTGACCTATGCGTGGCATTTGGGCAACTGCGCGGCATATAACGACTCATCCGCTGAATGTACGTGCGGTTTTTCATCCGCTGAACTGGCGGCCCGTTCTGTTTGCTAAAGGGAGGAGGTATGAAACGACATAAACCAAACACCTGCTGGGTAAGTCAACTTCTCGGCATATTCCGCCGCCGTATGGCATGGCACCGCATCCTTCCAATCTCCGAGGTGAAACATGGATAAGATAATTTCCCGTAGCCGCCAGGCCGCCGCTTGGATCCTGGCCGCACCGAAAGGTAAACGCCGAACACAAGAGCAAGCTGCGCGCAAATTCGGCATCTCGCAAGGGACGGTAAGCATCGCGCTTAAGCGTCATGTGGCGCGTTCGGTTCGCCCGGATGGGAGGCGCAAGTGAGCACGGCAACCATAACGAGAACGACCGTCGAAACGGTAGAATTGGACCTCAATAGCCCGTTATGGCCGGCCAACATGACGGACCAAGAGAAGCTGACCGGATGGTTGTTTGCGGCGCGAATGGAGCCGGATGCGGCATTCTGCGGATTGGATATAACGACTGAGGTTAGCATTGAGGGGGTGGTTAATGAGTTGCCACACTGACAAAGAGCTATACATACATTCGGCGATGTCGTTAGCAATCGGGGTGTTGGTTGGGATGGTTGTTATGATGTATTTGGACAATAAAGCATCCCGTTGCGACAAACCGGTGCGACCATTAACCGATATCGAACGCCGCAGCATTGCAATCGATTACGCTTGCAGTGGAAAAGGCAAGAAGTGGCACGGGATGCGCGAGTTTTGCGGTGCGCAGGTTATGGATTCGGACAGTCATGGGGAGGTGAAGAAATGAGCGAGAGAGAAGAGTTTGAGAAGTGGTTCGCTAATCGTTTTGGAGATCGGGATGGAAACAAAAACTATGATGTTGAGTTTTCAGTCGCAAAAATCACATGGCAAGCCTGCGCCGCTCTCTATCAAGAGAAGATTGCGGAATTGGAGAAGAACTCGCAGCTTGAAATAGACCGTATGAACGACCAAGTCTGTAAGCGTGACGCAACTATCGAAGAGTTGCGCCGGAAACTGGCAGAGCAGTATGGCGATCAGAGATATTGAATCCGAGAACTCATCATTAAAGCAGCAAGTATCTATGCTGGTGGAAGAATTGCAGGTAATCCGCTTGGCTTCAAGTGACTACACTGCTGGCGCAAAAGCTGGATTGGCCACTGTGCATAATCTTGCAACGAGTGCGATTTCCAACGTACATCAACAAGCCGATCAGTACAAGAGAGAGTTGCAGGCGCGGGCGTTGGAAGACTTGCTTAAAAGTTATTCGTTCTTTCATTCTGAAGGTGGTCACTGGCCCAGAATAAGCATTGAGCAAGATATTATCGCTTTACGCTCACCAGAGCAGAAAGGGTGAGCGGGATGAGTGAAACATATCAAATGAGCGATAACGACTCTATTTCTCTGCAAATTGAAACGGCGGTGTTGAACGCAGTAGCTCCAATAGAAGCAGAACGCGACTCTCTCAAACTCCGATTGGATGAAGCCCTCTCTCTTATTGAAGAGGCGAGGAAGCAGGAGCCGATAGCTTGGTTCATCTTCAATGAATACGGCGGATGGCAGCAACTATCCAAAGAGTTTTGGGGAAAGACAGGCGAGGAAGGTTTGCAGGATATGAAACCCCTCTACGCCAAGCCGCCCATCGCATCGGTGCCGGAAGGAATGGTTAAAGTAGAAGATGTTTGGGAAGTTATCCACTGCGATCTTGAAAACGGTATTAAATGCTTAAATGAAGAAGCTGCAAATCGATTCAATAGAGAATTCACAAACTTGATTAAATTGCTCTCCGCTGCCGAGGCTAAACTATGATCCATAACTACGAAACCGGCGACGTGCCGCCCCACATACGCGACGTATTCAACAAATGCTCCGAATGTGGCGCAACCTGGGTAGGCCCAGCAAGGGCCGTATGCAGCGAATGCCAAGATGATGAGGCCACCGAATGAGCACCCTCGCGGACATGCTCCTGGGCCGCGCAACGCCCGCCCCGATCCCTCCGAAACGCCGCGTTCGCCCGCGCAAGCTAAAACCCCGCGTGTCAATCAAACCGGAGTCTGCGAAAGTGATGGGATTCTACGAACACAACTCAAACAAGCCTTGCTCCGTCCCCGGATGCAACGAACCGCGCCATAGGGCTAAATCGGGCCGATGCCACACGACGAAATGCACGAAACATTACCGTGCTGAGAGCGCCCGTTATCGCTCATAATGCCCCGCATGATCCGCCTCTGCCTTCTCGTCACCTGACATGACACTGGGCGCTGTGCTATATCGGCTACGATGCTTGCCGGTTCCCTCGCCGCCGCCATCCGGCGCACGATCCTGTGGCTGTTTCAACGTGGCGCCCAAACGCGCTTTCAACGCCGCCCGTGATGCTGCCCACTTATCAGGAGCCGGTGCCGTTGCGGCGGCTGCGCCGTCATTTGTAGTGCCAGTCTCGTCTGCCGACGCTGCCGGCTGCGTATTGCGCAGCACCGCTGATTTCGCGGGAGGCGGTATCTTCGCCCGCCCCATCAGGGTCGGATTTTCGTAATAGAACGCCTTGCGGCCATAGATAGGCGGCTGCCCCTTAACGAACACCACGACATCCTGGTCGTGAAGGCTCATAAATTCTTCGGTCGTCATCAGGTCGCGCGCCACCTTCTCCACGCTCACGGAGACCGAGCCCGGCTTGATCCCCACCATGTCTCGACTGGTCGAAGCCTTCTCTTCGGTGACGGTTGTTTTGCCACTCATACGTGCCAGCTTTTCCGCTGTCTCTATTTTGTTTGGCGCGTACACAATGCGCGTCGCCGCTCCCGAATCAATCGTTTGCTTGTCGCCATAAATGTCTTCGACTTGCGTGATGTCCTGCGCCAACATGAACATGCGAATGCCATAACCCGCCACGTATCCCAACGCTTCTTGCAGGATTGGCAGCTTTTTCAACGAGGTCATTTCGTCAATAATCATCAGCAACGGGAAGGTATAGTTTTCAGTGCTCCGCCCATCCGCAAATTCCATTTCCGCCGCGTTGCGACGAATGAAAAGCGCGTAGAACAAGCGCGTCAGCGGCACCATCCGTTCCATATCTGCCGGACCCACCACGTAATACAGCGATACGGGTTTTTTGCCCGTCATCAGATCTCGCACCAGAAAGTCCGAGCAATTTGTATTGCGTGCCACAATCGGATCGAGGTACAGCGACAACAGTGATTTCGCAGTGCTCAACACACCTGACCGATCTTTGTCCTCTTTGTTGAGCATTGTCTTCGCCGTGTTGGCAATAATCGGGTGCGTTTTCGTCGGATTCCCCATCGAATCCTTCCAGCCCATTTTCCCTTCCGGGTCATGCTCCGCATGCATCATGTGCGTGTACATCTGTTTGTCGTCATCCCAATTCGGATCACCCAGGAACAGTGCTACACCCTCCAATGAACCGTTCTTTTCGGCATACCGCATATGCAGCGCCAACCCCATCAGGAATTCATAACCGGCCTTGTCGAAGTAGTCCTCCAACCCTTCGCCTTTGGGGTCACATGCCATGCTCATAATCATCTGCGCGTCTTGCACGTCATACGGCGTGAAAGTGCGGATCTCGTCCAACGGATTCCATCGCGCCCCGCTTCCGTCCAGACATGCAGGCTCGAACTTGATGGTGTCCTGGCCCGCACTCTTGCGAAAGCCTGCGGTCAACGCATACGCCTCCCCTTTGGGGTCGTTGACCATCACTGAGTCTTTCCATGTGAGCAAGGTCGGTATGACCATACCGACGCCTTTACCGGATCGCGTTGGGCAGAACGCAAACAGATGCGTGTTGGCGCCGTCCCGCAGCAGTTCGATATTTTTGACCACAGACTTACGAAGTCCGAATCGCGGGCGACCCTCTTTATCGCGTATCTTTTCCACCTGGAAACGACGGAGCCCCTTGCCGCGTTGCACAAGGGGCTCATACCGCTTCTCATATTGCTTATGGTGCGGGTGAATCACTCGCTTCCGGGCATCGAACATCACCGATCCAACTACCACACCAGATGCCTTGTAATTCTTCCCGGAAATAAAGCCGGTGTTCTCAATATCCGTCTTATCGGCCCATCGCGCCGTGCCATGCAAGCCTTCCATGCCTGCTGAATACTTCATCAGCAAATAGACAACACCAACACCCGCGATAATCGCCAGCGCGACTGCCACCGTCCCGAGAATCAACATCACATGCACACTGGCCTTCAGGCCAGGCACATCCGCCAATCGCCATCCCCATCCGACCCAATCGGTCGGCAAATACATCGCGAACGAATGAATCCGCCATAACGGCTCACCCAAATTGACATCGTAGTGATACTTCGCCGCGAACCACTGCGTCGGCAACACGCCAAACACAAAGAACGCAATAGCGGTAAACAGGAAACCGATCAGCGCATTTTGCGCAGGAGAGCGACGAGACTTGAACGATAGCAGCTTTGCCATATTACTCACCTCATACACAACAAATAATGACGGATGCCATAATTATTTTGCAGCAAAAGATTATTAGCCCCCCCCTGTTGCCACCTCGGGACGCCATTTAATAGTTTAGCACCACCTTGTTTTGCTTGGTCAAAGTTTCGCTAAATGCCCGGCTATACCCTAGCGTTCCTGTCCGTCTTTCACCAGCTCCTGCACTTGCCCCTTATCCCCCTGGTACTGAATATCGACCACCCTTCCCACCGTCACCGGCGCTGACAACCGTGCAGCGTCATGCGTTACCGTCGTCCCGTCACGCCCCACTTTTTGGGTCACAACCTTCCCGGCCACGTCAAGGATCTCACCAATATAGCGCCCCGCTTTTACTGCGGTTACTTGGCGCGCATGATCTATGGCCGCCATGTCGATTCGGGAAACCATACGTTTGGCCGGTTCATCCATCGAGTTATCGACCACCTCCACCAGCTCGTATTCTGGCTTGGTAATATCTCTTACCTCGTACTTGAACCCCACCACATTCTTGCTCGGCCCTACGTGGCTGAACACCATGCTGGCCCGATACGTCCGGCCTTCTGCTTCTTTTTCAAAATTGCTTTTTACTGCCTGCATCTTCCAACCCGCAGTCGTCAAACCATCGACCACCTTGTAACAACGTTCATGCATCGCATGGTCCAGCGCATCTTGCAGGCGCAGCAACGCGCGGCCATCTAGTCGCACTTTCGCATAACCACCGCTGCGCGCTATTTCCTCGACCACCTCACCAGCCATATCCACTTCGGCCCACGCCTGCCGTTCCGCTGTTGTCAGGTGCAGTGCCGCCTCGATCCCGCTACATACGCTCAAATATCTCATGTCCCCACCCCCTCTCCACCAACCACACTCATCACCGCCCCCGGCATCTGCGCAGCCAGGTAAGCCTTCATCACTTCCGACCCCGACATAAGCCCCGCCGCCCAGTGATCCTTCTTGATATACAAAATGGGCCGCGTCGTCGTGCCGGGCAGAACCGCCGTACACCGCCCGTCCCTGAATGCCGGATGATGCTCGAACCCCAGAGCAACCATCATGCCTCGTCGCTTGGAGCGTGGCATCGCAAGATCCATCCGCTGTGATTTGAGCATCGCGTCCAACGCCAACGAACTCACCCAACCGCCGGCAAAACCCTGCTGCCCCGACTGAATCGCCTCCATAACCTCTTGCTCGACACGTCCGAGGCTAACCGCGATGGCTTCCTCCGTGCTGGACGTATCCGGTGCATCACCGCGCAGGCAATCCAGGCCGAACTCTTCCGGTATTTGATACGTGCGCAGGAATTCGGCCACGATGGCGTATCCGTCTTTCTGCAGCCATCCGTACAGTGATTTGAAATACATGTCGGTCAAGCCATCGCGGATCTTGTCCTCTTTCGACTGCTGCGCACAGAACATCACGCACCAGCGGCGGTCGTCAGCAGTCTTTCGAATCGCATCCTTGTGGTTACTGTTCACGATGAAGTTAGCACACACATCCATCGTTCGCTCAGTGCGGCCCATCTCACGGATCGGTTGACGACGCCCGGTGATCATCGGCTTGAGCGTTTCGACGATTTCGGTGCGCCCCTCGGGGTAATAAACGTCCTCAACACCGATGAATATCTTGCCGACCAGCCATCCGTTGAACTTCTCCGCGATCTGTGCGGCCTTGGGGAAGTGCGTATACCGCTCGCCGACCGCCTCGGATACACAGGTCGAGAACAGCGTCTTGCCGTTGCCCGGCGTACCCTGGATGAGAGGGGCCCACTGGAACTTGACTCCGGGGTATTGCACAACCGCCGCCATGTAAGCCAATAGAATGTCGCGGTCGCGCTTGTTCGGCAAAACGCGTTTCACGTGGTTCAGGAACGGCGCGGCGTCACCCTCTATGCGGCGGATGTTCAGCCGGCGATACGTGTTCACGAACGATTCGCCATCACGCTCCCACAATGCCTCGGGCGGCAGGTCTGGGCGGAATGCAGAATGATCTACTTTCGGCATGCGGGTCGCCTGAGACTGGGTGAAGGCTTCCCAAGCGTTGTTTGTCGTTTTGCCGTTGTCGTTGCTGATGATGAACACATTGCCGCCATAGCGGTTTTTGAATTGTTCCGGGCCAAGCTGCTGTCCCGTTGCGGTCAGAATGACGTTCGCATCCGTGACGTAGGTGTACCCCTTCCAAAGTTCGATTTGCTGCTCTGGGGTGACAAACACGTTACCGCCAGTGAGCCGCCCGGTATGCGTAAGCGGTTGCGCCGCGGGGCCGGGCGTGTCGTCAGAATCGGATGATGGCAGGCCCGGTATGTCGGATTGGCGCTCGCGATAGACCGTTGTGGATATGGAACATGCCTTGAGCACGGTGCGTTGAACGTAATCCTCGCGTTCGTATTTCTCGCGCGCCAAAGCTGAGCGGCGCATCAATCGCGCCATGCGTTCACAATCCCTGCCGGTCCAGAATGCGAGATGTTGGCAGAGCCCCGCATCCGCTTCGCTCTGGCCGTACGGTTGACCCTGCGACGTTGACGGGTAGCTGCGCGCCAACGCCTCGACGTTGCCTTCCCACAAGTCCGCCACGGTGGCGCGGCCGCCGAACGCCGAAGCGGCAGACGGCGTGCTGGCCAGCATACGGCGGATAAGTTCGTCATCGTCGGCAGGACCGCGCCAGTCCGCGCACGGGCCGTTTGTCCATTCGATCGGTGTAGTAGGGGATACTGAGGGCGGGAAGTATTGCGGGACGATGCGGGCGAGGGCTGCGGTGCAATCGGTGCTGGCGTTACCGGTGGCGTTTGGAGCCCCTAGCGCAATGAAGCGACGGGAATTATATAGCTCCAAGCCGAGCGCCGTATTCTTGCATCCATGGGGCGGCATCTCACCTTTGCCCCAGATATGCAGCCCCTTGTTTGACTGACTCACCTCGATAGCCGCACCGGCGAATTGCGTACACAGTTCTAACGCCTGTTTTGACCATCCGCTCGATGTTAAACAATCGTCCACATCGAGGCAAAAAAATGGATCCGCGTCTGATAGAACGAATCCTACGCCATATTCGGGGCCGAACAGCGGCGCAATTGAATACGCCACTTCAGCAGTAACCCAGTATGCCGGATCGTGCGCGTCGATGACTTGTCCGGTCAATGCCGAGCAAGGGAATTTCTCGGTGCGTCCGGGGCGCGTAGGCGACGGCGCGGCGTGATAGAGAATAAACTGCTTGTAGGCCGCTAACGCGGCAAGCGCGGGGGCGAGCATAGCATCACCCCATCATGGCATGTTCGAGGGCGGCCCTGCGTAATTCTTCCGGCGCTCGGCGCGCGAGGTTCTGAGTTTTTGGATCTGTTGCGATGAGCGCCTGTGCGATGATCACTAGATTGGACGTGCGCACCGCCTCGCCCACAATGGCGCGTCTCAGATTGCGCATCGTTCCGAAATGGAAATTGACGAGGCCGGTGGCACAATCGGCGGCGGCGGCCACTTCGTCACGGGAGAAACCATTCAGACCATTCGCTACGGCGAGCTTGACGGCTTCCGCGAGAATGGTTGTTTTACGATGTTGATCGGCGGGGGTTGGTTTCATTTTGGTTCCTTGTTGTCGGTAGCGCCATCGCTGGATCTGCGGTTTAACGCACTATATTTTTCGAACGTCTCTTTGTCGATGAGGATCGGAGCGGGGGATGAGAACTTCGCAATATGTTCCATCAATGCCCTGTTCTGGGAAAGTATCCGCCTATGCTCCAAATCGAACTGCTGGTGCATCCTCCGAATCTCTTCGCGCAAGTATTGCACCTCGTTGCGCAGGATGTATTCGTTTTCGGTCATGATATGTCCCCCGTTGAGAAATGAGCGCATCCACCCATTGCAGTTACCAACGACGCCCACTTGAATTGTGCCGCTTCGCGCCCCGTGCCGCTGTATTTCCATCCGGGGCGTTTTACCTCGACGCTCCAGAATTGTCCTATTACTTGCCCGACGTGCGCCGGTGTGATCGTCACACGTTTGATCCCAATCAGATCCCCACTCTTCACGACTTTGTTTACCGCTTCGGAATCGTTCGCAATGCCCCAACGAAGGAACGAACCGTTCTCCAGCTTGCCGGCACCCACATTATTCCTGAACAACCGATCACCACGGCGCGTCGCTGCGAGCCGCACGTTATTCTGTACTGCCATCTCAGACGAAGCAGGTGCATCGCTCGATATGGGCGGGTCGTATTCTCCGATGATGAGGGCGCGTAATTCTGCCAGGGCTAGTGGCGGGATGTTGTGTTTTACGGCCCAGTGAGTCAGTACCACGTGTGTTACTCCTTAGAATACTCACGCCGCATTTCTAATGTTCTCGCAAACATCAAATGCTTTTTCGCGATCACTGCCGATAGGCAAAGCACTCGCAGAAATATGCCAAACTCGCTCTGCTTCATGAAGTTTTATGTTTGCTTCACTGCGCAATTTCTCGATATTGTCTAGCTCAGTCCTGTCCATCATTTGTTTCATATTCATTACTCCTTAATAATTACCAACAAGTATGCGGGATGGTCGGCCAAGCCATCTGTCGCCATTCCTCCGAGTCATGACCCCGGCGTTCTCCGCATGCTTGTTGATATTGGCGGTACGGATCGTCTCTTCTCCTTGTTTAAGCCCCGTGCATAGTGCCGACAAACGGCAGAGTGGTGGTAGCTCCGTACACGACATTCTCTCGCTTTCACCAACGCCCCGAATCCTACTCCGCGCTGACTGATACGTCAACCCCGTTCTTCTCCAACACCCCGCGAATCCGCACCATCAACGCCTCCGCATCCGCCTTATTCAATGATTGCGCGCTAAGGCAGTCGACACCATACGTCAAATAGAACCGGCGTTGCTGCTCCGATACCGAATCCCCCGCTGCCGTACGCCACCCACCCCACATAGCCATGGTTTCTCGCAACTCATTCAACGCCTGGATGCGCTCACGATGGCGCTTATGGATGCTCGCCGTAATCACCGGTGTCGCGCCGTACGGTATTTTCGGCGCCTGATCGACTGCGGCAATCTCGCCGCGCAGTCGTGCAAGTAGCTCGGCATCCATCTCTTGAAGATCCCCATCGACGGCCTCTGGTGCCGATCTAGACGCAGGTACGGGGTGTTCGCCGCAATAGGGGCATGCGACGTACACACGTTCGTAAGCACTGAGGCATTTCGTGCATACGCGCAATGGTATTACGTCGGTGGGTGTTTCGCGAGTGCGGCGTTCGCGGCGATCTAGACTCCAAACGCGAGGTGAATCTGGCAATCGGTGCCTGATCCAATTCCCCGTATGATCAATGATGATTGCCTTTCCCTTCCCTTCCATCGGACGAAGCGCACGACCGAATTGCTGGATATACAATCCGAGCGATTGAGTCGGGCGCGCCATACTGACCACTTCAATCGCAGGCACATCTACGCCCTCGCCAAGCACGTCCACCGACACAAGAACCTGCACTTCTCTGGCGCGAAACCTGTGCATGAGATTGGCCCGAAGCAATGGCGGCGTTTTGCCGGTAATGATTTCCGCAGCGACCCCTGCGTTGCGATACGCCATCACGATTTCCGTACCGCTTTCAATATCCGTCGCGAAAGTAACGCCGAGTTTCCCCGCTGCGAACTTCAAATAGTCGCGCACCACGTCACCGACAATGTGCGAGCGATGTACGGCCTTGGCGAGCGGCACCGGCGAATAATCACCGCCCGCAGTTACTGGCACATCAGACAAGTCGAGATCGGACGGCGGGCAGATCAAACGGTAATCGGTGAGGTATCCGTCGCTTATGAGTTCGCGCATCGTCGGTCCCATCACCATAACGTCGGCGATACCATCCGCGTGCCGTCCGAGCCCCTTGCCATCCGCGCGCCCTGGTGTCGCCGTCACCCCAAGAATGCGCGCGTTGGGGAACATCTTTGCGGCCTTGCCCCAAGCGTTGCTTTCCAGGCAATGATGCGCTTCGTCGATCACAACAAGCGTCGTCTCTTTGAAAATCGCTTCGTTCGGATCGCGTCCGATGAGAGTTTGCACACTAGCCGCAGCGCATCGTGCGTGCGGACTGACATAATTGCGGTTCAATTCGGATAGGTGAACGGCACGGCAGTTCGATGCTGTTGCGGATTGCCCGATTATGCGATGCTGCATTCCTTGTCGGGCAAGCGACAGGCTCATCTGGCTCACAAGCTCGGCGCGGTGGGCGATCGCAACGGAAGGGCCGACGTTCTCGCGCATGATGTCGGTAAACGTGGTCGTTTTTCCCGCACCGGTCGGCATCACGGCTAACACGGTGTGCGCCCCGTTCTGCCAAGCGGTGTAAATCTCGTACTTAAGAGATTGTTGGTAGGGTCTTAACATTGAATGCGAGCCTTGGCTATTTCAACATACTCAGCAGATAATTCGATTCCGATAAATTTGAATCCTTCACGCATCGCTGCTTTCCCTGTTGACCCAGATCCCGCGAATGGGTCGAGAACTGTTCCATTTGGCGGAGTGATGAGTCGGCAAAGATATTGCATCAACGCAGTTGGCTTTACGGTAGGGTGATTGTTGCTGTTGCTGTTGCTGTTGCTGTTGCGTTGGTACGCATTGTCGATTGGCGTGTTTCGACCATCGTGGCTGTATTGGCGCGAAGCAAGATGTTCACAACCTTCGCTACGGTCTTGTTTGGTAGTTTTTGCGCAGTAGAAGAATCGCGCGGCGCTACCAGAGTCTCCGAATCCAGTAACGGGAATTCCCCCCGCATACTGCCCAAACACCTTATTATTGTTTCCGGCCTTCATTCCGCACGGTTTTCCGCTCGTCGTAGTCGGGAACAATGCGAGAACTTCGTCGCTTCCGTCATGGATTAAATTGGCTGGCCAGCGTCCAAGAGTGTCAGGTTGATTAGCATTCTCAGAATCGTAGTTATCAGGCAACCCTGTTTGCGAGGGACGACCGTTAGCCTTACTTTTATAATCGCCATTCAAATCAATACGGCCCCCATCAACATTGATTGCCCCAGTTCCGAATCGTTCGACATTCATCGCCACAGTGCCAATCAAGGGTTTACGCGCCACAACAATCGGCTCATGTGCAGGCTTTAGTGCAGTTCCCCAACCATCCCATTCGCCGCTCAAATTGTGCGATTTCGGAAACCCGCTTCCGTACACCCACATAATTTGATCGCGTATCTCGAAACCCGCATCTTCAATCGCGCAGACCGTGCGATGATATGTGCGTGAGCCGGAGAACGCCAACATGTGACCACCGGGCTTTAAGACGCGCAATGCTTCGCGCCATACAGTCACATCGTTTGCAATACCAGACTTATCCCACCCTTTTCCCATAAATCCTAATTCATAAGGTGGGTCAGTTACGACAGCATCAATACTCTCATCAGCGATGACAAGACGCATTACGTTGCGGCAATCCCCTTCGAACAATTCCCATCTTTCGCCAGAGTGGTACGCTTTCATAATTATTTCATCCGATAAGTATTGACGATGCCGTCATTTTGCCCTACCATACGCTCCGCTGTCAACCGTTTTAACTATAATTAAGGAGAACGCAGAATGAAATTCCAGGCGATACTAACGTTGGATGCCGCCCTCAAGGCCGTGGAGCGTAACGGCTATGCGCTGCCGTATGTCAAGGACCAGAGTGAGGCCGTGTGTCTCAAGGCCGTGGAGCGTAACGGCGATGCGCTGCGGTATGTCAAGGACCAGAGTGAGGCCGTGTGTCTCAAGGCCGTGGAGAATGACGGCCATGCGCTGCAGTATGTCAAAGACCAGAGTGAGGCCGTGTGTCTCAAGGCCGTGGAGAATGACGGCTATGCGCTGCAGTATGTCAAAGACCAGAGTGAGGCCGTGTGTCTCAAGGCCGTGGAGCGTAACGGCGATGCGCTGCGGCATGTCAAGGACCAGAGTGAGGCCGTGTGTCTCAAGGCCGTGGAGCGTAACGGCGATGCGCTGCGGTATGTCAAGGACCAGAGTGAGGCCGTGTGTCTCTAGGCCGTGGAGAATGACGGCTATGCGCTGCAGTATGTCAAAGACCGGAGTGAGGCCGTGTGTCTCAAGGCCGTGGAGAATGACGGCGATGCGCTGCGGTATGTCAAGGACCAGAGTGAGGCCGTGTGTCTCAAGGCCGTGGAGAATGACGGCTATGCGCTGCGGTATGTCAAGGACCAGAGTGAGGCCGTGTGTCTCAAGGCCGTGGAGCGTAACGGCTATGCGCTGCGGTATGTGCTGACAAAAGATTTGTTTGTTT
>Ga0316624_10000373_pt1 | contig 14820 bp, 13 predicted proteins | sample OWC_Aug_N3_C1_D5_FD_207657 | JGI IMG/M metagenome (GOLD analysis project Ga0316624, IMG submission 207657) | Wetland soil microbial communities from Old Woman Creek delta, Ohio, United States - OWC_Aug_N3_C1_D5_A | ecosystem: Environmental > Terrestrial > Soil > Wetlands | place: USA: Ohio... | reverse complement strand
CGCCGGGAGACTGCTCGCCCTGACACCATGCTTCGTTGCGTAGTGCCTGATGAGCGCGTCTGAATCCGATTCGTAGCGACCGGGTTCGATCTCGACCGCCGGAAAGGTAGCGGGCTTCCCGAGCCCTGCGGTCAGCTTGGCCTTCACAGCATCGAACTCCGAGTCGCTCGGGTCACAACGGATCACCTCGATCTGATCGCTGAGACCGGCTTCGACCATGAAGAGCACGTACTTGAACGAGAAGGGGCAGCCTTCCTTGAGGTATGCCTTTGCTTTGGAATGGTTGCGGGCTCATCGCATGTCCCCGAGGGCGATACTCTTACGGCCGCGGCGCTTCCGGAGACGTGATGGGTACCAGTCCGAAGCGCTGCATCGTTGCCGCGAGCCTGACCCGGTCGGGCGGTCCACCAACATTAATGATCGCTGCTACTTCGCGGAAGTACTGCGACCCGATATCCGGTGTATTAATCACCAGCACGCGGGCCATGGCGGCGTGTGGATTGCTAAAGCCGTGCATGACGCCGCGCGGTGTCACCATGGAGTCGCCGGGCAGAAGGTCACGCGTTTCGTTGGCTACTGTGTAGCGCAGTGTTCCTTCGAGCACATACACCAGCTCCTCATTTGCAGAATGGCTGTGCGGCGGCGGCACATTGGAGCCCGGCGGAACGCTCATTTCGAAGCTACCCATCTGGCACCCATCGCCAGCCTCATGCAAGTACCGAATCTCGAGTTGGCCGACGCGGATGACTTCCTGCCGGGCTAGCGAATGGGTTTGGTTCATGGCAAACTCGCATTGTAAAAAATGTGTACTTGTGAAAAGTATAGAATCTTTACGTCGATGTCAAGAACCAAGACGAGAAAACCCAAGAAGCGGGCGGGGCAAGCGGTCACTCCTCTCATTGGCTCGCTGCTACGCCTGCCTCACGAGGTCGTCGTGACGCGGATACTCTCGGCCCTCAGCGCGGATGGTTTTGAGATTACTCTCACCGAACTGGGCGTGTTTCTGTATCCCGGTCCTGACGGGCGCCGCCCGATTGATCTGGCGCGCCAATGCAACATGACCCGCCAGGCCATGAACTATGTGCTCGCCGGCCTGGAGCGGCGCGGCTACGTCGAGCGGCGTGCCGGGCTAAGCGGGGCAGCGCGGTCGGTGCGGCTGACCGACAAGGGCTGGAAACTGATCGGCCGGATCCGAAGCTGCGTGACCGCGATCGAACAGGAGTGGGCTGCGCATCTCGGCGCGCAGCGGTTCGGAGCTTTGCGCGAGACGTTGCACGACCTGGCGCTGTGGCTCGGAAAGATTGCCGAATAGCCGCTCGCCCGGCTTCTTCTTGCGCCCCCGACATGTGCCTGAGCGGCCTTACGGAGCCGATTGCATTAGGCCTTTGAGTCAGGAGGCTTCAGTCTGGAATTCGGGCACCTCAATCTTCTGCGGGGTGCGTGGAGGTCACTTGTGGCCCCCTAGTAATGCGCCGGCTAAGCCTGGAGGTGTGCCAGCGCCGGCGAAGCTCGTACCGTCTGTCAATTCAAGCCCTGGGGATACCTCTGGAGGCGCGCTCACGGACCTACCCTCGCCAGGGCGCGATGCTACTTTTTTATAAACTATTGAAAACTATACTATCTGCATCTTGAAGGTGTACCGGCTGCCGCGGCGGCCGGTTCACCCCTCAGAACTGAAACCCGCGGTTCTGCTTCTTCTCCTTCTTGGCGGCGCGCTTCTCCTGCAGAGACTTTGCGGGCTTCTTCTTCGCTTCCTTCTTTCGGTCCATACCCTTGCTCATCGGTGCTCTCCTCGTGACGGACAATATCCGTGAACGCCACGATACGCCTTCTCATCGAGGGTGCGCGCGGCGGCGTGATTGGTCGCTCGGATCAGCGGCCTATTCCAGCAACGGGTGTCCGTCAGGCAGCTGATGCGCATACCAGGTTGCGAGCCGGTGCCGGATGGTCTTCTCGCTGACCTGCTGTTCGGGCATGGGCGCAATCACCTTGTCGTGTACGAGCAGGCGATACACGTACAGCGCCTTTTCGCTTGCCGAGTCGGTCGACTCGAACTCGACGGCCTTGCGCTGCTCGGCATAGCGGACGCCGGCGAGCAAGGCTGCCTTGAATAATTCCGCCTCGTGTTTGAGCTTTTTCATATTCCACGCTCTGGCATGAGCAACCGCGCGTGAGCCACGAATGCCTCGCTCTACTTCAGATTAGCCGAGCGCTCCCAGAACTTCAGTTCCGCGCTGAGTGCGGTGCGGGCTGGCGCACCGGTAAACGGGTCGGGCGGGGCGCCCGCCTCGTAACTTACGGCCTTCTGCCGCTTTCGACCGGGCCAGGAGACAGGCCTGGGTGAACTGCTTGCCTGCCTCGTAGTTCAGCAGCACCACGACACACTTGCCGTTTACCTTGGCGACGTTGAATGTACAGACCCGTTGCGCCGGGCGGATGCCGAGTTGCTTCACCTGAAAGGCCTCGTCTCCGTCGCCGAGCCCCAGCACCCAAGACAGCTGCGGGGGGAGGTGGCGGATCGTCCCTGGCTCAGCACCCGATCGCCGGACGCATGGAAGCAGTCCTCGGTAGCGTGTGACGGCGCGGCGAACATGAGGCTCACGAGGGCCAGGGTGCTGTCCGTGGCTTCACCGGCCGCGGGTCTCATACGGGCATTTCGATCGATTTCGCCAGCGGCGTGAACAGCTTGGGTCCGGACTCGGTCATGTACCAGCAGTCCTCCAGCCGAATGCCGAACTCCCCCGGGATATAGAGGCCGGGCTCATCGGAGAAGCACATGCCTGCCGCAAGCGGCGTGGCGTCGTTGCGCACCAGGTAGGGCGGCTCATGCCCGTCCATGCCGATCCCGTGACCGGTCCGGTGCGACAGGCCGGGCAGGCCGTAGTCGCGGCTCCAGCCCTTATCTTCGTAGTAGCTGCGCACGGCCTTGTCGATCGCGCCCACCGGGACGCCGAGCTTCGCGGTCTCAAGTGCGATCTGCTGACCGCGCTTCACCGTGTTCCACACCTCTCTCTGCCGGGGCGAGACGGTCCCGAAGACCCAGCTTCTGGAGATGTCTGACTCGTAGCCGTGCACGCTGCAGCCGGTGTCGATGAGGACGACGGAGCCGTCGCGCACCTGCTGTGGCTTGACCGAACCATGCGGGAACGCACTCGCTTCGTTGAGCAGCACGAGCGAGAACTCGTGCGAGCCGCCGAGCCGTTCGGTCGTGGCGACCAGGAGCGCCAGGATATCCTTCGAATGCATGCCGGCTTCGATCGCGCCGTGCACGTGCCGTATGGCAGCCAGGGTGACATCGTTCGCGGCCTGCATGAGCGCCAGCTCCGCGGGAGACTTGATCAGCCGACACGCGCGCACGAGATCATCGCCGGGGACCACGTCGCGCCGGTTTCCCGCGGCGCGGGTCACGCGCTCCAGGATGAAGTAGCGGGTCGTCGGCTCCACCGCGAGCGCGCCCTGCGTGGCCCCCTGGGCGCGCAGCGCCGCCCCGAGCAGCTCGAACGGGCTCTCGTCCTCTTTCCACGGGCGCACGTCGCCTGCGACCTTGAGCGTCTCGCGGATCGAGGGTTCCTCGAAGAAGGGCGTGACGACTACCACGGGGCCCTGCGCGGGGATCAAGGCGGCGGTGGTTCGTTCGGACCGCCACCAGCGGATGCCGGTGAAGTACTCGAGCGTCGCGCCCGATTCCACCAGCAGTGCCCCCGTCTTCTGCCGCTGCATCAGCGACCGAAGCTTTTCGATGCGCGCCTCATGCTCGGCCGCACTGATCGGCTTGGCATCCGCAGTCAGCGACTTCAGCGCGGGCGGCTTCGCCGCGGTGCCATCGGCCGCGCCCGTTCCCGCCAGCGCCGCACCGGCCGCCGACCACCCGAAGAAGGTACGCCTGGAAAGTCTCATCATGGTTTTCCTGCCAACAGCAGCACAGCTACCCCCGCGGCGCACGGCCGGACCGCGCCCCGACCTTCACGAAGGAGGGCAGCCGGTGCGGTGTACGTGCGCGCGCAAGTCGCGGCCGCCGAGAGGCATGATCGTGGACGGCTAGTTGCCGCAGTTGCACAGCGCTTCCTTGAAGCCGTCGCTGCCGGTCGTCACCTCGGCCTTGAGCGGCTTGCTTTCATGGACGCGCGTGCCGCGCGTCTTGTCGGTCCGCGCGTCGGTCACCCGCAACCGGGCGATGGCATTGCACGGCAGCCCGCCCAGCACGCCCGCGTTCTTGGGATTGGGGCTGTAGGCGAGCGGAATGCTCAGCGCGTCGACCTGCGCAACCACGCAGGCGGACAAGGGGACGGGGGCCAACGACCACAGAGTCTTGTTCTGCATCGGCGCGGTCCGCGGTGGCGGGTGCCGCAATCATAGCCAAAGGGAAGACGGGTCGGTATCCGCGGCGCGCACGCTCCGTCTGCCGTTCGGCGCTGCGGCGGCAACTGCCTCGTCGTGGCCGCCCGGCCGCCGTGCGTTCGACCAGATCCGGGGATTCTTCGGGGCGGCTCGCGATGGCCGGTCCCGGGGCCATGCCGGGTGTTCCGGTCGCCGCGATTGTGTGACGCGGGTCACTTCCCACGGGGGGTCTTGGGCGCGCCCGGATCGAAATTGAGATCCCGGAGCACAATAAGAAAAGAGAAGCCATTTAGCGTACGCGGGTGAATATCCGCTCCCAAGTCACGCTCCTCATCGCCGGGATCTTCGTGATCCTTGGCCTCGCCGCCATCATGGTCGGCAAGCTCGTGCTCATGCCGAGCTTCGCGCAGCTGGAGCGCTCGGAGGCGAGCACGGCGATGCGCCGCATCGACTCCGTGCTCGATCAGACGCTCAGCCAGGTCGCGGTGGACAGCAGGGACTGGGGCAACTGGGCCGATACCTACCGCTTCGTCCAGGGCCGCGACCCCGACTTCGCCAAGACCAACATCACCGGGGCCGCGCTCAGGCAAGTCGAAGTGAACGCGCTGCTGATCGTCGACAAGGAAGGCAACGTCCTGCTCAGCAAGGACATCGACCTGACGACCGGGGGTCCGCTCGGGATCGATATGATCGCCCAGGCCGCGCTGCCCGCGGACTTCCCGTGGCGTGCCAACTTTCTCTATGGTCGTCCGGCCAGGGGTCTGCTGCGCACCAACCAGGGCGTGCTGATGCTGGCCGCGGCCCCGATACTCGATGGCAACGGCGGTGGCCCGGCGCGCGGCATGGTGCTGATGGGGCGCTTGCTCACGCCCGACGTGGTCCAGGGAATTGCCGCTCAGGCGCAGGCCGACCTTACGCTGCTGCCGCCAGACCCCGGCGCAGTGTCGGAGCGGATCGAGGAGAGCGACACGATGACGCGCGTGTTCCGCTCGTTCAATGACCTCTACGGACGCCCGGTGATGGGATTTCGCGTGGACGTGCCGCGCGAGGTCACGCTGCGCGGCAAGACGGCCGTCAAGGTGGCCTCCACCAGCCTGTTTGCCGCGGCGGTGCTGGTGCTGGTGATCCTGGTGGTCGTGCTCAACCGCGTGATTCTGGATCCGCTGGCGCTCATCACGCGCCACGCGGTGGCCATCGGCGAGAGCACGGAACCGGAAGCGCCGCTCGATCTTAAGCGCGACGACGAGATGGGCGTGCTCGCACGCGAGTTCGACCGCATGGTCGCGCGTGTCGCCGAGTCGCGCATGCAGCTCGTCGATCAGTCCTTTCAGGCCGGTTTCGCGGAACTGGCCCGCGGCGTGCTGCACAACCTCGGCAACGCGATGACCCCGATCGGCGTGCGCCTCGCCAGCCTCGGCGAGCGGCTGCGCCAGGCGCCGGCCGAGGACGCCGAGCAGGCGGTGGCCGAGCTGCAGGGAAGCGACTGCGAGCCGGACCGCCGCGCGGACCTGGAGGCATTCATGCGGCTCGCGTGCCGCGAGCTCGCCGCCACGGTGCGTTGCGCGCGCGAGGACGTGGCGGTCATGAGCCGCCAGACGAGCGCCGTACAGACCACGCTCGCCGAGCAGATGCGCGCCACGCGCAACGAACACGTCATCGAGCCGGTGCGCCTGACGGAGCTTGTCGCGCAGTCGCTGGAGATCGTGCCGGACGCGTGCCGCCAGCGCCTCGCGGTCGAGCCCGATGAGACGCTGCGGCGCCTGGGCGTGGTGCGCGTCGCCCGCACCGTGCTGCGACTGATTCTGCAGAACCTCATCATCAACGCCGCCGATGCGGTGCGCGATGCGGGCAAGGACCGGGGCGTGCTGCGTCTGAGCGCAGAGATCGTGCGCCAGGACGACGTGCAGCAGCTGCACCTGTCCTGCAAGGACGACGGCGTCGGCATAGCCCCGCAGAATCTGCAGCGCGTCTTCGAGAAGGGCTTCTCCACGAAGTCCCCGGAGACCAACCAGGGCATCGGGCTGCACTGGTGCGCGAATGCCATCGCTGCGCTCGGCGGCCGCATCTGGGCCGCCAGCGAGGGTCCGGGCCGCGGGGCCTCGGTGCATCTGCTCGTGCCCTTGGCCGCCCGTGAGCCTGCCACCGCCGCCGGAGTCTTCTGAGGTCTCGTTATGGCTGAGCCAACCCCCACAGCGACGCGCGTCCTGGTCGTCGACGATGAGGCCGAGGTCCGCGACGCCTATCGGCAGATCCTGCTGGAGAGCGAGGTCACCCAGGAGATGGCGGGCTTGCGCGAGCTGCGCAGCCGGCTCTTTAAGAAGAACGCGGCCGCGAGCGCCCGCGAGCGCTCCCCCGCGCGAGCCGCGGGCTTCGAGCCGGTCTTCTGCGACGGTGCCGAGGCGGCCGTCAACGTGGTGAAGGAGGCACTCGCCCGCAACGAGCCCTTCGCCGTGGTGTTCCTCGACATGCGCATGCCCCCGGGGCCCGACGGCGCCTGGGCCGCGACCCGCATCCGCGAGCTCGACCCGGCCGTCGAGATCGTCATCTGCACGGCCTACTCGGACGTGGACCCGTGCGAGATCGGCGGGATGGCGCCCCCGGAGGACAAGTTGTCCTACCTGCAGAAGCCCTTCCATCCACACGAGATCCGGCAGCTGACGATCGCCCTCGCCAGCAAGTGGCGCGCCGAGCGGCGCATCGTCAAGCTCGCCTACTTCGACACGCTCACCGGGCTCCCCAACCGCGAGCAGTCCCGCACGCGCCTGGTGGGAGCCCTGCAGGCGGCCAAGGACAACCAGCGCACGCTCGCGGTGCTGTACCTGGACCTCGATAACTTCAAGCGCGTCAACGACACCCTGGGCCACGCCGTCGGCGATGAGCTCCTGCGCGTCGTGGCCGACCGCCTGCGCGGCTCGCTGCGCTACGCCGGGGAGGTGGGGACGGGCGACACCGCCGGCAGCGCGCGCCCCGGTGATCTGGCGCGCCTCGGCGGCGATGAGTTCCTGGTGCTGCTGCCGAACCTGCGCAACCCCGCCGATGCGGGCGCGGTCGCCGAGCGGCTGATCAGCGCGCTGCGCGAGCCGGTACAGCTGGCGATGAATTCGCTCGTCGTGACACCGAGCGTCGGCATCGCCGTGTACCCGCGCGACGGCGCCGATGCCGAGACGCTGCTGCGCAATGCGGACCTGGCGATGTACTTCGCCAAGCGCCGCAGCCCCGGCACGCACGCCTTCTTCGACGTTGCCATGAATGCCACCGCGCTGCACCGCTTCACCGTCGAGGAGCAGCTGCGCGGCGCGCTCGAGCGCGAGGAGTTCTCGCTACAGTACCAGCCGCAGTTCGACGTGCGCACCGGCACCGTCTCGGGCATGGAGGCGCTGCTGCGCTGGACGAACGCGCAGCTCGGTGCGGTGAGTCCGGCTGAATTCATCCCGGTGGCCGAGGAGACCGGCCTCATCCATGCCATCGGCAAATGGGTGCTGCACGAGGCCTGCCGCCAGGCGCGCGTCTGGCGCGACGAGGGCCTGCCGTTCCAGCGCATCGCCGTCAACGTGTCCGGGCGGCAGTTCGCCCTGGCGGAGTACCCGGCGGAAGTGGCCGCGATCCTCGAGCAGACCGGGCTTGAGCCCTCCGCGCTCGAGCTTGAGATCACCGAGTCGGTGGTTATGGCGGACGAGGTGTGGGCGCAGAAGGCGATCAATGAGCTCAAGCAGCTCGGTATCTCACTCGCCATCGATGACTTCGGCACCGGCTACTCGAGCTTCGGCCGCCTGCGCCACTTCTCGGTCGACCGCCTGAAGATCGACCGCTCCTTCGTCAGCAGCGTCACCGAGCGCAACGACGATCGCGCCATCGCGGCGGCTATCATCGCCATGTCGCGCTCGCTGCGCATCGCAGTGACCGCCGAGGGCGTCGAGAACTTCCCGCAACTGGCCTTCCTGCAGGAGCAGGAGTGCCAGGACGCTCAGGGCTTCCTGCTGAGCCGTCCGCTCGTGCCCGAGGCCGCGCGCGAGCTCCTGCGCCGCGTGCAGGATGCGAGCGACGAGTCGCGCACGCAGCGCCTGAAGGTCATCATCGGCTAACGGACGGTAGCTTGCGCCGCGGCCGCCGCTGTGCGGCCCGCGGCCTGCTCGTGCATTTTGCGCGTAGAATCGGCGCGGTTTGCCCTGGCGTGAACTGAAGGATTCATGAAGACCGCGCTCGCCGACTTCCTCAAGGACACGCCCGCGGGGCGCGAGGCCGAGGCCATCCTGCGCAGCTGCGTGCACTGCGGCTTCTGCCTGCCCACGTGCCCCACCTACCAGATCCTCGGCGACGAGCTGGACAGCCCGCGCGGGCGCATCTACCTCATGAAGCAGCTGCTCGAAGGCGCGCCCGTCACGGCTCACACGCAGCTGCACCTGGACCGGTGTCTGGCTTGCCGCGCCTGCGAGAGCGCCTGTCCCTCCGGCGTGCAGTACGGGCGGCTGCTCGACCTCGGCCGCTCGCTGACCGAGGCGCACGTGCCGCGCGCCCCCGTTACCGCGGCGAAGCGCTACCTGCTGCGCAAGATCGTGCCGAACGCTGCGCGCGCCCGCAGACTGCTCGGTCTGGCGCGCGCCGCACGGCCGCTGCTGCCCCGGGGGCTGCGCGCGCAGCTGCCGGCGCTGCCGGCGCGCGCGCCGCCCGCGACGTTGCGCTGGCCCGAGCCACGGCACGCGCGCCGCGTGCTGCTGCTGGCGGGCTGCGTGCAGCCGACGCTGGGTGCTGCGATCAATCCCGCCGCGGCGCGCGTGCTCGACCGCCTCGGGATCTCCGCCATCGAGGTCGCCGCTGCCGGCTGCTGTGGCGCCGTGACGCATCACCTCTCCGCCGCGGCCGAGACGCTCGCGCAGCTGCGCCGCAACGTGGACGCGCTGTGGCCCTTCGTGGCAGGCGGGGCCGAGGCGGTGGTGGTGACCTCCAGCGCCTGCAGCTCGATGGTGGGGGAGTACGGACGGCTGCTCGAGGACGACCCGGCGTATGCTCAGCGCGCCGCCCGTATCAGCGCCCTGGCGCGCGACCTCAGCCAGGTGCTGGGTGCCGAGGCATCCGCGCTCAAGGCGGCCCTGCAGCACGCACGCGCGGCGGCGCTGGGTGCCGGCAAGCCGCTCAAGGTCGCTTTCCAGGCGCCCTGCAGCCTGCAGCACGCGCTTAAGGTACACGGCGTGATCGAGCCGCTGCTGCTCGCCGCCGGCTTCACGCTCACTGCGGTGACGGACGCGCAGCGCTGTTGCGGCTCGGCCGGCACCTACTCGATCCTGCAGCCGCAGCTGTCGCAGCAGCTCCTGCGCGCGAAGGTGACCGCGCTCGAGAGCGGCGCGCCCGATGTCATCGCGACCGCCAACATCGGCTGCCTGCACCATATCCGCGGCGGGGCCTCCGTCCCGGTGCGCCATTGGGTCGAACTGCTCGACGAAAGACTGCCCGGTGGCTGATGCGTGGGGCGAGCGCATGCCCCGCTCGGTCGGGCTGTGGCAGACCGTCGCCGTGTCGGTCGGGGTCACGATCGGCAGCGGTATCTTCCGGGTGCCGGGCACCGTCGCTGCGCAGCTGCAGTCCCCCGGCATGATCCTCCTGTGCTGGGTGCTCGGGGGCGTCGTCGCGCTGTGCGGGGCCCTCACCGTCGCGGAGCTGGCCGGCGCCCTGCCGCGCTCGGGCGGGATCTTCGCTTACCTGCTCGAGGCCTACGGCCCGCTGCCGGCGTTCCTGTTCGGCTGGACCGAACTCGTCGTCATCCGCGCCTCGGCGCTGGGGGCCATCGCCACGATATTCGCCGAGTACGTCGGGTACTTCCGCCATCTCACGGGCCAGCAGGTGCGTGACCTCGCGGCGCTCGCGATCCTCATCATCGGCGTGATCAATTACCTCGGCGTGCAGCGCGCGGCGCTGCTGCAGAGCGTGACCACGGTGCTCAAGTACGGGGCGCTCCTGGCGCTCGGGCTGCTGGCCTTCACCGCGACCGGCGGCAGCGCGACGCACCTCACCGGGGGCGGCGGGGCGGGGTTCTCGCTCTCGCTGCTCGCCACCGCGCTGATCCCGGTGCTGTGGGCATACGACGGCTGGGCGGATCCGACCACGATTGCCGGGGAGATCAGCGACCCGCAGCGCAATCTGCCGCGCGCGCTGATCGCCGGCGCCCTGAGCGTGACGCTCGTGTACCTGCTGGTCAACGTCGGTTTCCTCTACGCGCTCTCGCCGGCGCAGATGGCCGGCTCCCGGCTCATCGCTTCGGACGTCGCGCAGCGCATACCGCTGCTCGGCAGCGCCGGGGCGGCGACCATCGCGGCGGCGGTGGTCGTGGCGGCCTTCAGCGGGCTGAACGCCTCGATGCTGACCGGCTCGCGCATTTTCTTCGCCATGGCCGACCGCGGGCTTTTCTTCCGCGCGGTCGCGCGGGTGTCCCCGCGCTTCCACAGTCCCGCGGTCGCCATCGCGCTCGCCACCGCGCTCGGCATCGCCTACGTGCTCGAGAACGACTTTGCCCAGCTCGCCGACAAGTTCATCCTCGGCATCTGGCCCTTCTACGCCCTCACCGTGGCGGCGGTGTTTGTCCTGCGCCGCACGCGTGCGGACCTCGTACGCCCCTACCGCGCCTGGGGCTACCCGCTGGTGCCTCTGGTGTTCCTCGTCGCCTCGGCCTTCATGGTCGTCAACGCGCTGCTCACCGACCCGCGCAACACGGGGATCACCTTCCTCATCATCCTCGCGGGAATCCCGGCATACGCCCTGCGGGAGCGTCTCGCCGGCAGGCGCGCCCGTTCGGCTCGTATAAGATAGCGCGCACTCAGGCAAGACCGCATGACGCTGCCCAAAGCCGGCCAAGGCACACTCTGTACGCTCTGCATGCGGGCGCTGCCCAGGCCGTCGCGGGCCGCCACCTGGCCGACGCCTGCGCGGGGCGAGTCGTAGGGCGTGGCGGCGCGCCTGCTGCGCGACCTCCTGGTCGGCACCCTGCTCGGGCTGTGCCTCGCCGCTGCCGCCCGCGCCGAGCCGCTGCCGCCGATCCGTCACGTGTTCGTGCTCCTGCTCGAGAACCAGTCCTACGAGGGGACCTTTGAGAAGCCGGCGCGCGCGCCGTACCTCGCGCGCGTGCTGCCGGGCAGGGGGGCGCTCTTGCGCCAGTACTACAGCATCGGCCACTACAGCCTCGACAACTACGTGGCACTGATCAGCGGGCAGGCGCCCAATGAGGCCACGCAGATGGACTGCCCGGTATTTCTGGAGTTCAGGCCGGCGGCGTCTGGCCTCGATGCGCACGGGCAACTGCCGGGCGTCGGGTGCGTCTATCCGCCCCTGGTGAAGACGCTGCCGGATCAGCTCGAGGCCGCAGGTCTCACCTGGAGGGCCTACATGGAGGACATGGGCAACAATCCGGCGCGCGAGCGCGCGACCTGCGCGCACGTCGCCGTGGGAGCGCGCGACGCGACGGACGTTGCGCAGATCGGCGACCAGTACGCCACCAAGCACAACCCGTTCGTGTACTTCCACTCCATCATCGACGATGAGCCGCGCTGCAGGGCGCACGTGGTCAACCTCACCGCGCTCAGGCAGGACCTCAAGAGCGCGCCGACGACGCCGAACTACGTGTTCATCACGCCCAGCCTCTGCAGCGACGGCCACGACTCCCCCTGCGTCGACGGACGCCGCGGCGGGCTGGCCGCAATCGACGAGTTCCTCAGGGAATGGGTGCCGGCGATCGAGCGCTCGGCGGCATTCCGCGCCGACGGCATGCTCGTCATCACCTTCGATGAGTCCGGCAGCATCGGACCGAAGGGCTCGCGTGCCTGCTGCGGCGCGCCGGCACTGCCCGGGGAGCGCAACCTGCCGGGGCTCGGCGGCCCGGGCGGCGGCCGCATCGGCGCGCTCGTGCTCTCCCGGTTCGTCGCGCCGGGTACCGTCTCGGACGAGCCGTACAACCACTACGCACTGCTGCGCACGGTCGAGACGCTGTTCGGGCTCTCCCCCCTCGGGTACGCCGCGCAGCCGGACCTGAAGATATTCGGGGACGACGTGTTCAGCGGCGCCGCGCCGCATCCACCCGCTCAATGAGGTCGGCCACCAGGGGGTTGCTGCGGAAGGCGCCGAGGAAGCGCTGCGGGGGCGAGAAGGTCACTTCCTTGCCAAAGCGCCCGGGATTGCGCAGCGTGAGGGTGACGCGCGGCGGGTTGGTGAGCATGGTGGAGCTGACGTTGATGATCTCGCCGAGCGCGATACGCTCCTCCTCGCTGCCGAAGCGCACGCGCAGCGCGTCCCCCTCGTCGTAGACCTCGTCCGCCAGGTCGTACACCAGCCGGCGCAGGATGAAGTAGCCGAGCGCCAGCAGGATCACCGGCGCGATGAAGACGGCCGCCGGGGGCGGGCGGCCGCTGTGGCGGATGAGTGTCAGCTGCGTGCCGAGGATCAGCGCGATGATCCCGAACCATGCGAGCGGAAAGATCCGCTTGAGGAAGAAGGTATTGCGCGAGGAGATGCGCTTGCCGGTCTGGAATGCCGCCACTCAGCCTCCCGTCTTCGGCGTCGCAGCCTCCGGCCCGCTGCCGGCGGCTCCTGATGAGTGGCCGGGTTCGTCGAGCGGCTCGCCGAGCAGCCGCCGCACGGCAACGTAACACACGGGGATCAGCAGCACACCCAGCACCGCGGCGCTGAGCATGCCGCCGACGACGCCGGTGCCGATCGCGTGACGCGCGTTCGCGCCCGCGCCGCTGGAGATCATCATCGGGAAGACGCCGAGGATGAACGCGAACGTCGTCATGAGGATCGGCCGGAAGCGCAGGCGCGCAGCCTCGAGCACCGCCTGGTGCAGGCTCTTGCCCGAGCGCTGCTCCTCGACCGCGAACTCGACGATCAGGATGGCGTTCTTCGCGGTCAGCCCGATGATCGTGATGAGGCCGACCTTGAAGAACACATCGTTCGGCAGGCCCCGCAGGTGCGCCGCCGCCGCCGCGCCGATGAGGCCGGCCGGCACCGCCATGAGCACGGCCGCCGGGATGCTCCAGCTCTCGTAGAGCGCCGCCAGGCACAGGTAGACGATGAGGATCGACAGCGCAAAGAGCAGCGGCGCCTGCTCGCCCGAGAGGATCTCCTGCAGCGACTGGCCGGCCCAGTCGTTGCCGAAGCCGTGCGGCAGGTCCTCGGCCACGATCCGCTGCATCGCCTGCATCGCCTCCCCGGAGCTCCTGCCCGGGGCGTTGCTGCCGGTGATCTCGACCGCAGGATAGCCGTTGTAGCGGGTGAGCGAGGGTGCGCCGACCTGCCAGTCGGCGCGCACGAAGTTCGCCAGCGGCACCATCGCCCCGTTGGCGCCCGCCGCGTAGAAATGCCCGAGCGCCTCCGGGGTCATGCGGTAGGGTGCGTCCGCCTGCAGCAGCACCCGCAGCACGCGTCCCTGGTAGACGAAGTCGTTGGCGTACACCGGCGCGAGCATCAGCTGCAGGGCGGTGTAGACGTCGCTCGCCGACAGTCCCATCGACTGCGCCTGCACCCGGTCGACCGTCAGGTTCAGCTGCGGCGCGCTTGGCAGCAGGTTGGCGCGCACGCCGGTGAGCGTCGGATTCTGCGTCGCCTTCTCCAGCACGGTGCTCTGTGCACCCGTGAGCGCCTCGCGCCCGAGGCCGGCGCGATCCTCCAGGTAGAAGTCGAAGCCGCCGAACACCCCCAGGCCGCGGATGGTCGGCAGGTTGATCACGTAGGCGCGCGCGTCGTGGATCTCGCGGCCTAAGGACAGGTTGGCCCAGCGGATGAAGTCCGCGGCCTTTTGCTTGCGCTCGTCCCAGGGCTTCAGGCGCACGAACGCACGGCCGGCGTTCTCGCCGTTGCCGGTGAAGCTCGACCCCACGATGACGAACACGCTGCGCACGGCCGGATTGGCGGCGAGGATCGTGGTGATGCGCTCCATCACCGCGCGCGTGCGCGGCAGGGCCGCCCCGGCCGGCAGCTGCACGTCCACCAGCACGTAGCCCTGGTCCTCGTCCGGCACGAAGCTGCCGGGGAGCTTCAGCAGCAGGAAGGCGCCGAGCGCCAGCATGACTGCAAAGCCCACCATCCAGCGCGGCACGTGCGCGACCGACTGGAATACCCGGTGCACGTAGGCGGCGCGCACGCGCTCGTAGGCACGGTTGAAGGCGTTGAAGAGGAGGTTGCCGCGCAGGTGCTCGGGCGTCAGCAGCGATGCGCACAGGGCCGGCGTGAAGGACAGCGCCAGGAACGCCGAGAAGGCCATCGAGAGGGCGATCGTGAGCGCGAACTGCCGGTAGATCACCCCGGTGCTGCCGCTCTGCAGGGCGCTCGGTACGAACACCGCCGCGAGCACCGAGGTGATGGCGATGATGGCCCCGGTGATCTGCCGCATGGCCTTGCGCGTGGCCTCCTTGGGGCTCAAGTGCTCCTCGCGCATGAGGCGCTCGACCGCCTCCACCACGACGATGGCGTCGTCCACCACGATGCCGATCGCGAGCACCATGG
>Ga0316624_10000372_pt1 | contig 14841 bp, 11 predicted proteins | sample OWC_Aug_N3_C1_D5_FD_207657 | JGI IMG/M metagenome (GOLD analysis project Ga0316624, IMG submission 207657) | Wetland soil microbial communities from Old Woman Creek delta, Ohio, United States - OWC_Aug_N3_C1_D5_A | ecosystem: Environmental > Terrestrial > Soil > Wetlands | place: USA: Ohio... | reverse complement strand
AGGATATATTTTCCCAGGCTTAATAAGATACGCTTTATTGCGTGACTGTCTGATTTTATCCACGCAGGCACGGCTGCATCTGTAAAAGCGACGACCTCCACATCAGAGGCACCTGCCCGCCCAGCCAATGCGCAGGCTACGCTTTCAAGAAGGGATGTTAGATCAAGACGGGAATTCCCCGCTGAAGGCAAAACGTTTTTTGGATCCACCATGATAGAACTTTCGATCATTGCGCTCATAAGGTTCCAATAATAGTCGTCCGGTAAGATGTTTCGGCCTCAGGCCGGAAACCCAACGCCAATCGGGGGTGAAAGGAGATTGGCCTGGCATAACCGGGCTTCAGCCTCGATGATGTAAAGTGCGATGAAAAGCCCTTGAGCAAGATTGAACTTATGAAACCCTATATCCTGCCTTTGATTGTCTCCGCCACTTTTTGCTTGCGGTGTTCAGTATACAGTAAATCAATTTGTGCAATAAATTTTAATATGCTTTTAGAATAACCTCGAATTTCACCAATCTTGCTTATTCAGCGAAAACACATTCATTCTTTTTCTTTTTATTAGGACGTAAATTATATATCCAAGATACGCTTTCAACAGTTAGGCAAATGTCACGAATATAGCGATTTCACGAAAAAATGATATCCTTGGCCGGAGGGGTGGATCAAGAGAGAATTGGAAATCCAATCTTTCTTTGAGAAGGACTACCCAGTCATCGTCCTCTGGCCGATCCACCAAGCGACCTGGCACGCTCCGATTGCGGTGGCCGCGAAAAGTTGAATATCTCGGTTTTTAAATATAAATTTTATTGAATAATACCACTTGCTGATTGTTTATTACTAATTTCTGCTGATTTTTATGTAACCAGTATCTTGAATGCGAATCATTCGTCTTAATAAGTACAGGAAGAAGTGGGTATTATATTCGCTGCTAATCTTTCTATTCAACGGGTCCCACTGCAACCCTTCGCGAATATAGACTCCTGCCTATTGACTTATCTTTTCTGTAACGGTAATATCTTATACAGGTGCGCGGGAAATTGAATGAACATCACTAATGCCAATGCTGTCTCCAACGCCACCATACGCATTCAGATTATTGATCCCTACGTTCTTATAAGAAAAGGCGTACGGGCTCTTTTGGAGTCTGAATCTGGGATGGATGTTGTCGCCGAAGCGGGGGATTCGCTTGCAAGTCTCGAAATGGCCGCTCTCAAGAACCCCGACATCATTTTGCTCACATTGAACAGCTCAGGGAATCCTGGCGTGGAGGTCATCCCTCAATTATTGGAAATATGCAGCCAGTTCCGCATCATTCTAATGACCACTACTGAGGATCGCCAGTTGTGCTCGCTGGCAATCCAGAACGGAGTTTTGGGAGTCGTATCAAAAACGGATACCCCTGAGACCTTGATCAAAGCCATTCGAAAAGTTTATGCAGGGGAAGTATGGATAGATCGTTCAATGATGGCTCACCTCTTGATTACCAATTCGCTTTCCCGCCGGTCACCCAAAATGGATTTGGAAAGGGAGCAAATTAAGAAACTTAGTGAACGTGAGCTGCAGGTAATCCGATTGATTGGCTTGGGACTCAAAAATAAGCTCATAGCCAACCAAATGGGTATTAGCGAGGTGACGGTACGTCACCACTTGACTTCGATTTTCAATAAACTGGGGGTTTCGGATCGATTGGAATTATTGGTATTTGCTCATCAAAAGGGCCTGACCTGCATTCAGGGAAAATAAGTCAATAGGCACATTTGTGCCATTGCTTCACGTACAAATGTATATGGAGAAAACAAGAATAGTGGGATATATCTCCTATGATTGATTAGCTAAAGCAACGATGTTTTAATCTTGTTTTCAGATTATCCTTGATATTAGTTCAAACTTCTCATTCCTGTAATGAGTTCATAAGGGGTGATAGGTATGGTGAATTCCCATTCCGAAAATCTGGCTCTAGTGGAACGGCGCCTAAAACCTAGATGCATTTGCGATTACCCTGCCCGGGTGAGTGGTTATGATGCCAATCGCAAGAAAATAGAAGAGGACGGGCGCGCCGTCAATCTTAGCAGGAGCGGAATTTATATCCTGCTGAATCGCGAGATCCCCACAGGAATGACATTGGTGATCCGGATCGCCTTTCCAACCGGTTCCTTGGAATTGGGAACATCCAAGCTGGCTCTCCGAGGTACCGTGGTAAGAGGTAATCCCCTTTCAGAAATTACTTATGGCATTGGAATCAAGATTGATGAGTTTCGATTTGTGTAATTTTTCATAGGTGGATTGAGGTTTTTCCGAGGCTAGCAATTTCGGATTTGGAGAATACGCATGGATCTCAAGGGTTATATAAGCATCCTTTGGCGGCGGTTGTGGGTGATCCTGGCTACGACGGTAGTAGCCTTGGGAGCCATGGTTGCATATACGTCTATACAAACACCTGTTTATGAAGCCTCTGCGACACTGCGAATTGCTTCGGCCGCCGCCAGTGAACTCAGCTATAACCAATATGTATATGCCGATCGGCTACTAAACACTTATATTGAAATCGCAACGAGCTCACCCGTTCTCACAGAGCTGGCCAAACGCCTCAACTTGAACGAAGCCCCCCAGGTCACAGCAGAGATAGTCCCCAATACCGAGTTAATCAAAATTATCGTGCAAGATTCCCGTCCAAAGATCGCTGCAAACGCTGCCAACACCCTGGCGAACATTCTTATCACGGACAGCAGCAAACTTTATTCCGGCGGTGCAATAAGCTCAACGGATGTTCTCGAAGAGCAGCTCAAACTTGCAAAAACGGCCTATGACTCGTCCCAACAGAAATATCAGACGCTTCTACTTCAAACACCTCCAGCCCCGGATGAGATCACGATTGCTCAACAATCGATGAATTTGCAGCAAAACACTTATGCCAACCTGCTCTCCCAATATGAGGAAGCCAGTATTCGGGAAACCATGCAGGCGAATATGATGACTATTGTGAATCCAGCCACCGTACCCACATCTCCTTCCAGCCCTCGTAAATTCCTGAATTATGCAATTGGATTATTAATCGGCCTGGTGGGCGGAGTAGGGTTGGCGTTCCTGATTGAAAACATGGATACAACCCTCCACACCCGTGAGGAAATTGAATCCATCGTTAAATTTCCGCCTTTGGTGGGTATCCCTAAAGAGTTAAGATGGCGATTGGACATTACCAAAAACGGAGAATCCGATTTTGCGGAATCTTTCCGTTATCTTGCCTCAAAGATTCAATTTACACCCCAGGAAAAACCCAATAGGATCTTGGTTGTGTTGGGGGCGGAGCCTCGAGATGGAAAGTCGATGATTGTCTACAACCTGGCCATTGCCCTGGCCGAAACCGGCAAGAAGGTCGCAGTGATCGATTGCGACCTGCGCATGCCAAAGCTGCATAAATGGTTCAATATCCCCAACGAGTTCGGGCTTTCAGATATCATGAAACGGAAAGCTGGCGTTGGATTTTCTCTCCAAAAAAGCCAGTTTAAAGGGGTTAGTGTTCTTACGAGCGGATCATGCATTGAGCATCCATCCAAACTGTTCAGTTCGCCCCAGATGGCCAAATTGATCGAATCCTTCAGCCAGAAATTTGATCACGTTATATTGGACACGCCGGCCTTGCTGTCGTTTGTGGACGCAGAGATATTGGTTCGTTTTGGTGATTTCATATTGTTTGTGGTTCGGCGCAACAAGAGCAAATTAGAGTCAGTCCAGGTAGCGGAGAAGTTTCTAGAAGGTTTTCCGGATAAACCTATTGGCCTTGTGGTCAATGAGGCCAGCACGACTAAGAATTATGGGTACTATGGTTACCCTAAGAGGTCACTGAGAATTCTGGCAGGAAAAAAGCTGGGGAGATTATAAAATGAGCACATTTACCAATTCTGAAAAATGGTCCGATACTTTAGTTCAAAGCAAAAGCGAACTGGAATCGAAGCAATATGCTGATCAGGTTCTGAGTAATGACCTGGCCGGGAGCCGTAAAAACTATTATTTTTTCAAACGTATTATTGATCTCGTGCTCTCAGTGACCGTCTTGATATTGCTTTCGCCCATTCTCATCCTTATCAGCCTGGCCATACTGGTCTATTCGCCGGGGCCTGTCTTTTTTGTCCAAGAAAGAGTTGGAGCAAGGAGGCGGTTCGAGAACGGTAAATATTATTGGAAAAAAGAGAATTTCAAAATTTATAAGTTCCGGACAATGAAGGTCAATTCAGATTCCTCCATTCACCAGGCTTACGTAAAGGCCCTGATCAAGAATGATAGGGAGAAAATGGACACAATCCAGGGTGAAAAAACGGAGACTCGCAAGCTGATCCACGATCCCCGAATCACCCGTCCGGGCGCTCTGCTGCGAAAACTGAGCCTGGATGAGCTGCCACAATTGTGGAACGTAATCCGCGGCGAAATGAGCCTGGTAGGTCCCAGACCCGCTCTTTCCTATGAGGTGGAGGTTTACCAACCCTGGCATTGCCAACGGCTTGCCACGCAGCCGGGTATTACAGGCCTGCAACAAGTTGAGGCACGCTGCACCGCCGATTTTGATGAGCAGGTGCATTGGGACATTAAATATATTGAAAACCAATCCTTATGGCTTGATTTGAAAATTATTCTTAAAACCCCTTTTATTGTTATTTCCACCAAGGGGGCTAACTAGGTTCAATTAAGGAGGGAATATGGATGCAATTCGAGTAGGCGTCATCGGGTATGGGTATTGGGGCCCGAACCTGACCAGGAATTTCTATGAAATCCCTGGTTCCAATCTGGTCGCGCTTGCCGATCTGTCTGAAGAGCGCCTTAGACAGGCCCAAGCAAGATATCCCAATTTGGTTCTGAAGCAAAATTACAAAGAACTTTTTGATCTGGACCTACACGCTGTGGTGATCGCCACCCCGCCAGCAACCCACTACGCCATCGCTAAGGATTGCCTGGAACACGGCCTGCATGTTCTCGTGGAGAAACCGCTCACCTTGAAAAGCGAGCATGCAGAAGAGCTGATCAAAATTGCCGCCGAAAAGAAGCTCACCCTGATGGTCGGTCACACTTTCGAATATAACTCAGCAGTCCATGCACTAAAAAAGTATATCGATAGTGGGTTCTTGGGAAAGATCTATTATCTGGATGCGGCGCGGTTGAACCTGGGTCTCTTCCAACGGGAAACCAATGTCCTGTGGGATCTCGCTCCCCACGATATCTCCATTTTTCTTTACCTGTTGGGGAAACGCCCCATCTCCATTGCTGCGCTGGGAAAACCATGTGTCTTCCCGGGAATTTATGATGTTGTTTACATAAATATGTTGTTCCCCGATAATATTTCCGCCCATATCCATATAAGCTGGCTGGATCCCTGCAAGATCCGCCGTACGACCGTGGTCGGCAGCAAGAAGATGGTGGTCTACAACGACATCGAAAATGAAACGAAAATAAAGATCTATGATAAAGGTGTTGAAGCTCCGCCCGAAGCAACCAACGGCTTTGCTGAATTTCAATGCAATTATAGGACTGGCGATATTACCATCCCGAATATCCGCTTTATAGAACCACTCAAACAGGAATGCCAGCATTTTCTCGACAGCATTGTAAATCAGACTGAACCTTGCAGTTGCGGACGGGATGGCTTGGAGGTGGTCAAGATATTGGAGGCCGCCCAGCATTCCTTAATGAATGGTCAGGGGCCGGAGGAGATCAAATGGTGATGATCAAAGCTGAATACGCGCGGATCGCTCCCGATGTCAAGCTGGGGCGGGATGTCAAGATCTATGCATTTGTGAATATGTATGGCTGCGAGATCGGCGACGAATCCAAGATCGGCACATTTGTCGAGATCCAAAAGGGTGCCAAGATTGGCAACCGGGTCAAGGTTTCCAGCCATACATTCATCTGCGAGGGAGTCACGATCGAGGATGAAGTCTTCATAGGGCATGGTGTGATGTTCATCAACGACAAATATCCCCGCTCCACGGCCGACGGCGGCCAATTGCAGACCGAGGCCGATTGGGAGTGTGTCCCCACCCTGATCAAACGAGGCGCCTCGGTCGGGAGCAATGCCACCATCCTTTGCGGTGTAACAGTGGGTGAGGGTGCCATCGTCGGTGCCGGCAGCGTGGTCACCCATCATGTTCCAGATTGGACGATCGTTGCAGGAAACCCGGCCAGAGTGATCCGCAAAGTTGCAGAAAAATCAGGAGAGCCCGCATGACAATCCCATTAGTAGATCTACACGCTCAATACCTTCCTCTCAAAGACGAGATCATATCTGGTATGGAAAAGGTCTTTGAAAGCATGCACCTTTTCTTGGGAGAAAATGTACAGGCGCTTGAGAAAGAATTCGCTGAATTCTGCGGAGCCAAGTATGGGATCGGAGTAAGCGACGGCACGGCAGCTTTGCAAACCATCCTTCGCGCCATGGATATAGGCCCGGGCGATGAAGTCATTACCGTCTCGCATACATTCATCGCCACGGCAGAGGCCATTATTCTGGCTGGGGCCACTCCGGTTTTCGTGGACGTCGTAAGCGACACCTGCCTGATGGATGTTTCCAAAGTGGAAGAAAAGATCACGCCACGTACCAAGGCCATCCTGCCGGTTCACCTCTATGGACAGACCGTGGAGATGGATCCGTTGTTGACCATCGCTGCCCGCCACAACTTGAAAGTGATCGAGGATGCCTGCCAGGCCCACGGTGCCACCTATAAAGGCTGCCGGGCTGGCAGCCTGGGGGATGCGGCCGGTTTCAGTTTTTATTATTCCAAGAATTTAGGCGCTTTGGGCGAGGGTGGCTTTATTGCCACCAGTGATCCTGAGATCTACCGCAAGGCACGCATGATCCGTGATCATGGTTCGGACCGTCGCTATTATCACGATCTGATCGGCTACAACGGGCGGTTGGATGAGATCCAGGCCGTGGTATTGAGAGCCAAGCTGCCCCATCTGATGGAATACAACCAGCTCCGGCGGCAGCACGCACAACTATACACGGGATTACTGGCCGGCTCACCGGCGAAATCTCCGGTTGAGCATCCGGAAAACCAACATATCTATCATATGTACGTAGTTCAGGCGCCTCGCCGGGACGAGCTGCAAGCCTGGCTCAAAGAGCGGGGCATCGGTACTGGAATCCATTATCCGGTGCCCATCCATCTCCAAAATTCAATGAAGAATTTTGGATGGAAGAAGGGGGATCTCCCGGTCACGGAAAGAATCGTCGATCAGATTCTCTCCCTACCACTCTATCCCGAAATAACCGATGAGGCCATCCAGACCGTGGCCGGTTGCATCAAGGAATTTTATAAATCGACCTAGGAAGAGATCGTTCTGGAATAGGTGAGGCCGCATGCTGAGCTCCCCGGCCTTCCAGACGCCTTGCTGTTGAACAAGGTCAGGTCGCTGCAGCCCTTAGCATCAGGGATCGCTACTTTGAACAGATAGATGGATATTCTTTATGCCTATTGAATACATAATCTATATCCCCATAGCGTTATTGCTCACCATCTATTTCCTCGCAAAGGCCAAGAATCGAGCATTTGTTACTCTATTTAATTTGTGGCTATTCGGGTCCCCAGTTTTTAGCAATCCTAAATATGTAATTACGTTGAGCTTTTTCGGGTTTGATATCCAACCCAATCGTTTGTTATTCTTGGTGCTTACTCCAATACTGGTATTGACGATCATCACGCCTCATCGCAGAGGCAACCTGGAGGACTCACAGCAACCCAGGAGGTTTCCCGTCTTCGAACTGGCGATGATCGGTTATATCCTGACCGTCATATTTACAATCGGACTAAATTTTAGAGCAATCGGTGCACGATCTGCAATAGCAGATATTACGAATTCCATTGCCTTTGTTGTGGTTTATTTTTGCGCTTTCAAATTTCTTGGCAAAGATGATTTTTATTTGATTAAGACGAGCTTTCTGATCTTCGCTGTGATGTCGGTCATCGTAGCTTTGTATCAATTCCTTGTCAATCCAGATTTCTTTAGATTGGGGGTTGTTCGTGATGTATTTGCCGGCTATTATCGTGCCAACGGCCTTTTCTCAGCTGAATATGATCAGGGTCTATTTTTGACGCTCTCCATGATCGTAGTCATGTCCATGAGTTTCAGATTGTGGATGAAGATGGGCCTTATTGCTATTTTTTTAGCGGGGGGATTTGTGACAATGCACCGATTGAGTTGGATAGCCATGATCATTGCGCTGGGTCTGATTTGGTTTCTTTACTTAAAGACCGATATGATCATTTATATAACCGTTCCATTGTTATTACTTCTTCTTTTGTTCGGGGCAATTAATACGCCGTGGTCAAAAATGGCCATCGGTCAATTTGGAGAGAAGTTAATCGCTGATAGAGTGCTTAGCGATACTCTGTCAATACGGATATCTCAATATAAATTTTCCTTTTTCATGATGCAACAATATCCTCTTGGAATTGGAGATTATTCTACATCCTTATATCTCCAAAAAGCCTATAACCATGGGCTTACATATGGGGGCCGTCCCTGGAACTCTACTCAGATGACCGCGTATATCATCCATAATGGCTTTCTTTCAGCAGGCGTGAGATATGGGATTTTTGGAATGTTTCTATACTCACTTTTCTTGCTTACATCCCTGTATGAATTTTTAAAGAATTCTATCCAGAAAGGGAAAGATTGGTATCCTCTATTGATGATTGTGGTTATATTTTTGATTTTCAACGCCACCAATGATTTTTCATTTCTGGGCAATCAAATTGGCGTAATTCTAGCCTGGCTTCTCGGCGGATATCTCTCACAAGTTAAGCACCATTATGTAAGTGAACCTATCATCCAACCCTTGGTAACTAATTCATTGAATCATCGGGTGATCGATCATGCGCATTAAGATTTTAATTGTTAACGTTAGGAATTTCTTAAAAGAATCTATTTCGGCAATTCGGTCAAAGAATCCGCGTGTCCTTCAGCCGATTGCGCTTTTCGGTTCCATGGTTCTGGATATGGGGCTGATGTTCATCTCCGGGATCATCACAGCCAGGTTGTTGGGGCCTGCCAATTACGGAGATCTTCAATTTATAAGAACGGTCATGTCCTTGTTGACATTGGTTGTCACGTTTGGCATTTTCTATTCTGGAAGCCGCGTTCTTGTTACAGAAGCGGATCCTCAAAAATGCCATGAGATCTCAGGAACGATCGTTTTTATTTCCTTCGTCATGGGATTGATCGTATGTGTGGCGATGGCCGCGCTTATCTATCCCGCGGATTATTTCTTTCACACAAATGTGGGTCACATTGTGATCCCTTTGCTCCCGTTCTTTATAGGACTTTGCCTTGATCAGGCTTTGCCATTAATCCTGCAAAGCACCAACCGTATATATCTGCTTGCCATCTATTCGTGTGCTCCCGCATTTTTATACATCTTGGTAACTGTCACTTTATCACTATTAAAACTGATATCTACAAGCTCAGTTCTCATCACATTTCAAGTAACAACCCTGCTTGTGAATCTGCTCATTGTCGCCTATACAAAGCCATCTTTGGTATCCATAAAATATTGGTGGGAAGAGATCAAAAAGCGTAATAAATCCTACGGTTTTCCTGTGTATCGAGGCGCCTTGATTGCCCTCGGGACTGGATATCTAAATCGATTAGGGATTTCTTATTGGGTAAACAATACGGCCATTGGATTTTTCTCGCTGGCGACGAACTTGACTGAGCCGCTCAAATTCTTGCCCAATGCGATTGCGACATCATCATTCCGCCGTTTCGCTGGCGAAACGAAAATTTCAAGAAAAATCTTATTAACATCAATTGCGATCACTCTGGCTTCTCTGGTGGTGGCCCTGGTTTTTTATGGTGCACCCCTCGCCTGGCTCTATACCAGCAAATTTATCCAGGTAAGCCCAATGGCCCGCGCTCTCAGCGTTGCAGCCATATTTATGGGATTTGGGGATATGTTCAACCGCTTCCTGGGAGCTCACGGACAAGGCAAACCAATTCAGAATGCTGCTATCTCATTTGGTGTAGCCAATGCGCTTGGTATCTTCGTTTTTGTTCCCTATTTCGGAGTTTGGGGTGCCGTTATCACTTCCGTTCTGGCTGGAAGTGTCTACTTACTGCAAATGTACTTAAGCTATCGGAGGTTTAACCTGAAGATCTCTTCCCAAGTAGTCAAAGAAGAACTCAATTTGGCAGAAAAGCCAAATCTAGCCGAAGAGATATGAGCCTCCCAGAATGAACGAGCCTCATCGCATTCGCTTTCCATTTGTCTGGGTCAGTGAATGGATAAAAGGAGAAAATTAAGGATAAGCACATGATTATTTTCTTCTGTCCTTACATGGGATTTCCACATGGGACTGCACCGACTGGCCGATTGACCGGATATGCCAAAGGTCTTACTAAATTGGGCCAGGAAGTTTTCATAATATTGCCCGACACTTCCGAGCATGGCAAGATTATTTTTAATTCACAGGTAAAAGGGAACATCGATGGGATCAATTTTGAATATACCTGTGGTTCGACAGTCCGCCCTGCATCCTTCTTCAGGAGAAGATTTTTGACGGTAAAAGGGATGATTGTCGCCTCCATTCGTTTCCTGCAATTGTCATCGAAAAATAAAATTGACGCAGTTATCGTTTACCCAGATAGATTTTTTTCCACCTTATGGTTTTGGTTTTTGGCACGTATAAAGAAAATCCCGCTCTTATTAGAAAAGAGTGAACATCCCTATTCTGCCGCAGGGAGAAAACCCAAAAGCAAAATATATCAATTCCTATATACCAGCTTGATTTTAAGGCGCTTTGATGGGGTGATGGTTGTTTCTCATTATTTACAAGATTATCTCAAAGGTATTCTGTCTTCTCATACCAGATTTGTTTTAATCCCAATATTTGTTGACTTTGATTCCTTCGAGAAATTCGAAGGCTCTTCGGCTTCCTCCCAAAAATATATAACATATTGTGGATTGCTCAATGAGGCCAAAGACGGTGTGCAGACCCTTATGAAGGCTTTTAAGGATATTCATAAGGATTACCCTGATATGATCCTGCGATTAGTCGGCGATAGTTATAGCGGGACAAAAATACCTGAATATAAGAAATATGCTGAAGAGCTGGGGATCCTTGATTGTGTTGATTTTGTAGGAATGGTAAGCCGAGACGTAATTCCTAAATACCTTAAAGAATCTACAATACTTTCCCTTGCGCGGCCTACCAGCTTACAGGCTCAGGCAGGGTTTCCCTCGAAAGTGGGGGAGTATTTGGCCAGTGGTAAGCCGCTGGTCATTACTCGAACCGGTGAGCTTGACAGTTATCTCGTCGATGGGAAAAATGTTTATTTTTCTGAACCGGATGATTATAAAAAGTTTGCTGACCGCCTGAGATATGTTCTGGACCATCTCAATGAGGCCTGTGAGGTTGGATTGATGGGGCAAAAATTGGCCAAGGAAAATTTTGATTATTTGGCCAATGCGAAACGATTACTGGCTTTTATCGATAGTTTCTCGACGAATTAGGTCTTTGCCCATTTTATAAGAATGAGGCGAATATTCCGAAAAGAATGAGTGATCTAATAATGATCCATATTGAGTCGGGAGGAAGGAAATCTTGAAGACCCTGGGGCTGAGGAGCATAGAGGCAAGTAAAAAGGGCTCTGGTCATCGTATGGCTCCATTCGATGAACTGTCTATTGCTGTTATTGCAGAAGATTTGGGAATGCCGCTGGACGAAGGATCGAAACGGATAATTTTCTCTATTATTCGCGAGTTCATGAAGAAACGCATAAGCGTGTCTATATTTACCAGCCATAAGAACCTGGACCTGGGAAATGTATATCAGCTGCCTGAAAATCGGTTCCTTGTAGGCGCCTCATTCCGGTCAAATTTGCGAGCTCAAGCGCCAGATATCATTCTATATATGCCCGCCAGCTCTGGAACCGTTGGAGCATTTATCCGGGCGACCATGATTAAAATGCAATCTTCCAGTATACCCTTGTGCCTCCTGAATACCCAATACCGGGAGCTACCCGCGTACACGCGCTATCTCAGATTTGATCGTTATATTGACCTGGTTTTCACTCTCTCACCGGCCAGTACAAATATCCTTCAGTCTCTGGGAATGAAAACTATCCTGCTGTCTGGTGGAGTGGATTGTGATGTTTTCAAACCGGCTGGAAAACAAGAGAAAATGCTTCTGCGGTCAAAATACGGCTTTCAAGAAAAAGACCAGATTGTTTTACATGTCGGGCATGGAAACAGGGCTCGTAATGCAGCCATTTTGGCGAGATTGATTGAATTTGGATTTACTGTGATTTTGGTTTTCAGTACGACGACTCCCACCGATGCTGGTCTCCTTGCTGACCTAAGGAATTCGGGAGTTAATGTGTTCGACGAGTATATCGACGATATCCAGGACTTCTACAAAATGGCTGATTGTTATGTATTTCCTGTTTCTTGCTCATCTTCCGCGATCGATATCCCGTTATCTGTTTTAGAAGCGATGGCATGTAATTTACCGGTCGTTACAACCCGCTTCGGAGGTCTCCCAGCATGGTTCGAACCCGGAAAGGGTATCTATTATGGGAGCACTGATGAAGAGATTCTTCGTTTGGTAAAGGAGGCCATGAAAGAAAATGACTGCAAGACGCTAGAAAAGGTTTCCTGTTTCTCTTGGGAAAATATGGCCGCGACCATATTGGAAAAATTTCAGGAAGATCGTATTCAGAATGAGATCAAAAAAAACCATGATTGACGGGAACCATACGAAAAAAGTGTAGTTGGAGACGGATATACCAAAATTCGACTCTTGCTCTCATATCATAACTTCAGTAAGGAGGAATCTAAAATGAAACACTTTCGTCGAGTTCTCTACTCTTTATTTGCTTTGACATTTATTCTTCTTTTTCTTCCCTCGGCCCCATCTGTTCATGCGGACACATCATGGCGATGGGCGCAGGTCGACAATGGTATACCTTCTTTTGCGTATCGTTCCGGCGCAATGATGATACAAAAAGACAAGATCACAGCCATCAGCGAGATATATGGAAGTTTATTATTTGAAGGCGATAAATGGAGCGTCAATACGGAACAGTCAACATTCCCAAGATCTGACTATATAGGTAACATGTTCCTGGACAGCCGGGGAATTGTTTATGTCGGTGGGGTCAGGGCTGATTATAACGGCTTAAACACCCCCTACTCATATATATTTGAGAGTTCAGATGGTTTGAACTTTAGTCCAGTTCAACCATTCATAGACATTAATGGCGGCGGCTTTATCTGGAATTTCACCGAAGACAAGTATGGAAACGTTTGGGCCGGTGAAAACACCTCTCACACCACCGCAACGGGTGCCCATTTATGGCGAAGGCGACCAAATGGAGTTTGGACCAATGTAGCCAATTGGCCCAATCCCGAAAATCATATCCATGACGTTTATTATGATCCCTACCGCGATGCTCTGTACGTAGCAATTGGTGATTTGGATCATGGGTTGTTGAAACTTCCCGCGAACAAAATCAACAGCGATGGTATTTCCGCGAGTGATTTTTCGTTCATTACACCAAGTTTTCCAGATGGAACGCCGCTTGAGGTTTCTGCGATCACGTCAGATGCTGATTACTTATATGTAGGCATGGATATACATAGAGACGCCGGAACCAAGACTCGTGCACTTGTCAGGATCACGGATGACAATATTACTCAAACGCTCGATGTCGTTTATCCGTTGGTGGGATGCACGGTCTGGCGATGGGCCGACGTGGATGATGCCGGCAATATCATCTTTAGCGGCACGGGTATAAATGAATTTGACTGTACCGATAACTATGTAAACCAAATCCTGGTGTCAGACGATCATGGAACGAGTTGGACAATGGTCAAGGATTTTGGTAGCAGTTCCACATCCAGAGGTATGGAGTATACGGGGCTGGCCTCTCATTATGCCACTAACTGGAGCGGATTATATGGAGATGGCAATGGTTGGGGTGGAGCGTCCATGAGAGCCATTATCGGCAGGGTTATCCCTACCGAATCCACATTCTATGTGGATGAAACAAATGGAACCGATTGGACCAATTTCGGCCTTTCCCCTTCACAGCCTATAAAGACATTAGATTATCTGGAATTGTTGGATATCCAGCCCGGCGATTCTGTCCAGTTTTTGGGAAATAACACCTACACGGATCCTTTAATGGTTGGTTGGAGCGGAGATGACACATCTAGTATTTCACTACGAGGTAACACCACTACCGTACTTGCCGGTGGAAACGTGAGCCATCCTCCGGCGGTCGCAGAAACGTTTGAATCTGCACCCGATGCCTGGAATTTTTACCTGAATCCAACCGGTGGCTCTATTACCGCAGACACCTCCATTGTTCACGGCGGTAGCCAGTCCGCAAAAATCGTTAAAACTGCTTCGGATGAGACGATAGTTTCTATGCGACTAAAAAATGTGCCGCTTACCGATGTCCATGAGGGAGATACATTATATGTTGACTACTGGGTATATTACCCAGATGACCAAACATCGGATACGGACATAACCATGCTACGAATTTGGGACAACTCATTTTACGAAGCAGTGTTGAGACGCTACTATCAAAGTGGCAACAATCTGCTGAATGAAATGGTATTCAATATTCCATCATGGAGCTCCTGGAAGATCCCGGCCAGGCACAGCCTCACCAGTGGAACCTGGCACAATATCCACATTGAGGATTTCCTTCATTCGGAAAATGGTCAATTCAAGCTATATGTGGATGGCGCTCTTTGGCTGAATGTGAACGGGCTTAAAACGATCACTGGCGGTAATAGATTAGACGCAATATACTTCTATAATTTCGAAGATCCAATAACT
>Ga0316624_10000371_pt1 | contig 14858 bp, 11 predicted proteins | sample OWC_Aug_N3_C1_D5_FD_207657 | JGI IMG/M metagenome (GOLD analysis project Ga0316624, IMG submission 207657) | Wetland soil microbial communities from Old Woman Creek delta, Ohio, United States - OWC_Aug_N3_C1_D5_A | ecosystem: Environmental > Terrestrial > Soil > Wetlands | place: USA: Ohio... | reverse complement strand
CGCGGCCTCAACCGCACCGCACCGCTCGCGTTCGGCCATCCCGGCCTGGGCACGACGGCCGCACGCATCGGGCCGCGACTCACGATCCAGAACGACATCGGCACAACCGACGCCCATGTGCTTGTCATCCACGTCGAAGCTGGCGCCGTATCGATCATCTATACCGACGTGCATCGGGAACGCTCCAAATTCTTCATGTCACTGTTCGATGGCCAAGGCGTCGAATGGAGCTCCATCGCCGAACACGAGGCGGGCGGGATCGGCGACGACGACTTTTTCTATCTTGTAAGCGGCCGTTACACGACGGACGACACCGCGAAGTTGGAAGACTTCCTGGAGTTCCTCGGCTCGCGGATCGTCTTCATCATCGACTGGAACAAAGCGCGCAAGGCGCTTCAAATCTTCGTCGGCCGGAAGGCGGCGATCGAGCTGCTGACCTGGGCCGCGGAGCACGACCTCGGGCATCGGGCGTTCCTCGAGCTCGGCGGCGCCGATTTGGTTTTCGAGGCCGTGCGTCGCTCCGCCTCCGGACGCATTCCTTACGGCGCGCGTCTCGATCAGGCGCTCGGCGCGGTCGAATGCGCGGCCTTCTTGCGCGGCGTACTGCAGGGTGCGAGCCAGGGGCTCGCGGCGGGGCGCACAGCCCGGCTGATCCGCGACGAGATCCAGACTGATCTTTCGGATCGCTTCGAGACCGCGGAGAGCGCGGTTCTGATGGTCCTCGTCCGCCATCTCGGGCTTTCCCGCACGCTGTCGCAAGCGATCGCCGATGCGTTGGCCACTCCGGATTCCTTTGCCCATGCCGACCGGCGCGCCTTGGCAATGCGATCGAAGCAGATGGAGGAAAAGGCGGATCGCTTGACCGTCTACGCCCGCGAGATCGCTCAGCGCGTTCGGGAGGGCGGCATGCTCCGCACCGTGATTGACGAGGTCGAGAACACGGCCGATACGCTCGACGAATGTGCTTTCCTGCTGGGCATCCTGCCGGACTCGGCGGCCGCGGCCATGACGGCCGCGCCCTTCACCGAACTTTCCGAAATCGTGACGGAAAGCGTCGGTCATCTCGTTCGGGCGGCGGAAGCGGCATCCCGCCTTCCAGAAGGCCAGCGCGCGGACGCTGCGGAAGCGCTGCAGTCTATCGACGCAGTCGTCAACGCGGAAAAGCAGGCCGACGACGTCTCACGCAATGCCTTTGGTACGCTCACCGCGAATCCGTGCAGCGATGCAAGGATCCTCATGCTCGGCCTCGAAATCGCGCGCACGCTGGAAACGGCCACGGATCACCTGTCGCATTCGGCGCTCTCGCTGCGCGACCGTGTTCTGGAGGAGCTGTCGGCATGAGCGGCTACGCTCCACTATTCATCGGCACCGCCAATATGTCGCCCGAGGTCACGGCGGATGGCGCCGGCTCCAAGGCGGCGGAGCTGTGGCGGATGAGCAAGCTCGGCCTCGCCGTCCCGGCCGCCTTCGTCTTGCCGACCGCGCTGTGCGGCCCGGTCAATCGCGGCGACGCCGGGGCATTGCGCGCGTTGGACCAAGGCTTGGGCGCCGGCATCGCGCAGCTGGAAGCGGCGACCGGCCGCGGCTTCGGCGGCGCTCGCGCGCCGCTGCTCGTTTCCGTGCGCTCCGGCGCAGCGCGATCCATGCCGGGCATGCTCCAAACCGTGCTCAACGTCGGCCTCAACAGCGAAAGCGTTCGCGGCTTGATCCGCCTGACCGGCAACCCGCGTCTCGCCTGGGACAGCTATCGCCGCTTCGTGCAGGGCTATGCCGAGGTCATAGATGGCGTGCCCGCGGCGGCGTTCGAAGAACGCTCGGCGCGCATGATCGAGGCAGAGGGCGTCGCCGGCGAGGGCGAGCTCGATTCCGAGGCGCTTGAACGCTTGACGCATGATTTTCTCGCCGTTGCGTCCGACGCGGCAGGACATCCGGTTCCGGAGGATCCGATGTTGCAGCTGGCGGCCGCCGCGCGAGCCGTCTTCCGCTCCTGGGACAGCGCACGTGCGATCGAGTATCGGCGACTCAATGCGCTCCAGGATCTCAGCGGCACGGCCGTGACCGTACAGGCCATGGTCTTCGGCAACTCCGGCGGCAAGTCCGGAGCAGGCGTTGCTTTTTCGCGCAACCCGGCAACCGGGACCAAGGAGCTCTATGTCGACTTCCTGTTCGATGCCCAGGGCGAAGACGTCGTCTCGGGCCGGCGCATGCCGGGAAACGTGGACTTGCTGGCCGCCCGCCTGCCGCCCGTGGCGAAGGAGCTCGCCGACGGGGCGAGCCTGCTCGAGCGCAAACTTCGCGACATGCAGGACATCGAATTTACCGTGGAGAACGGCAAGCTGTTTTTCTTGCAGACGCGGCCGGCAAAGCGGACGCCACGCGCGGCGCTGCGTGTCCTGATCGACTTCGTTCGCGAGGGCTTGCTCGATCCGCAAACGGCGCTAGCGCGGGCCGCATATATCGACCTCGAGCACGCTTATGTAAGCCGCTTCGCCGAGAGGGGCACATCCATTGCAACCGCCATTTCCGCGTCGCCGGGGGTCGCCACCGGCCGCGTCGCCTTCGACAGCGTGCGCGCGAAGGAGCTTGCGGCACGCGGCGAGCCGGTCATTCTCGTGCGGCACGACACGTCGACCGAGGATGTGGGAGGTTTCGCCGCCGCCGCCGGCATTCTCACGGCCGTCGGCGGCCGGACGGCCCATGCGGCGGTGGTGGCGCGCCAAATGGGCAAGGTGTGTCTCGTCGGCTGCCGCGACTTGCGGATTCATGAGAATCAACGCCAGGCCGATATCGCCGGGAACCGAATCGGCGAGGGCGACTGGCTTTCCCTCGACGGGGAAAGCGGGGAGGTCCTGCTCGGACGGCTCGACATCGTCATGCATCCGCCAAGCGACGAATTATCAGAGATCGCCACATGGCGTCACTTGGCGGCTCTTGTCCCGGTGACCGTCTCCCCTGATGCGCCCGCGTCAAGGACGGGCTAGCGAACGTCGTGCATGGGATAGCATTCGACGGCAACGAAAAGATGCGTACCAAATCATTGTGAGAGTGCTTCGCATCACAAATAAATCTTAGACCCTGTTACCGCGACGCCCGTCGACCTATGTATGTGTGGAGCGGGGATCCACAGCCACAGTTAATGGAGGTTAACGTGAGACGTTTTCTGTTCGGTATCGTGGCATCGGCCGCGCTACTCGGTGCCGCATCCGGATCGGCATTCGCCGCCGATCAATACCCGATGTGCAAGTCGAAGTCCGATGACAACTGCATGCAATCGGGCGCCGTGATGAAGATGGAACATAAGGTGAAAGCCATGGGCCCAAAGGTCGGCCACAAGGCCGGCAAAATGGGCCGCGAGATTAAAATGAAGATGGAGCCTGCCGCGGCGAAAACGGGCGGAGCCGCCGGTGCCATTCCGCACGGCTGCAGCCCGGCGACGACACCCTGCCAGTAACTGCCCACGCCTCGTTTAGACGTTACAAGAGCCCCGCTCCGGCGGGGCTCTTCGTTTTCGGGGCGGACCTACCAGCGCAATATCAGCTTGTCGCCCCGCATTTCGTGCTCCGCGAATCGCGAGAGAACGCTCATGCCGAGCAGGGAGACCGGCATCGGCGACACCATCACGGTGGCGCGAACGTCGTGCAGACTGAACGAGTTCACGCGGAACTCGCGCAACGTGACCGGCGCACCGAGCGCGATTCCATTCGCCGTCTGGTATCGCTCCGTGTAGCTCAGACGATGGGTGTCGATTCCGAGGCGCGCGGCGTCCGCGCTGGACAGCACGAGCGAACTCGCCCCGGTATCGACGAGCAGATCCATGTCTTCGCCGTCGATCACGGCCTTCACCATAAAATGGCCGTTTCGATCGGCGCGTACGGTGACTTCACCGCTGCCGGAGTCGTCCGTCTCTGCCGGCTCGGCGGGCGGCGAAAGAGTCTGGTCCGCGATCTGCGCCTGGTGCGGCGCGGTCGCGCCGGCGCCCAAGATCCAATGCACCGCCGCGGCGGCCAGCGCCAAAATCGCGACGAAGCGCGCCGCCGGCCACAGCAATCCGCTGCCCCAGCCGCCCCGCTCTTCACCGCCCTCGAAATCCGCGTGGCCCATATCCCGCCCGAAATCCAGACCCGCGCGCCGGAAGGTCGGAACCCGGCGCATGAGATGAATTGTCGCAGCAATTGGATAAGGCCCTGTTAATGGATGCAATTTTAGATATCGGCCCGCCGCCTCGCGTGGCCCGCGGCGCGCCCCCCACAGGCAATCCGAAAGCACAGGCACGCGAGCCCCAAAATATGCGCCCCGGATAAAGCAATTTTAACGCAAGAAGCCGAGACTTGGTGCCGACTGGATCCGACTCGCGTAAACAGTTCGGCAGGCTCCGCGGTGGCATTGGCAATCTTTGTTCTCGGCGTTTCGATCGCGCTTCAGTTCGCGGCGGCGATTTACGCGGTGTCCCTTATCCGCGTCACCGGGCATCGCATTGCCTGGCTCATGCTGGCGGCCGCGATGGTTATGATGGCCATCCGGCGAATCCTGGTTCTAGCCGACATCGTCTACCTCGAGATCGACTTCGACGTCGACGCGGAGTTCGTCGCGCTGGGAACGTCGATGCTCTTGGCGGCCGGCATGGCATCGATTCGTCCATTCTTCCATTCGGTCCGCCGCAAACAGGATGCGCTCGCGGCGAGCGAAATGGCACTCGCGGAGGCGCAATCGATCGCCCATGTCGGGAGCTGGGAATGGAACGTCCGGACCGACGAAGTTTGGTGGTCGGACGAGCACTATCGAATATTCGGCCTGAAGCCAGGCTCGGTGCCAGCATCGTATTCCCTTTTCGTGAGCGGCGTCCATCCGGACGACAAGGAACGCGTCCTCACGGGGCTGGAATCCGCGCGCGCGGAGCGAAGGCTTTACGATCTCGAATTCCGGATTCTGCGGCCGGACGGCGGCGAACGCGAGGTTCGCACGCGCGGCGGGATGATCTACGACAAAGACGGAATGCCGGTCCGCATGCGCGGCACGATTCAAGACATCACGTCCAGCAAGCTCGTGGAGGAGGAGCTTCGCCGCAGCGAAGCGCGCTTCCGCGCCCTCATCGAGAATGCCCGCGACATCATCCTTCTCATCGCGGCGGACGCGACAATTCTGTTCGCGAGTCCCTCGGTCGAGCGCGTCATGGGATTCAAACCGTGGGAGCTGGTCGGCCACAAGGGCTTCGATCGTGTTCATCCCGACGATGGCGCCCTGTTGCGCGAACTTCACGGACGCATCAACGCCATTCCCGACCATGTCGAGCGGATCGATCTCCGATTCCGCCATGCCGACGGGTCGTGGCATGTGCTGGATTCGATCGTCTGCAATCTCCTCCACGACCCGGCGGTCGGCGCCATCGTCATCAACGCCCGAGACATCACCGACCGCATCGCCATGGAGGACCAGCTTCGCCAAGCGCAAAAGATGCAGGCCGTCGGCCAGCTCACCGGCGGCATCGCGCATGATTTCAACAATCTGCTCTCCGTCGTGCTCGGCAATCTCGAGGTTCTTTCGGAGCGCGTGGCGCACGACCCCGCGCTGCTGGCGTTGGCCCGTCCGGCCGCCACCGCGGCGGAACGAGGCGCTATTCTGACCGAGCGGCTGCTCGCCTTCTCGCGCCGGCAGGCGCTGCAGCCGCGAGTCGTGAGGCTGAACGAGTTCATAACCGGCATGGCCGAGCGGGTGCAGCGCACCGTCGGCGATGCGGTCGAGGTCGAGATCATCACGGCGGCGGGGCTGTGGCCGTGCGAAGTCGATCCGACTCAACTCGAAAATGCGATCCTCAATCTCGCCATCAATGCGCGCAACGCGATGCCGGGCGGCGGCAAGCTGACGATCGAGGCGGCCAATGCAAGGCTGGACGACGATTACGCGGCGGCTCAGGCCGACGTTCTTCCCGGCCACTACGTTTCGCTGAGCGTCACCGACGATGGAAAGGGAATGTCGGCGAAGGTCTTGAAACACGCCTTCGAGCCCTTCTTCACGACGGCCGAGGTCGGCAAGGGATCGGGACTGGGCTTGAGCATGGTCTACGGCTTCGTCAAACAATCGGGCGGGCACGTCACGATCTACAGCGAGGAGCGCTGCGGAACCACCGTGCGCATGTACCTGCCCCGCTTGCGGGCGGCGACGGCATCCGCCGCGCCCGGTCAATTGCCCCAACCGGACTACATGGCCCGCGGGGAGACGGTTCTCGTCGTCGAGGACGATGTCGAGGTGCGTTCGCTTGCCGTCGCTCTCCTCGCCGATCTCGGCTACGGCGTCTTGGAAGCCGGACACGGTCAGGCCGCGCTCGATCTCCTGACGGAAAATCCGCGCATCAATCTATTGCTGACGGATATGGTGCTGCCCGGGGAAATCTCCGGGGGCGTGCTGGCCGCCAAAGCGCGAAAGATCCAGCCCGGCATCCGCGTCATCTACATGTCGGGATACACCGAGAACGCGATCAATCGGCTCGGCGAAATGCAAGATGGCGCCATCGCGCTGCAAAAGCCGTTCCGGCGGGCCGAGCTTGCGCACAAATTGCGCCAGGCGCTCGACCCGGATCACCGGTCGTAAACGCCCCGGAACCTAGGCGGGGGCGAAATCGCAAAGGCGCACCGGCTGGCGCCGCCGTCCCCAAGCGCCAGGGCTCTCCTCGAACACGCCCGCACAAACGGCGCCGCAACTGCGGCAGCGGCCGTCTGCAGCCAAGTTCCAGCGGCCGAGCTCGTACCAATCGCGTTCGATCAGCAGCCCGCCGCACCCGTGGCAATACGTGCTCGCGCCGGCGGGATCATGGACATTCCCCGTGTATACGTAGCGCAGGCCGTTCTTGACGGCTATCGCGCGGGCGCGGGCCAAGGTCGCCGGCGGTGTCGCCGTCTTGTCCAGCATCTTCCAATCGGGATGGAATGCGGAAAAATGCAGCGGCACGTCGGGCCCGAGATTTTCCGCGATCCATTGCGTTTCGGCCTCGATTTCCGCTTCGCTGTCGTTCTCGCCCGGAATGAGCAAAGTCGTGATCTCGAACCAGACGTTCGTTTCGCGCTTCAGATAGACGAGCGTCTCCAGCACGGCGGCGAGCTCGCCGTTGCAGACTTTCCGGTAAAAATCCTCGGAAAACGCCTTGAGGTCGACATTGGCGGCGTCCATGTGGCGATAGAATTCCGCCCGCGGCTCGGGGCAAACGTAACCCGCGGTAACGGCCACCGTCTTGATCCCGCGTTCGCGGCAAGCGTCGGCGACGTCGATCGCGTATTCGTGGAAGATGACCGGGTCGTTGTAGGTGAAGGCCACGGAGCGGCAGCCGAGCCGCGCGGCGGCGGCGGCAATGGCCCCGGGCGTCGCACTGTCGTTGAGCCGGTCCACTTCCCGCGACTTGCTGATGTCCCAATTCTGGCAAAATTTGCAGGTCAAATTGCAGCCGGCCGTGCCGAAGGAGAGGATCGGCGTTCCCGGGAGGAAATGATTGAGCGGCTTCTTCTCGACCGGATCGATGCAGAAGCCGCTGGAGCGGCCGTAGGTGGTGAGGACCACTTGGCCGCCCTTGCGGGCGCGCACGAAGCACAGGCCCCTCTGCCCTTCGTTCAGTTTGCATTCGCGCGGGCAAATGTCGCACTGGATGCGCCCATCCTCGAGGGCGTGCCAATGCCGTCCCGCGACCACTTCGGGGCCGGAACCGATATCGTCGGCAGTGTGCGTCATGGATCCCGTCATTGCAGCCCGCTCTCGCGGCCGATGGGCACGCGCGGGCGCTTCGGATGCAAATAGGCACAAAAAATGTATGGTTCAATGCCTTTACACGCTGAAGCGCCAGCCCCAAGTGTGAAACTCGGTTTCGCGGGTTACGACGGGGACGGACAACGTCATGGCAGGGATGCGGCCGACCGCGGTAGCAGGATATTTTTACCCTGCCAATCCAATCGAGCTCGAACGGACCGTGAGCGGCCTGCTCGGCGCGGCCGGAGTGCCCGCCGACGAGCCCGCCCCGAAAGCCATCATCGTTCCTCACGCCGGCTATATCTACTCCGGGCCCGTCGCGGCAACCGCCTACGCGCGGCTCGCTTCCGCCAAGGGACGGATTGCGCGCGTCGTTCTGATCGGGCCGGCGCATCGGGTCGCGCTGCGCGGCGTCGCGGTGCCGACGGCGGAGGCCTTTGACACGCCGCTCGGTCCAGTCCCGGTCGATCGCCAGGCGATCGCAAGCCTTGCCGCCCTTTCCCAGGTCACGGCCTCGGACGAAGCCCATGCGGGCGAGCACAGCCTCGAGGTGCATTTGCCGTTCCTCAAGGCGATGCTCGGCGACTTCGCCATTGTGCCGTTGGTGGCCGGAGCGGCGAGCGCGGACGAGGTGGCCCAAGTCCTCGACCTGCTTTGGGGCGGGCCGGAAACGCTGATCGTCATCTCCTCCGACCTGTCCCATTACCTCGATTACCAAAGCGCGCGGCGGATCGACGCCGCGACCACCCAAGCGATCGAGCGGCTTCGGCCCGGCGACATCGGGCGCGACCAGGCTTGCGGCCGGATTCCGATCACCGGGCTTCTCGAAGTGGCGCGCCGCCGAGGCCTCGCCTGCCGGACCGTGGATCTGCGAAATTCCGGCGATACGGCGGGAAATAAGGATCGCGTGGTCGGCTACGGAAGCTATCTTTTCTTCGAGCAAGCGCCGCCCGAACAATTGCGCGAACGTCATGGCAAGACCCTGATCGAGGTCGCCAAAGCGTCCATCACCCACGGGCTGGAACAAGGACGCCCCCTCGCCGTCGCGATTCCGGAATTCTCACCGGAATTGCGGAACAACGGAGCCTGCTTCGTGACGCTCAAGATGCAAAAGCAGCTGCGCGGCTGCGTCGGTTCGCCGCAAGCTTGGCGCCCCCTCATCGAGGACGTGACCGAAAACGCGTTTCGCGCCGCCTTCGCCGACAGCCGATTCGCGCCGCTGACCGCGGACGAATGGCCGGCCGTCGACCTCTCTATTTCCGTGCTCACGGCGCCGATTCCGATCGCCTGCGCCTCGGAATCGGAACTGGTGCAGGCCCTGCGCCCGCGCATCGATGGCGTCATTCTTGCCGACGAGAATCGGCGCGGCTTGTTCCTTCCCGCGGTCTGGGAGCAGATTTCCAATCCCCTCGACTTCGTGCGCCAGCTCAAGCGCAAGGCGGGGCTGCCGCCCGAGCATTGGACGCCCAATACGCACGCGTTCCGGTTCACCGCTCTCTCGATTTCCCAAACCGACTGAAGGCCGGTAAGCTTACGCGGCACGCCGCCGGACCCACCGCGCGGTCGCGGAGGCGGGATTGGGCGCAATCGACAAGACGCTGCTGGATACGATCGTGGCTCTCGCCGACCGGGCGGGCGCGGTGATCCTCGAGCATTATGAGAAAGGCGCCGCGGCGCGCACCAAAGCCGACAAATCCCCCGTTACGGACGCGGACGAAGCGGCGGAGGCGGTGATCCTGCCCGAGCTTCAATCGCTCCTCCCCGGCGTGCCCGTGATCGCCGAAGAGGCGGTCGCCCGCGGCGGTACACCGCAAATACCCGAGGGCCGCTTCTGGCTCGTCGATCCGCTCGACGGAACGCGCGAGTATTTGAAACGGAACGGCGAGTTCACGGTCAACATCGCTCTGGTCGAAAGGGAAACGCCGCTCCTCGGCGTCGTTCACGCGCCGGCGCTCGGGCTGACGTTTGCGGCCTGCGGACCGGGCACGGCTATAAGAAGGACGGACGGAAATGATTTTCGTCCGATCTTCGCGCGAAAAACGCCAAGCGAAGGGGCCGTGGTGGTGGCCAGCCGCTCCCACGCCGAACCGGCCAGGCTCGAAACGTTTCTGTCCGGCACCAAGGTGGCGGGGCTGAAACAGGCGGGCAGCGCGCTCAAATTCGGCCTCATCGCCAGCGGCGAGGCGGATCTGTATCCCCGTCTCGGACGCACGATGGAATGGGATACGGCGGCGGGCCATGCCGTCGTGCTGGCGGCCGGCGGCAGCGTCGAAACCTTGGACGGGAAGCCGCTGCGGTATGGCAAGAAGGGTTTCGAGAATCCCGATTTCGTGGCGCGCGGCCGCCGTTAGACGGGCGTTTCGGCGGTATGGCAGTAGCGGCTTGACGCTTGCGGCCGGCAGGCGCAGAGTTTTTTCGATGGCCGCAATCTGGGCCAGGCAAGGACAATTTGGAACCACTGCGATTGGCCGCGCTTACGGCCAAAGTTGAGCCGCCGCATTCCATGCGGTGACACGCGCGGACGGTCACGACCGCGGATGGCCGACCGGCACAACAATCGAGCGAAGAAAGAGCCGCCTGCAACGGGCGGCTCTTTTACATTTGCCTCATGGGCGATGGCTGCCGGTGCCGGCCACTTCTTTGCCCGATTGTTTGCCCGATTGGCGCCGGCTTTCCGATAAACTCCGGCGGCTCCAATTTTTATTTGATCGAACCGATGCGCCCGCCCGAAAAGTTAATCGTCCGCCCCAACGCGGAAACCGTCGCGCGGGCCGCGGCATTTATCCGCGAAGGCCGGCTGGTCGGGATTCCGACGGAAACCGTTTACGGCCTGGCGGCCGATGCGACCAACGACACGGCCGTTGCATCTTTATTCGCGGCGAAGGGCCGGCCGCGGTTCAATCCCCTGATCATCCACGTCCCCGATTTCGGCGCGGCGGAGGCCGTCGGCAGCTTCGACGATCGCGGGCGCGCCCTCGCCCGCCGCTTCTGGCCGGGTCCGCTCACGCTTGTGGTGCCGCGGCGCGCGGATTGCGCCGTCTCGCTCCTCGCCTGCGCCGGGCTTTCGACCATCGCGGTGCGCGTCCCAAACCACGACGTCACACTCGCCCTGCTCGCCGCGGCGGCACGGCCAATCGCGGCGCCCAGCGCCAACCCGTCCGGGACCGTCAGCCCGACCACCGCTGCCCATGTCGCCGCCTCGATGGGCGACAAGGTGGCCATGATCCTCGACGGCGGCCCGTGCCGCATCGGCGTCGAATCGACGGTGCTGGATCTTTCCGAGGGCGAAGCTTGCGTGCTGCGGCCGGGAGCCGTTTCAGGGGACGAAATCGCGGCGGTGATCGGACCGCTTGGCACGGCTCCAGCCGGCGGCGAAGCCAGGCCGCGCTCGCCGGGCTTGGCCTTGCGCCATTACGCGCCGTCGATCCCACTGCGCCTCAACGCCACGGGAAAGCCCGTGCGCGAGCGGGAGGCGCTGCTGGCCTTCGGAGCGCGCCCTCCGGCAGGCTATGCCGCCATGAAGAACCTAAGCCCCTCCGGCGACGTGCAGGAAGCAGCCGCCAATCTTTTTGCCATGTTGCGCACGCTCGACCGCGCCGGCTTCGGCGGCATCGCAGTGATGCCGATCCCGGAGACCGGATTGGGCGCGGCGATCAACGACCGGCTACGCCGCGCCGTTAGCAACGAGCTTGAGGCGGCGGAAAACGCGGCCCACATGGAACATCGATCGCATCCTACGGGCTGAAAGATGGCGAAACTCACCGCCGCCACAGACGATTTGAGCGGGGCGCTCGCCCGGATTCGCGACGCCGTCGGGCCAAAGGGCGTCGTCGGCGCGGACGACGCGGCTCCCTATCTCGAAGATCAACGCCGGCTGTATCGCGGCCGCGCCGCGCTGATCGTCCGTCCCGCGTCGGTCGGCGAGGTTGCCGAGGTCGTGCGGCTCTGCGCCGCCGCGAATATCCCGATCGTGCCGCAAGGCGGGAACACCGGGCTGGTGGGCGGCTCAGTGCCTTTCGAGCACGGCGGCGAGATCGTGCTCGGCCTGGGCCGCCTGAACCGCGTCCGGGAGATCGATCCTCTCAACGATACGATGACCGTCGAGGCCGGCTGCATCCTCGCCGACGTCCAACAAGCCGCCGCCGCCGCCGACCGCCTGTTTCCCCTGACCATGGCCTCCGAAGGAAGCTGCCAGATCGGCGGCGCGCTCTCGACCAACGCTGGCGGGACCGCCGTGCTTCGTTACGGGACCGCGCGCGACCTGGTCCTCGGCCTCGAGGTGGTGATGGCCGACGGCCGCGTCCTCGACCTCCTTTCCCGGCTCCGCAAGGACAACACCGGCTACGATCTGAAACAGCTATTTCTCGGCGCCGAAGGCACGCTGGGGATCATCACCGCGGCGGTTCTGAAATTGTTTCCGCGCCCGCGCGAGACGGCCACCGCGATGGTGGCGTTGCGCGATCTCAAAGCGGCGCCTGAGCTTCTTGCCCGGCTCCGGGCCGCCTCAGGCGAGACGCTGACCGCGTTCGAACTTCTCTCCGGCTTCGCCCTCGATCTCGTCTTGCGCCATGTCTCCGGCACCGCCAATCCGCTCTCCCGCCGCTTCGAGCAGCTCGTCCTGGTCGAGCTTGCCAGCGCCGACGACAGCGCCGGCCTGGCTCAGCGCCTCGAGCGGCTGCTCGCCGAAGCGGCCGAGGCGGGCCTCGTCTCAGACGCCGCGCTCGCCCGAAGCGAGGCCCAGCGCGCTTCGCTCTGGCGCCTGCGGGAGGCAATTCCCGAGGCCCAGACGCGCGAAGGCGCCAGCATCAAGCACGACGTCGCGGTGGCGGTTTCGGCGGTGCCGGCATTCATCGAACGCGCGACGCACGCCGTCGAGGCCGAGCTTCCGGGCGTTCGCGTCGTCGCCTTCGGTCACGCCGGCGACGGCAATATCCATTTCAACCTGAGCCTGCCGGAAGGCGCGGATGGCAGCGCCTTTCTGGCGCGCTGGGCTCATTTCAACCGGATCGTCCACGATGTCGTGGCGGCGATGGGCGGCACCATCAGCGCCGAGCACGGCATCGGCCGCCTCAAGCGCGACGAGTTCGCCCGCACCGCCTCGCCGCTCGAAATCGAAACCATGCGCCGGCTCAAGGCGGCGCTCGACCCGCTCGGCATTCTCAATCCGGGAAAGGTCCTCTGAGCGCCGCTCTCATCGGACTCGCATCGCCGAAAAAAATCTGTATATGATCGCCGCCATCGGGGACGAGTTGGCGGCGGCGCGGGGCCGACGCCAAAAACGAAACAGGGTTACGTTTTTTCTTGCAATCCCGCCGCGGATACCCGAAATAACGCGGCGTTGCACGGCGGCTTGCCGCACGGCGTTTTGACCTGGGAGGGGGAGTTGGCAACAAACGTCTCTTTTTTGGGTCCGGTTGCCCGGGCGAAATCTCGAAAGTCCGAAACGAAACGGCTAAGCCAGCCCGTCGTGACTTTGTCACAGACCTCGGCTGCGCCGGAGCGCATCGAGACCGCAACGGCGAAGGACTATTTCGTCGAGCGTAACGGCCTGCGTTACGCCGGCACGCATCTCCTGATCGATCTCTGGAAGGCTCGCGGCCTCGACAATCTCGAGCTCGTCGAGCAGGCATTGCGCACGGCGGTCGCCGCCTGCGGCGCCACGCTCCTGAACATCCACCTTCATCACTTTTCGCCGAATGGCGGGATTTCGGGCGTGGCCGTGCTGGCGGAATCCCATATCTCCATCCACACCTGGCCGGAGCGGGAATTCGCGGCGATCGATATCTTCATGTGCGGCTCCTGCGACCCCTACAAGGCGATTCCCGTCCTGCGGCAGATGCTGGCGACCGATTCGATCCAGCTGAACGAGCAGAGGCGGGGCCTCATGCCGTGAGCTGGTTTACAGAGCAACTCCACGCCAATTACCAGCTCCGGCTCCTCGTAACTCAGACCCTCTTCCAGGAAAAGACCGCCCACCAGGACCTTGTCATCTTCGAGAATCCGGTCATGGGCCGGATTCTCGCCCTGGACGGCGTCATCCAAACCACCGAGGGCGACGAGTTCATCTATCACGAGATGCTGGCGCATGTGCCGATCCTGGCCCACGGCCAGGCGAAGCGCGTTCTCGTGGTGGGGGGCGGAGACGGCGGGATGCTGAGGCGCGTCCTCCAGCATCGCGGTGTCGAGCAGGCCACCTTGGTCGAGATCGACCCCGGCGTGATCGACCTTTGCCGCAAGTACCTTCCCTCGATCGGGGAAAACGTCTTCGACGCGCCGCGCGCCCGCGTGGTCATCGCGGACGGCGCCAAATACATGGCCGAGACCGAGGACAAATACGACGTGGTGATCGTCGATTCGACCGACCCGATCGGGCCGGGCGAGGTGCTGTTTTCCGCCGCCTTCTACGGCGACTGCAAGCGCTGCCTGAATGAGGGCGGCATCCTCGTCACCCAAAGCGGCGTCCCGTTCCTGCAGAAGACGGAACTCACCAATTCCTACCAGCGCCTCAAGCAGCATTTCGCCGACGCCAGCTTCTATCTGGCCCCGGTGCCGACCTACGCCGGTGGCTTCATGGCTTTCGGCTGGGCCAGCGACGACCCCGAGGCAAGGCGGCAGCCCGTCGCCGTGATCGCGGACCGATTCGCGAAATCGGGACTGAGCACCCGCTACTACAATGCCGACGTTCACGTCGCCGCGTTTGCCCTGCCCAATTACGTGCGGATCTTGATGGCCTAGCGGCGACCGCCGCCGGCCGCGACGCCCGCGTCACTTCGACTTGATTTCGACCTTCTTGGCGCCCGGCTTCGCGGCGTCCGGACGCTTGGGCGCGTGGACGGTCAAAACGCCGTTCTCGAAACTCGCCGAAACCTTGTCGGTGAGGACCGACTCGGGAAGCCGGAAGGAACGTTGGAACGAGCCGTAGCTGCGCTCCGCCATGTAATAATTCTTTTTCTTCTCCTCTTTTTCGGCCTTCTTCTCGCCCTTGATGGTGAGGAGATCGTCGGACACCGTGACCTGGACGTCTTTTTCGGTGATGCCGGGAAGTTCCGCCGTGACCGTGACTTCCTTGTCGGTCTCGGCGACGTCGACCTTCGGCATCAGGGAGGTCTCAAGGCCGAAAACCCGCTCCA
>Ga0316624_10000369_pt1 | contig 14876 bp, 11 predicted proteins | sample OWC_Aug_N3_C1_D5_FD_207657 | JGI IMG/M metagenome (GOLD analysis project Ga0316624, IMG submission 207657) | Wetland soil microbial communities from Old Woman Creek delta, Ohio, United States - OWC_Aug_N3_C1_D5_A | ecosystem: Environmental > Terrestrial > Soil > Wetlands | place: USA: Ohio... | reverse complement strand
GATCGAGGGCGCCAGCAACGGTGGCCTGCTCGTCGGCAACATGCTCACGCTCTACCCGACGCTGTTCGGCGCGATCGTCTGCCAGGTGCCGCTGCTCGACATGAAGCGTTACTCGCACCTGTCGGCCGGCGCCTCGTGGATGGAGGAGTACGGCGATCCCGACAAGCCGGAGGAGTGGAAGTTCCTCCGGACGTTCTCGCCGTACCAGAACGTGAAGCCGGGCGCGCACTACCCGCCGGTGCTCTTCATGACGACGACCAGGGACGACCGGGTGCACCCTGCGCACGCGCGCAAGATGATGGCGAAGATGAAGGACATGGGCTACGACGTGCGCTACTTCGAGAACACCGAGGGCGGGCACGGATCGGGTGCTGACAACAAGCAGTCGGCACACTTCATGGCTCTAACCTACACCTTCTTGAGGGAGAAGCTCTAGAGCAAGAGAGCGTCCAGGCTACCGGCTGTCGACGCGGTGTTGCCTGTCGTCCGATCGATCGACGGCGGTAGCCGCGAGCGTCGTCGGGCACAGCTCTCCCAAACGGCATTCCGCATCACCGGCCGGTGGATGGACGGGGCGTTCACCGAACGGTCGGTGTCGTTCGACCCGTGAAACGCTCGGCCGCGCAGCAGCGTGAACCCGATGTCCGTGCCTGTCCATGACATCAACCATGCACGGGTAAGTACTTGCAGCGATACGCTCTCGCCGGAAGCCGCTTCCTGTATTGGCAGGAGGAGGCGTCGCGAGTGTCGCTCTTTCACAGAAGGAGGGAGAGTATGAGTTGGATCATCTCGCTTGTCATAGGGGGAATCATCGGCTGGCTGGCAAGCATCATCATGAAGACGAATGCGCAGATGGGCATCATCGCCAACGTCATCGTCGGCGTGGTTGGCTCGTTGCTCGGGTTCTGGATCGCCGGGCTCCTCGGGTTGGCCGCCACCAGCGCGTTGGCGGGATACCTCATCGCGGTCATCGGCGCCGCAATCCTGATCTGGCTTCTCAAGGCCGTTGGTGTCTTCAAGTAACCGGTTCCGGATGGAGGTCTCACCATGAACGTGATCGAAGCGTTGCTCGGTAACCAGGCCGGGGGCGTCGTCGAACAGTTGGGCCAGCAGTTCGGGCTGGACGAGTCACAGACTTCCTCGGCGCTCACCTCTCTGCTGCCGGCGCTGGCCGCGGGCTTCCAGCGGAATGTGTCGAGCCAGAGCGGCCTGGACTCGCTCATCGGAGCGCTCAGCAGCGGGCAGCACGGCCAGTACCTCGACGATGTCCAGAGCCTCGGCAGGCCCGAAACCGTGGACGATGGAAACGGGATCCTGGGGCACGTCTTCGGCAGCAAACAAGTCAGCCGAGAGGTGGCGCAACGCGCATCGGCTCAGTCCGGCGTCGGGGCGGACATCCTCAAGCAAATGCTCCCCGTTGTCGCGAGCCTCGTCATGGGGGCCATGGCCAAGAAGCAGTTTGGCGGGGCTTCGGCGCAGCCGGGCCCGGCTCCTCAACTCGGCGGCCAGGGCGGGGGCGGCGGGCTGCTCGACATGCTCACGCCGATGCTCGATGCCGACCGCGACGGCTCGATGGTGAACGACGTCATCGGCATGATCGGGAAGTTCATGGGGGGACGCTGAGCCCGCCTCGCACATCCGGAGGGTTCTTCATCATGGCTCGACCCGTTCGCCTCGCACTCCTCGTCTGGGCCGTCGTCCTCAGCGTTCTTGTCGCGGGAGCGTGCGCCACCAACCCGGTCACCGGCAAGAAGCAGCTCTCGCTCGTGAGCGAGTCGCAGGAGATCGCGATGGGCCAGGAGGCCGACAAGGAGGTTGCCGCCTCGTACGGCCTCTATCCGGACGACGCCCTGCAGCAGTACATCCAGTCGCTGGGCACGCGCATCGCGTCGAAGACGGAGCGTCCCAACCTCCCCTGGACCTTCAGGGTGGTGGACGACTCTGCGGTCAACGCGTTTGCCACGCCCGGCGGCTTCGTCTACGTCACGCGCGGCATCATGCCGTACCTCAACTCCGAAGCGGAGCTCGCCACCATCCTCGGTCACGAGATCGGGCACGTGACGGCCCGCCACGCCGTCACCCAGATGAGCCAGCAGCAACTCGCGCAGATCGGTCTCATCGCGGGCTCGGTGCTGTCGTCGCAGGTGGCGCAGTTCGGGGGCCTCGCCCAGACCGGCCTCAGCGTGCTGTTCCTGAAGTTCAGCCGGTCCGACGAGTCCCAGTCCGATCAGCTTGGCCTCAGGTACATGATGAACGCGGGGTACGACCCGCGCGAGATCGTGAACGTCTTCAGGATGCTGCAGGGCGTCGGCCAGCTGGAAGGCGGCGGCCGATTGCCGCAGTGGCTCTCCAGCCACCCCGACCCCGAGAACCGCGAGGCGTGGGCCGAGCGCGCCGTCGCCTCGGTCGACCGCAGTTTGTCGGGGCTCGTCGTCAATCGCGAGGGATACATCCGCCGGCTGGACGGGATGGTGTTCGGCGAGAACCCGCGGGAGGGGTTTTTCGACGGGGCCCTCTTCCGCCACCCCGACATGGCGTTCCGGATGGCCTTCCCGTCCGGGTGGAAAGGGGTCAACCAGAAGCAGGCCGTCGGGGCACTGAGCCCCAACGAGGACGGCGCGGTCGTCCTGACCCTCGCGAACGCTCAAAGCGCACAGCAGGCGGCGCGGCAGTTCCTCTCGCAGCAGGGCGTCCAGGCGGGCCAATCCTGGCGCGACCAGATCGGCGGCTTCCGCGCCGCGTCGTACTCGTTCCAGGCGCAAGAGGAGCAGACCGTCATCCAGGGCCTCGCCGCGTTCGTCGAGTACGGCGGCCGCGTGTTCCAGATCCTCGGCTACACGCCGCAGCAGCGGTGGTCCGGCTACGAGCGGGCGATCACGCAGTCGATCCAGAGCTTCGCCCGCGAGACCGATCCGGCGGTGCTCAGCGTGCAGCCGCAGCGCGTGAGCCTCGTCCAGGTGAACCGCGCGTCCACGCTCGATTCGCTCGTCCGCCAGTACCCGTCCACGGTGTCACCGCAGGTCGTCGGCCTGATCAACAACCTCCAGGGCAACGGCACCCTTCCGGCCGGCGACATGTTCAAGCGCGTGGTCGGGGGGCGGCCCCGATAGGTGGCCGCAGCGCGATCGGGCGCTGGCGCGGCGTGCCGGCGCCTGGATCGTCCTTCTCACGCGGCCGGGAAGGCGACGAGGTGGACCAGTCTGCCGTCTACCGCGAGCGCCCCGCCGATCGTCTTCTTGTCGTCGATGCGCACGTCCTCCCCTAGCCCGATCGCTTTGAACCGTGCGACGGGGGCGGCCTGGACAGCCCTCAGGAACGTCCGCGGCTGCGGCCTGGCGTCGGAGGCCGGGCCCCCGGTGCTGTCGAGCGCGTCGAGGCCGTAGCTCTGCACGAGCTTCCGCATCGACTTGCGCCAGGTGGCCGGGCTGTCGAACAGGTCCATTCCCGCGACGATGCCGTTGATCGTGAAGATGGCGCCGGCCTGGCGCGGGGCCACGTCCAGCCGCTCCTGGAACTCCTCGAGGTGGCGGTGGGCCTTCTCATACATCGCGGCCGCTGCGCTCGTGACCGATCGGGCCTTCATCCGCGCCGCCTTGGCGTCGATGTCGAACCACACGTCTCCCTGGTCGGCGGCGCGCGTGCCGGTCGAGCGCAGCGAGTAGTTGACCTGCGCCAGCTTCGCGGCGCGGCCCTTGGCGTAGTGGGCCCGGCCGGCCGCGGCGAACTCGCGCGAGCGGCGGGCCCAGCGCCCGGCCTCCACGCACGAGACGGGGATGTGGAGCGTCTCCCGCGCCGGCACCAGGATCGAGAGGTTGACGATGCGGTTCTGCTTCGCGCCGACCAGTTCCTCGCCGTCGAGGATGAGGACCGGCTGCGGGGCGCGGTTCGTCACGAGCAACTCCGGAACGCTGCCCGACTCCGAGACCTCCGTGACCGAGGCGAGGCCGCCCGCCAGCGCCTCGTCCAGGGTGAGGTAGGCCGGCGCCGCCTCCTCCGGCAGCAGCAGCGGGAACATCGTCAGGTTGGCTGCGGTGACGGGTTCACCGATCTCGAGCGTGTCGAGCGGGACGAGAATGGGATCCATAAGTGCTCCTCGTAGCGGGCCTGGCCCAACAAGGCCGGCTCAATTGTCTCTGGGGTCAGTCTACGAGGAGGGTGTGACAGGGGAGGTCAATCCGGCCGGGGCCGGTCTTCTTTCGTCCGGCCCCGGCACGGAGTGAGCCGGCCAGGCGAGGAGTGCCCGGGCCGCTAGATCAACGGCGTTGTACCCGGTATGGCGATCGGGTCCACCTGGTTGGGCCCGAACTCGTACTTCGCCGGCGAGAGGTCCAGCTTGGACGAGTTCATCGCCCACTCCCAGGAGATCGCGCGGCCGGTGTACGCGCTCATCCGTCCGATGATCGCCGACATCGTGCTCTCCGCGATCTGCCGCCCCTCGTTGAGCGGCTTGCCGCTGCGGATCGACGCGATCAGGTCGACGTGCTCCAGCACGTAGGGGTTCTTCTCCTTCTCCGTGAATTTCCAGGGCCTCTCTCCCCGGATCTCGCCCGCGCTCAGGGCGACGCCCTTCGTGCCGACGATCCGCTCCTCCACCCGCTCGGCGCATCCCTTCGTCTGGCGGCAGAAGCTCGCCACCCGAACGCCGTTGGCGTACTCGAACTCCACCGCGAAGTGATCGAAGATGTTGCCGTACTCGGGTGCCACGCGGACCTGCCGCCCGCCCATGCCCACGATGTTCTTCGGCAGCGACCCGATCGCCCAGTTCACCACATCGATGTTGTGGACGTGCTGCTCGACGATGTGGTCACCCGACAGCCAACTGAAGTAGAGCCAGTTGCGGCACTGCCATTCCATGTCGGTCATGTTGGGCTCGCGCTTGCGGACCCACAGGTCGCCCTGGTTCCAGTAGCACTGCGCTGCCACGATGTCGCCAATCTGCCCGTCGTGGACCCTCTTCATGAGCTCCAGGTAGAGCGCCTGGTGGCGCCGCTGCGTGCCCGCCACGATCGCCAGGCCCTTCTGCGCGGCGAGCTCCGAGGTCGCGATCACGGACCGGACGCCGACCGGGTCGACCGCGACGGGCTTCTCCATGAAGACGTGCTTGCCGGCCTCGATCGCCGCCTTGAGGTGGATGGGGCGGAACCCGGGGGGCGTGGCGGTGACGATCATGTTCACGTCGGGGCAGGAGAGGACCCCGAGGTAGTTGTCGAAGCCGGTGAAGCACCGGCTCGCCGGGACCTTCACCCGGTCCGGGAACTTGCCCTTCAGCTTCGCCAGGGCGCTCTCGACCCGATCGGGCACGAGGTCGCCGAGCGCGACCACCTCGACGCCGGGGTCCGCCTCGAGGCAGTCGAGGGTTGCGCCCGTCCCGCGCCCGCCGCAGCCGATGACGCCGACCTTGATGGCGTCGCTGCCGCGGGCAAATACGCCCAGGCTTCCCGGGAAGACCGCCGCGACCGACGCCGCAGCCGCCGTCTTGCAGAAGTCCCGCCGGTTGAAATCAGTAGTAGTGCGGTCGTCATCCATCATCGTTCTCCCTCTAGAATTGGTCGCAGGCGCGGTACGCGTCGATGACCGCCTGCTCCCCGTCCCTGCCCGGTCTGCTCTGACCGTGCTCCATGCACAAGACGCCCTCGTAGCCCCTGGAGTGGATGTACTTGAAGATGTTGCGATAGTTGATCTCCCCGGTCGTCGGCTCGTTCCGACCCGGGTTGTCGCCGATGTGGAAGGCCGCGATCTCGTCCCAGGCCGTCTCGATGTTCGGGATGAGGTTCCCCTCGGTGATCTGCTGGTGGTACATGTCGTCCAGGATCTTGCACGACGGGCTGCTCACCGCCTTGCAGATGGCGTAGGCCTGGGGGATCTTCGTCAGGAACAGCCCCGGGTGGTTCTTCGGGTTCAGCGGCTCGAGCACGATCACCAGGCCTTTCGGCTGGCAGACGTCCATGCAGGCCCGCAGGTTGTCGACGACGTTGGCCGTCTGGTAGTCCCAGGCCAGGCTCGCGTCGTAGCGGCCCAGCACGACCAGCGCCTGTCTGCAGCCGATGCGGTCCATCGTCTCGAGGCCCTGCTTCATCTTCTGCAGCAGCATCTCCCGGGTGCCCTTGTCGCGAAGGACGAAGCTCTCCTTCGAGAAATCCGCGTAGAGCACGAAAGGGCCGAGTGAGAGGCCCCACCGTCCCGCCTCGCGGACGATGAGATCCTGCTCGGCCACCGGCCGGTTCATGATCCCGTTGTCGAAGAGCGCCGTGAACCCCTGGTCCGCGATGAACTGGATCTGGGCGGCGAGGTCCGGGCCGGCGAGGTTCTTGAACTGGCCGAGGCTCGGCGCGTACTTGAGCTTGAAGCGGCCGGCCTTCTTCGCCTCCGGCGCGGCTTTCTGGGAGGCCGCCGTGGCCGGCGAGGCCGCCGTGGCCGACCTCAGCGTGAGCGCGGCGGCCGCGAGGCCGCCCCTGGTGATGAAGTCCCTGCGTTTCACGGGCAGTGCCTCCTTCGGGCAGCGCCAGATTCTAGCCCGACAGGGCGTGAATGGTCGAGGGGAACGTCCGGGGAAAAGCGTGGAACCGCGAATGGACCCTTCGTGGCCTTCGTGGTGCCGGGAAGCCGTCCTTCGTGAGCTTCGTGGCGGGATTGGGCCCCGGGCCGGCCGCGAGGACCGGCCCGGGACCGATGGGGTCCTAGAAGCGGTAGTTCAGTCTCGAGTAGACGATGTTCACGTTGTAGCCGTTGTCGTTGCCCTTCATGAAGAAGAGGACCGACTGCGGGAAGATCGTGGTCCCGTCCGTGAACGCGTTCCCGTAGGTGTACTTCTCGTAGGCGTAGCCGAAGCTGATCGTCCACGCCTTGGCGAAGGCGTAGGCGAGGTCGCCCACGACGCTCGTCAGCTTCGTGTCGTCGTAGTTGACGATGTCCGCCGCGCCACCCTGCCCCGGGGGAATGAGCGTCGTGCGGCCCGGCGTGTAGAACGAGCCGGCCTCCCTCGCCGTGATGTCCATCAGGCCGTCGACCTTCTGGTGCTGCAGCAGGAACGAGAACGTCCACTTGTCGGGGACGAGCGCGATTCGCGCGTTGGCACCGAAGGTGTCGCCACGGTCGCTGCCCGCGTAGTTGAGCAGGTTGTTCAGGTTGACGCCCGTGGTTGTGGACCACTGGTTCGTGGAGGCGTTCTTCTCGTAGCTGTAGAAGCCGCCGACTTCCGCCCGCTCGCTCGGCGTGTAGTCGACGTCCACGGTGAAGGTGTCGTACTTCGCGTTCAGCAGGCCGCTTGGCGTGCCGGGGATCGGTTGCGCGCCGGATATGGGCACGCCGCCCGACACGGCAATCCGGTCCGGCCGGTCCGGGTAATCGTCGTTCCGGCGGAAGTACGAGAAGGTGAACCCGAGCTTCGCGAGCGGGGTCAGCTCGACCTGCAGGCCCGTCCGGGTCCTGTTGCGCTTGGCTTCGTCGGCCTGGAACCCGTACAGGGTCTCGCCGTTGGCTGTCCGCCTGCTGTCGTCGTAGACCGCCCGGATGCCCAGCCAGTCGCTCGTGTGGTACACGGCCGACAGGGCCCACCCGTCGTCGTCGCCGGTGGTCGCCTCGCGGTAGGTCCGGTCGAGGCTGGCGAGGTGGAAGGCGCCCTCGACCGTCAGGTCTCCGATGTCGTAGCCGACCTGCGCATCGAACCGCTTCGTGTTGTTGCTGTACGGATTGGCCGTCGCGTACCCGAAGGGGGCGTCCGCCTCGGGCTCTGCGGGGGTCCACGACCGGTCAGGCGAGCCGGACGTGTCGCCGGTGATCACCCACTTGGCGGTCTTGTTGGAGAGATCGTAGCTGCGGTACCGCAACCGGATCCCGAGGCCCCTGACCGGCCGCGAGGAGAACCCGAAGTTCAGCGACGTCGTGTCGATCTTCCCGTTGAGCGATGCCTGCTGGAGCGTGGAGAGGCTGTTGGCGGGCGCTCCAGCGGGGGTGAAGATGGTCGAGTTAATCGTGTACGGCAGGAACGCGGCGTCCTGGGTCCAGCTGCCGAACGCCAGGTCGCCCGAGACCCTCGTCTGCCGCGCGAACCTCAGCATGAACCCGAACGCGCCGCGGTTGGCCGCGTTGTCGGGCGACGTGCTGAAGCGGGCCTGCGCAGGACCGCTCGAGAGGTTGTCGGTCGCCCTGAACGGGTTGTCGATGACCAGCGAGTCCGCCCGGTCGTTGTAGATGTTGCGGTTGAACGTGGCGTACACGTTGCCGCCCTTGAAGGACTGGTTGCTGCTCTTGAAGTTGTAGGCGCCCCGGATGCCGTAGTCCGTGGTGAGCTCGTTCATCGGCTCGCCGACGTCCACGGCCGAGGTGACCGTGCCGATGACGTCGCCGCCGCTCGCGCCGCGGTACCCCGTCTTGACCTCGCGCAGGTAGGTGAACGAGAGGTCGAACGGCAGGCGCTTGCCGACGTCGAGGGTCACGTTGCCGCGCTGGCGCAGGCCGCTGATGTCGATGCTGTTGGCCGCCGCAATCGTCGGGCCCAGCAGGTTCTGGTAGAACGGGTAGGTGCGCTGGTTGCTCGGCACGCCCTCGGCTGCGGCGCCGAGCGCCTGCCGAAGCGTCGCGCTCATGTTCCACACGCCCTGGGAGGTCTCGCCGAACAGCGTCAGGCCGTTGTTGCCCATGTTGTGCGGAATCTGGTTGTAGTCGAAGGAGACGCCGAGCCAGCCGACCGTCGCGCCGCCGAAGTAGCGCTGGTCCGCTTGGAAGATGTTCTGGCCGAAGACGGCAAAGTCCTTGCCGCCCTGGCTGCCCTGGAAGTTGAACACGGGCATCGACACGCCCTTCGGGACGACCCGGTACTCCTCGAACTTCGACGAGTCGACGTTGTCGCGGCCGAGCAGGGAGAGCGTGGCGGTCCCGCTGAACCAGTCCGTCGGCGCTGCAGGCGCCGCCGTCTGGGCGAAGAGCGGTGCGCTCGCGGCCAGCAAGCCACAAGCGAAAAGCACGGTGACAGGTGTGATTCGCTTCATGGCTCACCTCACGAAGAACGCGCCTGATGGATGGTTGGAGCCGTGGACCTTCACGTGGCAGGTCCGACAGGCCCGCTCCACGAAGCGCGAGTTCACCGTCGGGTAGCCCGATGGGGCCCCCGCCGGCGCCACCGGGACGCCTTCCTCGGTCGAGAAGTTGTCGCCCGATCCGAAGTGCCCGGAGCCCGTGAAGTGGCAGTTCCAGCAGAGATTCGGCATCTTCTGCGTGAGCAGCCGCGGGTGGTTCGAGCCGTGCGGCTCGTGGCAGGACACGCAGTCCTCGCGGACCGGCGCGTGCTCGAAGAGGAACGGGCCGCGCTTCTCGGCGTGGCAGGTGTAGCAGAGCTCGTTGACCTGGTCGGCCTTGAGCATCTGGGCCCGGTTGCCCTCGTGCGGATCGTGGCAGCTCGTGCAGTCCATCCGGCCCTCGCGCACCGGGTGGTGCGACGTCCGCATCGAGAGGGCACGCTGGGCCTTGTGGCACGTGTAGCACGTCTCGGCCGCCACCTTGGTCTTCAGCTGCGCCGTCTGCGACTTGGCGTCGTGCACGCTGTGGCAGGCGGTGCACGCGACATTGCGGCGCGCGTGCATGCTGCTCAGGTAGCTGGACCGGCTGTCCTTCTCGTGGCACGACAGGCAGGTCGTGTTGATGTCGTTGGCCTTGAGGGCCTTCACCGACGGCACGGGCCCCTTCTCGCCGGCCATCTGGGCCTTGGCATGCTCGGCGACGTTCTGGTGGCAGCTCGCGCAGCTCTCGGTGAGGCCCGCGTGCTTGCTGTGCTGGAAGGTCGGGCTCCCGACCTTCTCATGGCACGTGAGACAGTCGGCGGCGCTCCAGCCGGCCGGCGGTGCCGTCGCCTGCGCGAGGGCGCCGCCGCCCCCCGACAGTGCGAAGACCGCCATGAGCGCCAGGACGAACAAGCATCGACGCATCAGGGCTTCCTTTCGGCACGGGTCCCGGCCAACGTGGGGCAGAACCCGGCTTCCGAAGTGGATGAAGAAGGGCGGAGTGGACGGCCGGGGCGGACGTGCGCCACCCTCGACCCTCCGCGCCGCTGGAGGAACCCCGGCAACTGAGCAAGACCGGTGCCGCAGCTCAGTTTAGCGGGCCAGCGCGACCGGGCTCGGAAGCGCTAGGTTTTTCAACGATCGAAGCCAGCGGTCGGTCTGGCTCTGCCGAGAGTCCGGCGACTGAGGGCCAGAAGTGCCGAGAATTCGAACGTCACCTATTTGGTTACATGACCAATATGTTGAGCCGTAGAATAATACCACAAGGCGGGAACGCGTCGGACGCGCCTATCTATCTCGGTGACTCCGCAAAGACGAGCGCCCGCTGCGCCTTCGCGTCGTACAGCGGCTGCGGCACCTCGAACTGCAGGTGCGGCGCGTACTGCTCGCGTGCCTCTTCGATCTCCTCCAGCACCCGCCTGGCCAGTGCCGAAGGCTTGAGCACGCGCGCGAACGGCCCGAAGCTCATCACCCAGCTCTGGAGCGCCCAGTCGGTGCACACCCTGAGCGAGAGCACGAGCGAGCCATCCGGGAGCTCGCGGATCTTCTGCGTCTCGTGCCACTCGCGCTCCCTGATGTACGGCGCCGCGCTCGCCGCGAACTGGATCGCGACCGCCTCGGGCTTTCCCGAGTGGATGCCGACCGAGTCGGGAAACGGTTTCTTCGACAACTCCTCGACCGGGTCGAACGGGTCCTCGCGCACGCTCAGTTTCTTGATGCGCTCGACGGCGAACGTCCGCATCTGCACGTACGCCGGCACGAACGCGAACAGGTACAGGCCGCCCTGGCCGTATGCCAGCCGGTAAGGCTCGACCACGTAGTCCTTCACGCGCCCGCTCGAGAACGAGTGGTACGTCATCTGCACCCGCCGGTGCGCCAGCGTCGCCTCGACCAGCTTGCTGACCGTCGCCTTGTGCGCGGTCGTGTCGCGGCGCTTCCTCGGCTCTTCCTTCGCGGCCAGCACGACCGGCAGGTTGTCCAGGAACTGCCGCATCCGCGGCGTCAGCACGCCGGCCAGCTTGTCGAAGGCCGTCTTGAGGTCCGCGCTGAACGGCGCGCCCGCCAGGCACTCGAGCACGGTGCGGCTGAAGTAGAAGGCGCAGAGCTCGGACAGCGTGAACCCGGTCTCGGCGAGCTTCCTGAAGGGGTGCGAGGTCAACTTCCAATAGACCCTTCCGTCAATCCGCTCGTCCAGGAGCGGGAAGCCGGCTTCCTGCAGCGCGTCCAGGTCGCGCCGGATGGTGCGGGTGGTGACGCCGCACTGCTCGGCGAGGCCGTTGATCGTGCCCCTTCGCGACGCCTCCAGCTCGCGCAGGATGTTCCACTGCCGGACGACTTCCGCATTTCGAGCCATGGCCCCCCCTTCGTGCGCGTTCATCATAGTGGGTCAGGTCTTCAGTCCACACTCTTTTCAGGACCTGACCCCGTCTTTCCGTGTCTGACCGCGCTCGTTGATTCCCACGGATGTTGTTTCTCACGGTGTTTCCCACGGACTGGCGCCCGCGTGCCGCGATGCTACAATCTGCCCGCGCCGTCATGCTGGGAAACGCTCCATGAGCAACGCGACGCCGGTAGCCTCGAAATGGACGATTGTCGTCGCGGCCGCACTGGTGGGGCTGCTCCACGTGCTGAGCCTCGCGCAGGTCGGCGACCAGGCCTACCGCGGCTACCGCAGCGACCAGTCTCGCGTGGTCAGGGAGGTCAGCCCCGGCGGCCCGGCCGACCGGGCGGGCTTCAGGCCCGGAGACCGCATCACCCGGATCGCCGGCGTGGACGCCGCCGACTCCCGGGCGCTCGATGCGCTGCCGCCGGCGAGACCCGGCGAGAGGCGCGCCTACGTCGTCGATCGCGGCGGCCGCCTGGTGGCGCTCAGCCTGACCTTCGGGAAACTGCCCCTCCTTGATGCCTTTGCCTACGTGACGTCCGGCCTCACGGGGATGTGCTTCCTCGTCTTCGGCCTCTGGGCCTACCTGTGGGTTCCGGCGGCGAGCACGAGGCTTCTGGCCCTGACCGGGATCGGCCTGGGTGCCACCTTCGTTGAGATGCCGTATTTCGCGTCACCAGGACTGCGTGCCCTCCAGGACGCGGTTCTCCTCCCGGTCGCGATGTTCGGCTTCGTCTTCCTGCTCCACTTCTTCCTGGTGTTCCCCGTCCGGAAACGCGTGTTGGCGCACGGCTTCACCCTGCCGCCGCCCTACGTTCTCGCCACCCTCGTGACTGTCGCTTACGTGCCCGCGAGGCTTTTCGGGACTGAGGGCTGGGAGGTGGTCGGCTCGCTGGCCAGAGCAGCCGCCCTGGTGCTGGCGCTCGCGTGCTTCAGCCTGGCCGTCGTCGCATTCGTACACGGCTATCTGCGGACCGACCGCAGCCTGCGATCGGCGTGGGGGCTGAACGGTCTGCTCGTCGCGCTGCTCCTCGGGTTCGCGCCCATGGTGCCGACTGCGATCGCGATGGTGTCGCCGCGATTCGTGCTGCCCGCCTCGGAGTACTACGATCTGGTGTGGGTGCTGATCCCGTTCGCCTTGGCGCGCGCCGCCGTGAGGCAGGCCCGGGCCCGGACGGCGCCATGCCATGCCCCGAGTTAGGGGTGCAGGTCACCCTGCGTGAGCGTGACGCCGAGTGCGAATGGAACCTCCGGTCGCCTTGACACGTATTGGTAATCGAGGTATCGGTAGCCCATGGGATTCAATCGCGGCGCGAGACAAGAGAGGCTCCTGCCGGGCACCCTCGACATGCTGGTCCTGCAGACCCTCAGCCACCAGCCGATGCACGGCTACGGCATCGCCCAGTCCATCCGGCAGCGATCGGCGGAGGTGCTCCAGGTCGGTGAGGGGTCCCTCTACCCAGCGCTGCAGCAACTCCAGGTCAAGGGCTTGGTGGCGGCGGAGTGGCGCGAGTCGGACACGGGCCGAAGGGCCCGCTACTACCGGCTCACCGCGCTCGGGCGCGCGCAGCTCGGGGCGGAGCTCGAGTCGTATCACCGCGTGAGCCGCGCCATCGCGCGCGTGCTCCAGCCGGCGTGACACCATGCGGACGAAGATCCGCCTCCTGTCCCTCGCGAACCATCTCCGGGCGCTCGTGCTCGGTCGCCGCATCGAGCGGGACGTGGACGAGGAGATCGCCTTCCACCTCGAATCGAGAGTGCGCGAGCTGGTGGCGGGGGGCATGTCCGAGCCAGAGGCCCGGATGGCCGCCCGCCGCGCGTTCGGCAATGTTAGCCTTGCCTCGGAAGACGCTCGGGCGGCCTGGCGCTACGCGTTTCTCGACTCGGTCCTCCAGGACGTGCGCTACGGAGCCCGCGCGCTCCGGCGCACGCCGACGTTCACCGTGGCCGTGGTCCTGACGCTGGCGCTGGGCGTCGGCGCCAACACGGCCATCTTCACGCTCCTCGACCGGGTCCTGCTGCGATCGCTGGCTGTCGCCGACCCGGACGGGCTCGTCACGCTCGGCTCGCGGCCCGGCGGGGGAACCATCGAGAGCGATGGCCCGCCGGACCGGGACACCAGCCTCTTCTCGTACCCGCTCTACCGGGATCTGCAGCGCTACACCGACGTCTGTTCGGGCCTGGCGGCAACCAGCAGCTTTTCGGTGACGGCGTACCTCGGAACCGGCACGCCGGCCCCGGGGCAGAAGTTCGAGCAGGTCGAGGCGTTGCTCGTGTCCGGGAACCTGTTCCGGGTGCTGGGGGCACCCGTCGAACTCGGCCGCCCGCTGCTGCCTGGGGACGATGAGCCCAACGCGGACAACCCGGCAGTTGTCATCAGCCACGGCCTGTGGACGCGCCGCTACGGCCGCGCCGCCGCGATCCTCGGCCGCACCCTCCACGCAAACGGCGCCGAGTACACCATCGTCGGCGTTGCCGGCCCCCTCTTCCGCGGGCTCTCGGTCGGGACCGACATCGATCTCTGGATCCCGATGGCCCTGCAGCCGCGGCTGATGCGGGAGGCCTCCATCCTCGGCGACCGCAACGTCATGTGGCTGCGGGTTATCGGGCGGCTGCGGGCGGACGTGACGCGGGCGCAGGCCCTGACCCGCACCAACGAGCTGTTCCGCCGGCTCGTCACGGAGGAGGCCGGGCGGAAGGTGACCCCCGACACGAAGACGGCCATCGCCAAGCTGGTGACGGAACTGGTTCCGTTCGCTCGGGGCTTTTCCGGTCTGCGGCGGCGATGGGGACGTCCGCTCGTGATGCTGATGGCCGTGGTCGGCCTCGTCTTGCTGATCGCCTGCGCCAACGTGGGCAACCTGCTGCTCGCCCGGGCGTCGAGCCGGCAGCGGGAGTTCTCGATGCGCCTCGCGCTCGGCGCCGGTCGCCGCCGGCTCGTGCGCCAGGTGCTGACCGAAAGCCTGATGTTGTCGGTGCTGGGCGGCGCGCTCGGCCTGCTCGTCGCGCAGTGGACCGGCCGGTTCCTTCTCGGGTTCCTGTCGCCGGAGAATGCCGCGGCGATCGACACCGGTATCGATGGCCGGGTCCTTCTCTTCGCAGCCGGCGTGACGGGGCTTGCCGCGTTGCTGTTCGGGCTGGTCCCGGCCATGCGGGCCTCGCGGGTGGGAATGCAGTCTGCGCTCCGGTACTCCTCGGCGACCAGCAGCGCGGATGGCCACGGCTGGCGGCTGCGTCGGGCCCTGGTGGTCTTCCAGGTCGCCCTGTCGCTCTGCCTGCTCGTCGGCGCCGGCCTGCTGCTGCGGAGCTTTGGCAACTTGAGGAGCCAGGACCTGGGGTTCCGGGCGGGCTCCGTGCTGACGGCCGAGATCGACCCGCAGGGCGGGGGGATCGACCCCGAGCAACTGCCGCAGCTCCACCGGGCGCTCCTGGAGCGGATCGAGGCGCTTCCCGGCGTGAGAGCAGCAAGCCTGTCGCTGTACGGGTTGCTTGGCAGG